>Ga0255057_10000915_pt1 | contig 16972 bp, 18 predicted proteins | sample Cases_109_6_MG_FD_189022 | JGI IMG/M metagenome (GOLD analysis project Ga0255057, IMG submission 189022) | Seawater microbial communities from Amundsen Gulf, Northwest Territories, Canada - Cases_109_6 | ecosystem: Environmental > Aquatic > Marine > Gulf | place: Canada: Northwest Territories... | reverse complement strand
GTTGGTTCGCCTGAGGCTTTATTTTTCAAAGAGTTACCGGGGCGCCCGTTGCCCAATTTGCATGACAATGCAGGACGATGCAGAACTAGTTCACGCAAAACTCACGCAGTTGGTTATTCTTGTCGGCGTATTGAGATTGAATTGCAAGCCAGCCTCACACGCCTTTTGGGGTTGAGCGCCAAAAGGGCGAGACCTTGAGGCCTTGCTTTTTTTTTAAGACACCAGCAGGTCTGACCGTGAAGAAAATCGCAATATTCGTCGATGTACAGAACATCTATTACACCACTCGCCAATCTTATGGCCGCCAGTTCGATTACCGAAAACTGATGAAACGTATAAGAATTGAGGGAGAGATTGTTTCAGCAACGGCGTATGCGATTGATCGTGGCGATGAAAAACAAATCAAGTTCCAGAATGCCCTCAAACAGATGGGCTTCACCGTAAGACTCAAACCCTACATTCAGCGTAGCGACGGCTCCGCCAAAGGAGATTGGGACGTCGGCATTGCGATTGATGTTCTGGAAGTGGCAAAAGATGTTGATACCATAGTATTGCTGTCCGGAGACGGAGACTTCTATCTATTATTGGAAAAAATCAAAAAAGACTATGCCATCAGTACCGAAGTCTATGGTGTACCAGCCCTCACAGCCAAATCTCTCATTGACGCCGCCAATATCTATCATCCTATTGATGAAGATCTGTTGCTGTAACAACGATGAAGGAAAAAGCGGGCATAGAATTTTCTATCCTTTTTCGGGATGCCCCGGGCTGTCCCGGAACACGATCAGGAAGCCGGACCCGTTTATCCCTTGTTAACGCGTTAGAATTCCTTACCCATCACCGTTTCATCCGGAGACTCGGAATTGCACATTCAACTGAATGACACAGAAGCCCGTGTGATCGGCTGCCTCATCGAGAAGTCCATTGTGACGCCGGACCAATACCCGATGACGCTCAATGCCCTGACTAATGCGTGCAACCAGAAGTCATCGCGCGATCCTGTCATGTCGCTGACGCAGGGCGAAGTTCAGCACGCCATCCACGAGCTAGAAGGCAAGCATCTCGTGCGGACTGACGAAAACTTCAAGAGCCAGGTCGAAAAATACGCGCAGCGATTTTGCAATTCTCGTTACGGCAACCTTCAGTTCAGCGATGCCGAGCTTGCTATCGTTTGCCTGTTATTGCTGCGCGGGCCGCAGACGCCCGGCGAGTTCCGCTCGCGAAGCGGCCGCCTGCACAGCTTCGAAGACAACGCCAAGGTGGTTCAGACCCTCAATAGCCTGGCGGAGCGCGACGCAGACCCCCTCGTCGTCAAGCTGGCCCGGACACCGGGCCGCAAAGACTCAGAGTACATGCACCTGTTTTCGGGCCCCGTCGATATTGAGGCACATGTCAGTCAGGCTCCTGAACATCGGCCCGGCGGTTCCGGGGCGCGACATAGCGTGATCGAGTTAGCGGAGCGCATCAGCCAGCTCGAGGCCGAGGTCGCTGCGATCAATGAAAAACTTGGCAGAGATGATTGACCTAAATCTCAACAGACGACAATTGACCTTGATTCAAGCGATTACGCAAGAGCCAAAGCTTTATCGGGCTTTATGGGAAATTGGTGGCCAGGGGCGGAATGGACTCGCTTCGCTCGCCCTTCGGGCGCACTGCGTGCGTCTGTCGCCACTGCGTGGCTCGGTTGAACTGCCGACACGCGGATTTTCAGTCCGCAGCTCTGCCCTATTCCGCAAACCGATCTGTCGCACAAATCAATTCGTGCACGATGCCCGGTTCGTTGCCCGCGTGGCCGGCATCGCCGACCAGCTTAAAGTCGGCTTCGGGCCAGGCGGTGTGAATATCCCAGGCGGTCCTTGCCGGCGTACACATATCGTAGCGGCCCTGAATTAACACGCAGGGAATATGTTTGATTTTGTGCAGGTTGCGGATGATCTGGTCATCGGTATCAAAGAATCCGCCATTGACGAAGTAGTGGCATTCGATGCGGGCGAATGCCACGGCGAACGCGTCGGAATCGACATCGGCGTGCTTCTCTGGATCGGGCCACAGGGAAATCGCTGAAAATTCCCAACGCGCCCACGCCCGGGCACATTCAAGCTGGGCCGCTTTGTCGTCACCGGTCAGGCGTTTGTAATAGGCCGCCATCAGGTCATCGCGTTCGTCCTCAGGAATAGGCGCCACAAAACCTTCCCAGAAATCGGGATACACATGGCTGGCACCATCCTGGTAAAACCACTCCAGCTCGGACCGGCGCAGAGTAAACAGACCGCGCATGACCAGTTCCGTCACCCGCTCCGGATGGGTCTGCGCGTACGCCAGCCCCAGCGTACTGCCCCATGAGCCACCAAAGACCTGCCACTGCTCGATGTTGCAGTACTCACGAAGCGCCTCGATATCAGCGACCGAATGCCAGGTGCTGTTGTCGACCAGCGAGGCATGGGGCCTGGAGCGGCCGCAACCGCGTTGGTCAAATAAAACGATGCGGTAGGCCGTAGGATCAAAATAGCGTCTGAAACTGGCTCTGCATCCCGCCCCCGGACCGCCGTGCAGGTAAACAACCGCTTTGCCCTGCGGGTTGCCGCATTCTTCAAAGTATATTTCGTGGGTATCCGAAACCCGCAACATGCCCGTGTTGAAAGGCTCTATTTCAGGATACAGGGTGCGTTCGTAAGGGGGTTTGGATAGGGTCATAAGATTGTTCACACCGCTGTTTACATCAGGTCGTGTACCGCGCGGAGCGCCTGTTCTTTTGTGCCGCACTCGGTAAGCATAATGGACTTCTTGTCGCTGCATGAGGAAAAAATGCACTCGGAAACGTCTGGCATAACCCGGATTCTCGAACAATTACAGGATTCAAGGGGACAACAACCGGCGAACCCTGTACCTTCTTCTATGCTTGAAATCTGTACGATTCAAAAACAACAACCAATACAAGCATAGGGGACTACCAATGAAGCTAAGAAAAATCGACGGCGCGCTAATTGCCGTTTTCGCATCTGTACTTCTGTTTTCAGCGCCCGCCAGCGCGCAGGACGATGATGGCGGGCCACAAACGCAGGGCGACGACGCGGCCTACATCGCAGTAACGCACGTCAATTTCAAACCAGGCCAGCGGTCGGACGCCATGCAGATTATCGGCGAGCACTTTCAGCCGGCAAGCGAGGCGGCGGGTCTTCCCGGCCCGATGCTTGCCATCCATTACCAGACCGGCAAGTACGATGCCGCCTTTGTCTGGCTCATGGAAGGCGGCATGAAAGACCTCGAGTGGTTCACATCGCCCGACGACATCAAGTGGATGGCCGCACTTTCCGAGCAGGAGGGTGGCGAAGAAGCAGCCGAGGCGCTACTCGCCAATTTCCGCAGCATGATTGCGAACTCCTTCACCGAAGTCGGTCACTACCACACCGGCGCAGAGGCAGAGTAGGTCTCATAAAGACCCGAAAGCCTTCCGCCGTTTGGCGGGAGGCTTTCTTAATGCGCGAAGAATCGCATTGATCTGCATCCAGGCGCTTGGTTCCGGCATGCCAGTGCCCTGCTTATGCCAGCTTTTCAAGTCTGATTGGCGACCTCCGAATCCGTCAACCAAGCCGTCATTAGTCTCTTGATCTGAGTCTGATACGGCACATTGTGCAGTTTTGCGTTCGCTTTGAATGCCGCCAGCAAATCTTCCGGGACCTTCATACTGATCAGCCGCGATGGGCTGCGCCGCTTGCCGTGCAAGCGTCTGAAATCATCGAGAAAGCGTGCAATTTCATCATGAGACATGTCGCGACAGCGTTCCAGATACTCATCCGAGAATGTCTGCACCACTTTCATCGCAATTTTTCCAGGGCTCGAACGTCTTCCAGGTCTTGCGGCCGCCCGCTATGCGTTTTCATGTCAATCAATTCCTTGAGCCCCAAAATCGGGACCGTCGCGTTGGCAAGCTGAATCTTCCTGATTCGTTTACCTTTCAGATCGTACGCAATGACGATGTCGACCTGTTCCGAGAGGTCGTTCGGATTGTAAAAATTCCATGCGACGAGGTTTCGATTTTTTATATATTCGTCACGAAATTCGAAAACTTCGCCGGCCGATACCGGTATGCGAGACACAAGGCCAATATCCGTTAACGCCTTTTCCGCCGTTTCAAGAGATTTGCGATTCCACGCAATTGCGACGTCGATATCGACCGTTCCACGCACGGCACCGTGCAGTGCCACCGCATGACCGCCGACGATCGCGAAACGCAACTCGGCCCGGCCAAGTGCCGTACAGATTCTCTCCAAGGCAGTCATTCATTGAGTATATACCAATATATACCGGATTAAGCTGGGATTGGTCTGAAAATGGCTTATTTGCAGTAAGAATGGTCTACATTGATCAGGAATGCGTGATGGAAAATAGCATGACCGTGGGATTGGATAACGCTGTTGAGATTGTCGGCTGTCACGCCGAAGGCGAAGTGGGTGACGTCATTATTGGCGGTGTCGAGCCGCCGCCCGGTGACACGATCTGGGAACAGGCGCAGTGGATTGCCAAGGATCAAACACTCCGTAACTTCGTCCTGAATGAACCGCGCGGTGGGGTGTTTCGCCATGTGAATTTGCTCGTACCCGCAAAAGACCCACAAGCGGTCACAGGCTGGATCATTATGGAGCCCGAGGACACACCGCCAATGTCCGGATCGAATTCGATCTGCGTCGCAACCGTTCTTCTGGAGACCGGCATCGTCACAATGATTGAGCCTGAAACCCGATTCAAACTGGAGGCGCCCGGTGGCGTTGTCGATGTCACGGCAGAATGTCGTGACGGCAAGGTAAGGCGAATTACCGTAACCAACCTGCCCTCCTTTGCGGATCGACTCGATGCACCTCTGGAAATCGAAGGCGTTGGGACCCTGACCGTCGACACCGCCTACGGAGGGGATACGTTCGTGATTGTCGATGCCCAAAGCGCCGGATTTGAAATAAGGCCCGATGAAGCGCGGGAACTATGCGAGACCGGCATAAAAATTACGGCGGCAGCCAACGAACAACTCGGATTTCAGCATCCAGGCAACGCTGACATTTCGCACATATCCTTTTGCCAGTTTACGCAACCCGTATTCGAGGAGGCAGGTCAGCGAATCGGCAAGAACACCGTGGTGGTACGCCCGGGCAAGGTAGATCGTTGCCCGACCGGCACGGGATTATCGGCTCGCCTGGCCGTAATGCATGCTAAAGGTCAGGCCAAATTGGGCGACACCTTGCTTGCCCGCTCCATTCTTGATTCCGAATTCTTAGGATGTATTGAGGAGGAAGTCAGCATCGGCGACACGGCGGCGATTCGCCCGTCAATATCGGGCCGCGCCTGGATTACCGGCGCCTATCAGTTAAGACTCGATCCTCGGGATCCGTGGCCGGAGGGCTACCGTTTGAGTGATACCTGGCCCGATTTATCAGGGCGTTGAGCAACAATAAACCGGTGTGGGATATAGGCCCGTGCGTCGTAAGCGTCTTATTTTATCTAATCGGCGAGCCTAAGGCTGGCCTGTCCTCAAATCGGCAGGTAACGAGTTTTTGAACGTCTGCAATCGGCCAACGGGAACATAACTGCCGCCAGTGTAGACATTCGGCACTCAGAAGATCAGGCGGTCTCGAAATTCCTCAGCAGTTAACATAATCATCTCAGTTTTCGTGGGTGCAGTTGGCTTGTCGGAGTTATCGGATTACTATCAATCTTTCGTTAAGTACCAAGCTCGTGAAAATGAGCCCAAGTCGGCACAGCAAAGGGCCGATCCGAATAAAATTCGAAAAATTAAAAACTTAATTAACCGGGAAATAAAAATCATGATGTCAATTTCATTACGTAAGATTTTCGTCTCGCTGATCCTCATCGTATTGCCACTGGCAGTTATACAGGCCGAGGAAAATGGCACCGATACCGGTTATGCGATCGTCGAGCTTTCATCGTCCGCAGCAGTGCACTACCGCGGTGGAATCGATGGATTGCCGGCCACCGCCGCCACGAATGGGAAACGATTCGATCCATCCAGCCAAGCGTACGCGGCCTATCGGCAACATCTGGACAACGAGCACGCGAAATTCCAAACCGCACTAAGCCGGCGGGCCCCACAGGCCCAGGTCGTTCTATCCTTACATGCAACGGCTAATGCGGTTGTCGTTGAGCTGAACGGTTTGAGTCCGGGCCAGCTCAAGAAGATCAGCGGAGCCAAAGACGTCTACGAAGTCGGGCTGTATCAGCCCAATATGGATCAGAGTGTTGGCCTCATTAATGCGCCGGCGGCGTGGGCCGCGGTCGGCGGAAGAGAAAACGCCGGCAACGGCGTCAGGATCGGTGTCATCGATTCGGGCAGCGTCAATTCCCTGATGCCAGGATTTCAACCTTTCTTCAATTGCAAGACTGTGGAGTTCGGCGGGTTCTTCTTCAGCGGCGTGACTGGCGCTCCCGCGATCGGCATCAAGAACGAGAATGGTGTCGACCCGGCACCTGGCGTCGCTTTCGTCAGTGATCACGGTACCCACGTTTCCGGGACGGCAGGCGGATGTGTCCATACGATCAGTGGCGGTCCCTTTGACGGCACGGAACTCAGCGGAGTCGCGCCGGGCGCCACACTCATCGACTACAACGTCTTCCCGGGCATCGGTGCCGGTTTCGTCGCATTCGGCGGATCCGCATTCAGCCACGACATCGCCGCAGCAATAGAGACTGCCGTTCTTAGTGGAGATCATGTCATCAACATGAGTCTCGGCGGAGGCGTCCAGGGCCCGCATGACTTTCTCGCGGAGGTATCCGACGGAGCTGTAGCAGCGGGTGTGGTCGTCGTCACCTCGGCGGGAAATGCAGGTCCGGGCGCAGGCACCGTCGGCTCACCGGGATCGGGCCACGATGTCATCACCGTCGGCGCGACAACCAATTCGAGGGGGTTGGGACTCCTGGTCTCTGTTCCTGGCTTTGCCGCCGAGACAGCGAGTGGCGGCGAGTTCCCCGAATTCGACGGTTCTGATGAGACGCTCATCGACTGGCCGGGAAGCGAAAATATCGCCTGCAGCAGCGACGTTGCCGACGGCTCTCTGGGCGGCGAAGTCGTCCTGATCGAGCGAGGCGCGTGTAGCTTCAGCCAGAAGATGGCGAACGCAAAGGCGGCCGGGGCTGGAGGCGTTATCGTCTTCACCGACGACCGTGACGTGACCGGTATGGCGCGTACTGCAGGTTTCGACGACCTGATACCCGCGGTCATGGTCGCGCGAGCCTACGGTCTGGCGGTCGAAACGGCGCTCGCCGGTGCCGGTTCGCTTTTCCCGACCGTCATCACACCGCCAACAATCGTCCCGACGACGCCCGACGAGCTGGCAGGCTTTTCGAGCCGTGGGCCGGTTTCGTTCACCGGTATCGTGAAGCCCGATGTGGTCGCGCCAGGTGTCAATGTTCTGTCATCGGTATTCTTCGGTTTCGAGCTTTTTAATGGGACGTCCATGGCGTCGCCACACGTCGCCGGGTCTTCGGCGGTGCTCCTCGAGGCCCATCCAGTTTGGACACCGGCCCAGGTCAAGTCCGCGCTCGCGACTACAGCAACCAACCTCGGTCTGGCGCCGTGGGAACAAGGCAGCGGCCTGATTAACCTGGAGGCTGCGCTCGGTACGAATGCTTTCTTCGCTCCGACCAACGCGAGCTTTGGCGTCTTTACGGGCAAAGCACCGGCCAACGGCAGCATCGACATTGCTATCGACACGGCCGTCGTTTGCTCGATAGGTTCCACTTCCGGCACCTTTGTGGGTGCGAACCTGAGCGGCAGCGTACTAACCGTCAACTTCAATGGCGGCCGTACTGCTCCGTCCGCAAGCCACGGTGGTTATGTGGTTGTGGACTGCGACGGTCAGTCCCACACGATCCCGTGGGGAGCAGTCGTCAACCGCTAACCGGTCGGAAACTCAGTCGCACAACGCGTAACCGGTGCCGGATCTATTTTCGACGAATAGATCCGGCACCTTTTTACATTACTCGTATCCAATCGACGCATGCACATTGGCACAGCCCCCTGCAGAGAATAGCCGGTACACATTCGCCGATTCGTTCCAGAGCAATATCAAGGAGAGTTCCGCGGAAAAATGCGATGTCCGCTTTAAATGCTACAATTACATGGGTTTATCTGATCTCGCTTTGAGCTCCGAGTTTGATGACATTGACGCGACGTGAATTCGCTATAGCAGGTGTTGGCTTTGCGCTGAGCGCCTGTACGGGTCCGCCAACCTAAGCTACGGGACCAATGCGTTGATACAGGTACCTGTGTCGTCGCTGGAGCCGGATGAATCAACATTACTTGAGTCGTCATTATTTACCGGCTCACACATCTATAACTGGTCGCGCGGAATGACGGAATTATTTTATCCGGGTCCGTTGGTCTAGCGTCATTGAGTCAGGAGAAACTGATGCTCGTCGAAGAGCCCGGATTGTTGTCGGTCATCGTGCCTGTCTACAACGAAGCGGACAATCTGGAAACCTTCCTCGAGAGCGTCGTGGCCGTGATGGATCGGCAGAAGTATCGTTACGAGATTATCTTCGTCAACGATGGATCGACCGACGGCTCTGCTGAAATTCTGACTTCGATTGCCGAGCGCCAGCAACATTGCAAAGTGGTGCACTTCCGCAGAAATTTCGGGCAGACGGCTGCAATGATGGCGGGCCTGGACTATTCCAGCGGCGATGTCATCGTCCCGATCGATGCAGATTCCCAGAACGATCCCGAAGATATTCCGCGACTGCTCGAGAAGCTCAACGAGGGTTACGATGTGGTGTCGGGGTGGCGCAAGAATCGCAAGGACGCAAAGCTGACGCGAAATTTTCCGAGCTGGTTAGCGAACAAACTTATTTCCCGAATTTCGGGCGTCCGGTTGTCTGACTATGGATGTACGCTGAAGGCCTACAATCGCTCTATCGTCGAACACGTCAAGCTGTACGGCGAGATGCATCGATTCCTGCCGATTTACGCGGCGTGGGCCGGCGCGAAAACAACCGAGATTCCCGTTAACCACAAGCCGCGGCTGGTTGGTGAATCCAAATACGGCCTCGAACGTATATTGAAGGTGCCTCTGGATCTGATGGTGGTCAAGTTTCTGCACAACTACTCGCAGAAGCCGATTTACGTTTTCGGTGGTTTCGGATTGTTCAATCACGCATTGGCCGTGCTGACATTTGCAGTGATGGTTTATTTCAAGTACTGGGGAGGAAAATCGTTTATTGAGACACCGCTACCATTGCTGGCAGTCTTGTTCATCCTGATGGGCTTTATTTCGATGTTAATGGGGCTCATTGCCGAGTTGACTATCAGGACCTACCACGAATCTCAGGACAAACGAACGTATTTGGTTCGGTCGACTGTCAACTTTGCCGATGACGCAAACTGATCGGAATCGCTGACGCGAGTGCATCCTCAACAGAGCGAAATCGACGAGCGCTGGTTTTATCTAGCCTGGGCGCTAATTTCAGTCTGGCTCCTGGCCTGCGCACTCTTGGTCGGAGGCGAGTTCGGCGACGGTTACCAGACGATGGTAAACGCACGCTATTTTTACGGCGACAGTGCCGAATATTACGTGCAACGCGGACCTTTGGCTGGTTTGATGTTACTACCCGTCGCGGCCATCGTAAGCGCGCTGGACCTGAATCCGGTCGACGTTCGGCCCTATCACCTTTACAGCGGCCTGTTACACAGCGCTTATCTGCTCGGTTGCTGGCTCATGCTCAAACGTTCGGATCAACCGTTTATTCCTCGCATCATTGCGTTCGCGGCGGCTATTTTCACGGTCGTGTTTTTCGCCAACGCGCCGTATCTGAGCCACGACCTTTTCCCAGGATTATTGTTTTTAATTTTGATTTTCCTGTGTGATCGATGGATCAAAAAACCGGCCACGGGCCTGTCGGTACTGCTGGTATTGATCGGAACCGCAGTCACGTTTATCAAACAGACTTACGCGATCTTCTGGATTGCGATTTGCATCTATGCGTTGCTCGCGTTCCTGTTCAAATGGAACGGCGCGAGGGTCTCAGGCAGAGTAATGCTTTCACTTTTTGCACTTGCTGGCCTCAGTGGCGTATTGAGCTGGATTGGCTACGGATGGTTCATTGGCGGCGAACTTCCTGATGTCTCGCTCATCGAGCGGCCATTGACACTGCTCAATTCGGTATCGATTCAATATGAAACCGATGGCGACATTTCGACACTATTCCCATGGGATCTGTACCTGCGAAACCTGCACAACTACGGAATTGTCACAGTACTGCTGGTTGTTCCCGGCGTGGTGCTTGCATTTCGCAGCGACGATGCTCGATTACGAATGGTCGCCTTTTGCTGGCTGCTCAGTCTAGTCATCCTGCAGCTTGTTGGTTTCAAGGAGGTTCGATATCTTGCCTTTCTGGCGCCGCTATCCGCGTTGCTGATTGCGCCTGTTGTTCCAGTAGTATTGAGGTCGCAGGCACTCGTTGTTGCGCTACTGGCAATTATTGTCGTCGATCAGTATCGCGGCCTGACCATGGCTGCGGCACAATTAACGTCGACGCCGGGGATGAACGTGACTCGCTTCGTCGGCGAGGCTGAAGACAATGGGCGATTGATTTCGTCAGATGTCCTGAGTTTCGCGTTCATGCCGGACAGCCCGATGCGCCGGGACCGCTACCACGGCATTTTCCACCTTACCGGCGATCATCTCGTCCGCCTGAACGAAGGCCAGCTGGAGGTTGGCATACTGAAGGATCAAAGAGACCTGGGAGTTGCTGGCATCGAACCTGGCGATCGCGTCCTGTACAGTAACAGGACGTTGACTCGCCATCCTCCCTGGGGGGATCGGAATATCCCGTCGGGACTGGAAGAACTGATAATGGTTGCCGGCAATGCATCGATAATCGATCTTGTTTCGCATGGCGATCGATCCCTGATCAAGGGACATGGGGGCAGCTACATCATGTTCATTCCGCGAGCCGAATCGGGGAAGCAGATGCCATTGATAGGTTCGGGCGAACTGTCAGCTGCAGCGCTACGTCCGATATACGGCAATGTGACGGGAGGCAATTTGCAAGTACTCGGCGTCGTTGTCGATACGCTTTGTCTGGCCGATCGCTGCACCTATTATTGACGAGACGACGACGGCGCCTGGAAAGCGTTCCTGAAAAATGCAGCCAGCATGAAAAGGGCCCAGATTTTTTTTCCGTAGTCCCTTTTCCCGGCTGTGTGGTCATTCCAGAATTCTTTCACTTTGCTCCGGTGCAGATGCTCATAGACAGGGTTGGCGGAGTCCATAAGAATCGCATCCACCGTATCTTTGAGTTCGTTTCTGATCAACGACGATACCGGCAGTGCAAACCCATGTTTCCGCCGGGCGATAGTTGTGGCCGGCAAATACGATTCCGCGACAGACCGTAAAATTCGTTTGCCGGTGGTTCCGCGAAATAGTTCGAAATGCGGAAGCGAAAGGGCGTAGTTTGAAACCCCTGTCGACAGGAACGGAGTTCGAACCTCGAGGCTGTTGTACATCGATGCGCGATCAGTCTTCTGCAAAATGTTGTCAGGCAGGTAATAACGCAGGAAATGCCGCTGACACGACTCTGCAATTGTTTGATTGTCGGTTTGGGCAGCCTGCTCCGAGACCTGTTCATATATTCTTTTATCGCGATTTTTGTTACCAACCCACAAATCGTTTTGTTCTCTGGCTGCAACCGCCGCCATCCAGTAAACGCTTTGCATCCGCGCCGGTACACCGAAACTATAGCTAAGCTGTCGTAACAGGAAAGCGGGATTCATGTACTCGAGAGAACCGGGCAACAGCCCTGCGATGGACTCTACAGCAGTGCCGAATCCCGACGGAACGCGCTGGAGCAAACCGGCGAAGCGAAGAATCCTGAAATTCGGATAACCCAACAGGAGTTCGTCAGCACCGTCACCACCGAGCGCAACCGTCACATGCCTGCGGGTTGCCTGACACAGCAGGTAGGTCGGCAGGAATGAAGAGTCGGCGAACGGCTGATCGATTTTGCCGAGCAGGTCGTGAATTCCGTCAACGTAACTTTGCTGACCCAGTTCAATAGTCGTATGCCGCGTGCCAATCTTCTTGGCGACCTGTTCTGCGTATTTCGATTCGTCGAAGCTGGCTCGTGGAAACTTGATGGTGAAGGTTGCGACGTTCGAATGATGACGCCTGGCCATAGCGGCAATCAGTGAAGAGTCGAGCCCGCCAGACAGGAATATGCCAACCGGCACATCGGCAACCAGTTGTTGATTGACCGCCTGACTTAGGAGTTCATCGAACCGTAGTTTGGCCTCGGTCTCGTCCACTGATTCGTCCCTTGCGACATCCGATACTCCCCACCAGGGCGTCACGTTGAGACGGCCTTCCGAATAGGTAAGCACATGCCCGGGCAACAGCTCCTGGATACCTCTAATGCCGGTTCCGGCTCCCGGAACGTACTCCATCATCAGATACAAGCTAAGAGCGTCGATATCCGGAGAACAACTCGCCAGGGAAGGGTGGCGTAGGAGCGCTTTTATTTCCGACGCGAAGATCAGCTCGCCGTTGAACTCTGCGTAGAAGAGCGGTTTTTGACCGAACGCGTCGCGCACAAGATAAAGTGTGTCAGATGCCGCTTCGTGATACGCGAAGGCAAACATTCCATCGAGCAAACTGACCGCACGTTGAACGCCATGCATTTCAAGCAGCCAGAATAGCGTCTCGGTATCGCAGTGGTCCCTGAATTCGTGACCCGCCGCTGTGATTGCAGAATCGAATTGTCGGTGATCGTATATTTCACCGTTGTATATAAGAGTATTGCGGGATTCAGGATGGACTCTGGGTTGTTTGCCACCCTGCGGTTCCATGATGGCAAGACGATTGTGCCCCAGGGCGATATTGTCGCTGACTTCAATGCCTTGCTGATCGGGTCCACGATAGCCGATCACGTCCAGCATCGACTCGAGAATTGTCCGGCTGCCAGCCGATGAGCTCCGTTGTCGAATGGTAAAGCCCGCTATCCCGCACATTAACGGCTGGCCTGATCCTGCAAGGTCTCCGTATCCGGTTTTGTACCGATTACCGTCCAGGACATTTCATTGACCCAGTGTACAGCCGTGTTCTCCAGCCCGGCGTCCTCCAGTAGTTGTATTGCCTGGTCCTTTTTGTAGTACAGCGCTATCCGGGGAATCATGTGGTCATAGACGATCGCGCGCAGGTGCCGAAACGAAAAAGTGCGAATCAGTCTCATATATTCGGTCCTGCCGAAACCGAGTTTCAGGTACAGCCACAACAATGCGGTCGCCGGAAACGACAGTCCATACACCAGTGGCAACGGCATTTTGCTAAAAAGAATTTTGCGGGCCGGGTTAAAGAAGCGAACAAGCCATTCATTGTTCTCATAGCCGTACAACCAAACCAGCAATTTTCCACCTGGCTTGAGCGACCTGACCATCTCGACGACCGCCGCAAGCGGATTTTCAAGATGGTGAATCACGCCGATGCTGAATGCGATATCGAATCGGTCCGATTCGCCAATGTCGTAGGCGCTGCGGTTCTCGACTATTGCGCCGCCAAACCGGGCTAGATTCCGCCGCGCGGCTGCAAGCGTTCGCTCATCGATATCGATGCTGAGGCTCGACTTCGCGTCGTAAGTAAACGGCCAATACGAGTTCCTGCCGATTCCGCAACCGACGTCCAGAAATTCCTTGCCTCGCCAGTCAGCCTTATCAAGCCCGGTCGTCCACCGTAGAAACTGCTTCTCGTGGACTGGCAGTATCTCGTCAAAAATATTCCAAGAATGGCCAAAACGATCGGGTGACCCCCGTTGCTCCGCCTCGTTCAATTCCGTGACGCGACCCGTCATCGGCTGTTACCGCAACGCCGAGCTGGGCGAAATCGCGATTACCAGCAAACCTGCCGCGATTAACGCGATTCCCAACCATCGGTACATGCCGATCGGTTCGCCCAAAATCAGGTGCGCGGCGAAAATCACCAAGACGAACTGCAGCGCGAAGATGGACTGAGCGAGATTGAGTGCCGTTTGTTTCAGCACCACCAGGTACAGGAGCATTGCCATGAAGAAGGCAACCGCGCCGAGAAACGTGTGCATATTGAGCATGCTCAGCGGCCAGACAGTCCCGACGCCGCGTTCGTCGGCGCCAATCTTCAGCAGCAGGTTGGCGACGACCGTACAACTGATGCTTGCTGCAATCGTGGCTCCGATTACCAGTATGTTGCCGCTCATAATTCAGTAACCTTCGCAGGTTTCACTGCTTTCCCCACAACCTGAAGTCCCGCGCGACGCAACCCCGGTAAGCGCGTGCACCAGTCGTCGAATCGTGCAGATGCCCTGGTGATATACCGGATGCCGGGAATAAATCGAAACAGACGATTGAAGAAGAGCACATCACTGTTCATGAAAATGCAAAATCCGAAAAAGCCGCAAGTTCGCCATTGTCGTACTTCGAAACCGGCATCCTCAAGCACAGGAACAGTCTCATTCCAGGTCAGCGGTCGCTCTGTCTCATGATCGAGGATGGGAGACAGGCGATAAACAATGGCGCGTAGAAATTTCCACAGCCAGAAATCGTTAACGGGTTCGCGCCAGATGAAGCATCCACCCGGCTTCAGAATTTTGAAAACCTGCTGGAACAGCGCATTACGATCCGGCACATGGTGAATACCACCAAGCATCATCACGGTGTCAAAGGTATTCTCGGCCAGCGGCATCTGCGTTGCATCTCCCTGCACGAAATGCAATCGCGCGTTGTCGAAAGAGGACTTACCCTTGTGCAGCATGGATGACGAAACGTCGATACCGATGCCTTTCGAAATCGAGCGCTCGAACAAGGCAAACGCTTCGCCCTTGCCACAGCACACTTCTGCAACCATGCCGAGATTGTCGAGATCGATCTCCTCACGAAGGACGCAGTCCAAGTATGACATGTATTCCATTGTGTGTGGGTAGTCCAGATTCGCCGCATAAGCGTCTGCAATGTCGTCGTAGTGCCGCTGCTGAATCAGCGCCGCGGGAGAGCAGAACTGGTCGGCGAACAATGGAATGTCGTTGTCATCAATACCGTAAACGTTGCGCCCTGACTCGGACACCAGTTCGGCGCCCTCCTGACGGAGGCGCTCACCAGTTTGGGGACAGCGCAGTAATGGGAGTATTGCTTGCAAGTCGTTGCTAATTGTCTGAGTCCACCGAATTGATAGCCGATGTTTCTCGGCGTCCGCCGACCAGCCGGCTCACAGGCGCCCGGGCGAGCAGAGTATACTCGATTTCATACGGCCTACCTTGTGCACCAGGTACCAGAAGAGACCACCTGCAATGTGCATTACGCTGACCGGTCAAGAAGCCTGGTTCAGGGCGAGATAGACGGCCTGTTCATCCTCGCTCGTCGGAAAAAAGCGCCGCAAAAAGCCGCGTAATCAGTAGCCTGTTATTCTGTCAGCCGTCGATATCCCGTGGAGATTTTATGAAAAATCATGCAATGCCCGTTCTTGGAGTGTCGATATTGCTGGCTTTTATCGCCGCCTGTGCCACAAACAAATACACCTCGGTGGTACCCGGCGTTAGCTCATTTGGGAAAATGCGTGTGACGATTGGGGAAGGATGGCTACGTGCGCCGGCAAGTGTCATCCCCGAGGAACGTTCTTCATCCAGGACTCTGACCCGGGAGACCCTGGAGCGCGATCGTCTGATGCTTATTCCCGGCGTCTCAGACGGTCAGTCGATATTTCGGGATCAAGACAATGTAATCCCATTACCGTTGTTTGCGGCGAACATGAATTCCGAGCAGATCGCCGCAATCGTCGGGCAATCAATGCAGCAAGCATTGTGGAATAGCAGCGCAACTGTCGCCATAAAGGATGCGCGCGACCACGGCTTTGGCGGCATCGCAGGATTTGTTTTCGATCTAGAGGTCGATATGCCCGGCGGCCCGAATCATAAAGGAACCGCAGGCGGGTTCGTTCACGAGGATCGCTTGTATGTCATAATTTATTCCGCCGAGTCTCCCGGATATTTCGACGGACAAATTGATGTCGTGCGACAACTGATCGACAGTGCGACAGTTCGCGTCAAGACCATCAATATGACCGCGATCAATTAGTCGCAGTCCGCCAAGGCTCAGGCGTTCCCTGCCTGGCTTCCAGGCGCTCGATAGACGCGGCGACGTCTTCGCAGGACCGGTACTCCATGCGTCCGCGACGCTCCGAGTGAGACACGAAGCCTCTTTCCTTTTCCAGTGTCAAGGTCACACGATCCCTTGCGGCCAGGCTGACCTGCACCGTCTGTTGCGTTGAACCGTGGAGCTCAACCCGGTAGTCGCCCTCGGGCAAATACAGCGGTTTGTCTGACGCGAGCGATCCGCTCGCCACTTCTATGTTGCCCTTGTAAACACTGAACGACGTCGCAACGGTTTGCACCAATGCCTCTTGCAGTTCTGCAGCACTGCCCGCGGTGACGTAGCGACCACCTGATGCATTGGCAACAGCTTGCAGGCTCGCCGTATCTTCATCGGCGGCATTGCCCAGCCCGAATCCTATCAAGTGAACCGTGATGCCCTGCTCGCGAAGCTCGCGCGCGGCCCGTACCGGGTCCCCGCCACAGCTTTCAATGCCATCGGTCACCAGTACCAGTGCACGATCGTCCCACAGTGAGCTGAAATCTCTGCTCGCCTGGTTCAGCGCATACGCGATCGGCGTCTGCCCCGTTGGTCGCAAGCCGGCGATCGCTCTCCTGATCGGCTCGCGGTTATCATCGCCGAACGGAACCAGTAACGTCGAGTCGGCACAGTCATTCCTGTCGCTCGGGCTCATGCTGCCGTAAGCGCGGAGTGCCAGGTCCAGGTCCTCAGGGAACCAATAGGAAACCTCCTCCAGAGTATTCTTGGCGACCGTCATTTTGGCCTGACCATTGATCTGGCCCCACATGCTCCGTGATGCATCAACGACAATTTCAACCGCCTTGTCGCTAAGCGACAGGA
>Ga0255057_10000914_pt1 | contig 16975 bp, 13 predicted proteins | sample Cases_109_6_MG_FD_189022 | JGI IMG/M metagenome (GOLD analysis project Ga0255057, IMG submission 189022) | Seawater microbial communities from Amundsen Gulf, Northwest Territories, Canada - Cases_109_6 | ecosystem: Environmental > Aquatic > Marine > Gulf | place: Canada: Northwest Territories... | reverse complement strand
CTACGCCGATTGACTCCCCCCAAAGGGGAGAGTGTTCAGAAAAGAGAGCCGTCAGCCCTCTCGCGCAACCCGACACCCATATGGGGGAAGTCCGTGAGGAGCGAAGCGACACACGGGGGATGGGAGTATCGCCCCGGTCAGAACCCCCCACCAATCGGCTACGCCGATTGACTCCCCCCAAAGGGGAGAGTGATACACCTACTCGTATGCGATGGCGTCCAGCACGTTTGTCTTGGCTGCGGCTCGCGCCGGAAGAATCGCTGCAATCACACCACCGATGGCGGCGAACACCAGATAGGTGATCAGTTGGCCACCCGGGATGGCGAGCTTCAGCCCCTGCCCGACCGCGGTGACGGTGGCGACTCCCAGAGCGGTGCCCACCACCAGACCGAGCACACCACCGAAGACGGCGATCAGCAACGATTCCCATCGGATCATCTGCTTGACCTGCTTACGAGACGTCCCAATCGCCCGCAGCAATCCGATCTCGCGTTTCCGCTCCGACACGGACAACACGAGCGTGTTCACGATTCCGAGTAAAGCGATGATGATGGCAAAGCCGAGCAACAGCACCAGCAGGTTCAGCAGGCTGTCGATCTGTCCCTCGATGTCCCCGATCAGCTCTTCGGTGTTGGTCACCTTGGCGTTTGGATAAGACACCGCTACTACGTCTACTGCTGCTCGAGCTTCAGCCTCCGAGACATCATCTGCCTTGAGAGCGAAGACGAACCTATCGAGCCGGAACGTGATGTGCTCTTCGTAGGTCGGCACGGTCACCAGGAGCGGCGTTCCCAGCGCATCGCCCGCAAAGACCGCGGCAATCTCGAGCGGCACGATGGCACCCGACGGCACCTCGATCTCCATCGAGTCGCCGGCACCCAGACCGAGCCGGTCCGCTTCGTCCTCGAACAGAAGAACCGAACCATCCGTAAAGCGGTCGATAGATCCATCGACGATTTCGAGTCTCACCACCTGTTCGATTCCGCCATCGACGCCGAGGAGAAACTTCTCGGCCGTGTCGCCGGCCATCCGGTACTCGCCGATACGCATCCGAGCAACTACCGATAGCTCGTCCAGTTGCCTCAATTCGTCGGTCAAAGCAGGCGACAGTCCGGTGAACCGAGGATCGCTGAAACCGTCGAGAGCAACCTGGAAATCGGTCGTGAAGTCGTCCTCAAAGACTGCGGCAACGCCGGCCTTGGCGGAGGCTGAGAACACGGCAATCACACTGACCAGAGCTACCCCGATCATCAACGAGGAGGCAGTAGCCGCGGTGCGGCGCGGCTTTCGCATCGCGTTCTCCTGAGCCAGACGTCCGACAAGGCCGGCGAAACGCGGCAGCGGACTGCCGGCAGTTCGAGCGAAAGCCCTGGCAAACAGCGGAGCCAGGATCGACACCCCGACGAACGTCAGCAACGCCCCGAAGCCAACAAAGGAGATGGCGTTGTCGAGATCGAGCACCAAACCCACGGTCAACAGCACCACGCCGAGGCCGGTGACGATGATGCCGGCAGTGAGCCTGCGCGATAGGTCCCGGGCACTGGTGTCAATGTCCCGCAGGGCGGCGATCGGCGGGATCTTCGAAGCCTTGCGCGCCGGAAGCAGCGCCGAGATCATGGTCACCACAACACCGACGGCCATGCCGACGACGATCGTACGCACCTTGATCGTGAGAGGTCCGCCGGGGAAGCCGAGGCCGAAGGCGGTGAATGCGCCCTTGATGCCGATGGCAAGCAGGACACCGACTCCGATTCCAATCGCCGAAGCGACCAAAGCCACCACCAGCGCCTCGGTCCCAACCATGAAAGTCACCTGACGCCCGGTGGCGCCTACGGCGCGCAGCATCGCCAGCTCTCTGGTCCGCTGGGCCACGATTATCCGGAAGGTGTTCTGGATGATGAACGCCCCGACGAACACTGCGACGCCGGCAATCACCAGCAGGATGGTGTTGATGAACCCGATCCCCTCGTCGATCTCGCTGAGGTCGTCTTCCGTCTGGTCTTCGCCGGTGACGATCTCGACTCGAGTGGGCAGCAAATCGGTGATCGACGCCTGCAACAGCAGCTTGTCGACCCCGTCAGCAGCCGTGAGCGAGATCGACGAAACCTTGCCCTCCATGTCGAACACGCGCTGAGCCTCTTCGAACTGGAAGACGGCCAAGGTGGCCCCGAGCAGGTTGTCGGCGTCCCCGAAGGTCGCGATGCCGACGATTTCGAACGGCTCGACACCAACCGGGGTGATGACGTCGATGACATCCCCCACATCGAGGTCGTTGGCCTCTGCCGCAAACGTGTCGATGACGACCTGGCCCGGCTCGGTGGGCCAACTGTCTCCCGGGCGCACATCGATCGGGGAGATTCCCTCTCCCTCGGGGAGGTACGAGAAGCCGAGAGTCGGCGGCCCGGCACCTCCGATCGGCTCACCCTCCTTGTCGATGAGTTGGGCGATTCCGTCTATAGAGGGAACCACCAAATCGAGATCTTCGACCGCACGGACCGCATCGACGATCGACTCGTCCAAGGTGGCCGCAGTCGATCCAAACTCTGAGGTGCCCCTTACGAAGAAGTCCACCTGCGCATTGACGTCGGAAAAGAGATCATCGAACGAGGCCTTGATGCTGTCGGTAAACACGAAGGTTCCCGACACGAAGGCAACCCCAAGCACAATCGCGACGGCGGTCAGCGTCAGTCGCAACTTGTGTAGCAGAACGCTCCTGAGGGCGATCTTGAACATCGTCAGTCGCCCATCGACTTGAGGTGCTCGAAGACCAGATCGGCGGTCGGGTCGAGCAACTCGCCGGCCAGTCGGCCGTCTGCAAGAAAGACGATCCGATCGGCGTAGGCGGCTCCGTTGGGATCATGGGTCACCATCACGATGGTCTGCCCGTACTCGTCGACCGCATGCCTCATGAAGCCGAGCAGCTCGGCGCCGGATCTGGAGTCGAGGTTCCCCGAAGGCTCGTCGGCAAAGACGATGGCCGGCCGACTCACCAGGGCGCGGGCCGCGGCGACTCGCTGCTGCTGCCCGCCCGACAGTTCGGAAGGACGATGGCCGAGACGGTCCGTGATACCGATCGTGCCGACGACGGTATCGAACCAATCCTGGTCGACATCTCCACCGGCTATATCGATCGGCAGGGTGATGTTCTCTGCCGCATCGAGCGTCGGGATAAGGTTGTACGCCTGGAAGATGAACCCCACCTTCTCGCGACGCAACAGGGTGAGATCCTTCTCGTTGAGGTCGCCGAGGTTTACGTCCTCGATGAAGGCAGACCCCTCCGTGAGAGTGTCGAGACCCGCCACGCAATGGAGCAGCGTCGACTTCCCCGACCCCGAAGGCCCCATGATCGCCGTGAACTTGCCCTGCTCGAACTCGACGGTGAGGTCATCGAGGGCCGTCACGGCAGCCCCTCCTTCCCCGTAGATCTTGGTGGCACCGGCAACGCGAGCCGCAGCAGTGGACATCGTGGAACTCCCGAATCGTTATGAAGTCGAACGCTATCCAACCAGGCGAGAAAACCTAAGCCGCGGCGCCGACCCTTCTACGGCGTCGCTTGCGAGCGCCGCCTTCGGTCTTGGGTTCCCAGGAGAAGAACCTGAGAGCAAACGCCAGCCCGCCGACGCCCCACAGGGCCATCACCACCAGATCCCCACCGCGGAACGCGCTGTCGGTCACGAACGGGTCGAAAGCATCCTGCAGAGGTACCACGAAGTGTTTGAGCGGGAAGAAATCGCCGGCGAAGTCGAGCCAAGGTGCGGGGTCCTGGATCGGAATGAACACGTTCGAGATGAAGGCCACCGGCAATAGGGTGGCGTTGGCCACCGCCGGTGCGGTATCACCCGTGGGCGAGATCGCAGCCAAGGCCAGACCCAGCGCCGCAAACGCCGTCACCCCCACCGCGAGGGTGACGATCGCCGCCGGCAGCCGATCCACATAGATCTCGAGGCCGTAGGCGAAGACACCAACCGAGATCATGAGGACGGTTGCGATCAACGCCAGCCAGATCGCCGAACCGACCACACCGGCCATGTAGATCCAGGGAGGAAGAGGGGTCGATCGGAAACGCTTGAGAATCTGCTCGTCGCGGGCGATCGCTTGGCCGACGCCGATGTTGGTGTAGGTCGCGGAGGCAGCGGCAAAGGCGGCGAGCGCCGGAGCGTAGAACTGGGCGATCGTCAGCGGGTCCCTTCCCTCGATCTCGATTCGCTCGTCGAACAGGAGATTGAACAAGATCAGGAACATCAGAGGGAAAACCAGCGTGAAGAACGCGGCGACCGGAGTCCGCCAGAACAAGGTGTTCTGGTAGCGAATCTGTCGCCAGACGAGAATCCGGGTGGGTGTGCGACCGTCAGTCATCGGCGGTTCCGTCCGTCAATTCCAGATACACGTCCTCCAGGGTGGGTTTGGAGACGGTGAGTCCCTCCAACGAAACACCCCTCGATGTTGCCCACGAGGTCAAGGCGTGCAAGTCGCGCGTTGGATCTTCGACGGAAACCACGACAGAGGGACCCTGCTCGGTCGAGAACGGCGCAGGAAGATCGGTAGGAGCACCGGCCGGAAGCCGGAACGAGACAATCGCTCCGCGATCAGAACGGTTTCCCAGGGTGTCCGGCGTCCCTTCAGCAACGATCAGCCCGCCTGCCATCACGGCGACGCGGTCGGCCAGACTCTGGGCTTCGTCCATGTAATGGGTCGTGAGCAGAATCGTCGTTCCCAGCGATCGAAGCCGATCGATCAGATCCCACGACTTCCGGCGTGCCGACGGGTCGAATCCGGTTGTGGGCTCGTCCAGGAAGAGGAGCTCGGGCTTGCCGACGATGCCCAACGCCAAGTCGACTCGGCGCCGCTGACCACCCGACAGCGTCTTGACCCGGGCATCGGCTTTCTCCTCCAATCCGACGATCTCGATGACCCGATCGACCGGATTACGCCGGGGGAACATCGTCGCAAACAGTTCTACCGACTCCCGCACGGTGAGTTCCTTATCCATCCCGGATGACTGGAGAACCACGCCGATCCGTTCCCGAAACTCTCGACCGGCCGTCGCCGGATCTTCACCGAGGACCGAAACTTCGCCGGAAGTACGGCTGCGGTGACCTTCCAGGATCTCGACGGTGGTGGTCTTGCCAGCTCCGTTGGGTCCGAGGAGAGCAAACACCTCGCCCTCCTCGACTGTTAGATCTATCCCCCGCACCGCGTGGACGTCTCCGTACGACTTGGTGAGGCCCGAGATCGTGATTGCCGGCATAGACCGAAGGGTAGGAAGTCTGGAGTCGGGAGCTTCAGGACTCAGGACTTCCAGACTCTGAGGTCCATAATGCTGGCCTACCAACAGGGAGAGCTCGATCACCGACAAACGAGCGGTCTTCATAGGCTCCGTTCTCCTGCTGCTCGCCTCGGCATGTGGCGATCCTGCTTCTGAGAACCAGGTCGTGGTGTCGGCAGCTTCGTCGCTCACCGATGCCTTTGGCGACATCGAGCAAGCATTCGAGGCAGCGAACCCGGGAGTGGACATCCTGCTCAACATGGCCGGTAGCTCGCTGCTGCGGGAGCAGATTCTCGGAGGGGCGCCGGTCGACGTCTTTGCATCGGCGAATCCGATGGTCATGCAGACGGTGATCGACGCCGGTCTCGCCGATGGGTCGGCGACCTTCGCCGGCAACCGGCTCCAAATCGGAGTCCCCGTCGGCAACCCCGCCAATGTCGCCGGAATCGAGGATTTCGCCGACGAGACGCTGCTGATCGGACTGTGCGCGGAAGTCGTGCCGTGCGGCGCACTCGCCCGAGATATCCTCCTCGAGGCCGGCATCGAGCCTGCGATCGACACCAGCGAGCCCGACGTGAGGTCGCTACTCACCAAGCTCGAGGCGGGAGAGCTCGATGCGGGCATCGTGTACGTGACCGACGTCATCGCAAGCGAGGAAGTGATCGGAATCGAGATTCCCGACGCCCTAGATCCCGTTACCGAATATCTGATAGCCGTGGTCGCCGACGCTCCAAACCCCACCGGCGCCGGAGACTTCGTAGCCTTCGTCCTGTCTCCGGAAGGACGACAGATTCTGACAGCGCATGGATTCACCGCACCATGACCCGACGACGTCGCAACCCGCTGGGTGTCGTCATCCTCGCCGCCATCGGGTTGACCTTCTTCGCCCTCCCACTCGTCGGCCTCCTCACCCGGGCACCATGGAGTGACGTTCCCGACCTGTTGACGTCCGACATCGTCCTCGATGCGTTGCGACTCTCGCTCATCTCTTCGTTGATTGCGACCGCACTGTCTGCACTGTTCGGAATCCCGCTGGCGCTGATGCTCGCCCGAGCCGAGTTTCCGGGACGCTCGGTGTTGCGAAGCCTCGTCTTGCTCCCGCTGGTTCTGCCTCCTGTCGTCGCGGGGACGGCGCTGCTGTTCACTCTCGGCCGCCGCGGGGTGATCGGAGAGCCACTCAACGAAGCGACCGGACTCGTCCTGCCGTTCTCGATCTGGGGTGTGGTCATCGCGGCGACGCTGGTAGCAATGCCGTTCCTGGTGATCACCGTCGAGAGCGCGGTGCGCAACCTCGACCCTAAGTTCGAGGGGGCGGCCACCACCCTCGGAGCCGGAAGGTGGGAGGTGCTGCGACGGGTGACCCTTCCGATGATCGGACCGTCGCTGGCTGCCGGACTCCTACTCACATGGGCGCGGGCGTTCGGCGAGTTCGGCGCCACCATCACGTTCGCCGGGAATCTCCAAGGCCGCACCCAAACTCTCCCGCTGGCCGTGTTCGTGGCCCTGGAACAGGATCGCGATACCGCGGTCGCCATCAGCCTGGTGATGGTGGTTATCTCGCTCGGAGTCCTCGTCCTGTTGCGCGACCGATGGTGGAGGGCGAGATGACCGGACTAAAGGCCGACCTGGGAGTGTCGCGAGGCGAGTTTGTGGTCGGCGTAGCCTTCTCCATCGAGCCCGGCCAGACGGTGGCTTTGCTCGGACCCAATGGGGCAGGCAAGACCACCACCCTCGAAGCTCTCACCGGCTTGGCCCGGCTAGACAGCGGTCGTATTGAACTCGACGGCGAGACGCTCGATGAGCCCAACCGTGACCTGTTCGTGCCCCCCGAGCACCGGCACATCGGAGTCGTGTTCCAGGACCACGTTCTCTTTCCTCATCTCAGCGCAGTCGACAACGTTGCCTTCGGGCTACGCAGTCGAGGTTCGGGCAAGCAAGCGGCCAGGAAGCGAGCCGGCGAGTGGCTGGACCGACTCGGAGTTGGGTCATTGGCGGACCGCAAGCCGGCCGATATCTCGGGCGGAGAGGCACAGCGAGTAGCGCTGGCGAGGGCCTTGGTCAGCGAACCTGGACTCCTGCTGCTGGACGAACCTCTATCGGCACTCGACGCCTCCACGCGAGTCGATCTCCGTCGCCTCCTCGCCGATCACCTCTCCGAATTCTCCGGTCCCAGCTTGCTCATCACTCACGACCCGGCCGAGGCCTTCCTATTGGCCGACCAAATCCATGTGATTGAGGATGGCGCGATCACTCAGACCGGCTCCGCCGACGACATCCGGCTCTCACCGAGCACCAAGTACGCCGCCGACCTCGCCGGTTTGAACCTCTTCGAGGGATCGACGTCGGGTGGAACGGTGACCATAAGAGGGCACCAGCTCCGGGCAGCCGACACGTCTACGACCGGACCCGTGTTGGTGACCATCCATCCCCGAGCGATTTCGATTCACCGCTCGCGTCCGGAGGGGAGTCCCCGCAACACCTGGGAGACGACGGTGCTTCGCATCGAACACTACGGGGACCGGGTCCGGCTTCAGCTAGGAGTCCCGCTGGCCGTCACCGCCGAGATCACCCCGGGTTCCGAGCAAGCTCTCGAACTCAAAGAGGGCACCCCGGTGTGGATCTCGATCAAGGCGACGGAGATCGACATCAGTAGCCAGTAGCCAGACAGAAATCAGCTAGCCCGCTGCTGTATGTCTGTGTGCTGCCTGATACCTAACGCCTAATACCTAATCACTCAACTCCGGCATCACTTCCGCCGCGAATAGATCGATCGAGTCGCCCCACAACACGTCGCTGAAATACCCGATGGTGTACACGCACCCGGCCTCCCCAAAGGCGCCGAGCTTCTCGGCCACTTGCTGGGCCGTCCCGGCAATCGTCTGGGAACTCGCCAGATATACTTCAGTCTCACGCCCGGACTGAGCTGCCACCCGATCCATGATCGGCTCGAATGAAGCCTCGTCGGGCACGACGGTGATCATGGCGTGAAGTGTGCGCCCGACCTCACCGGGATCGCGTCCCACCGCCTCGCAATGTTGGTCGAGGATCTCGTTCCTCTCGGCAAAGGATTCAGGGGTGCCGCCGAAGTTTGAGTAGTCGCCGTATTTGGCGACGGTACGCAAGGTTTTCTTCCTCCCACCGCCGGCGATCCAAAGAGGCGGATGCGGGTCCTGAATCGGCTTGGGTTGGTTTATTGCCCCCTTCACCGAGTAGTGCTCGCCCTCGAAATGCGTCTCGTCCTCGGTCCACATCTTCTTGATGATCTGTACGGCCTCATCGAGTTGGGCCAGGCGGATTCCTGCCCGCGGAAACTCATAGCCATACGCAAGGTATTCGTGCTCATACCATCCGGCACCGATCGCAAAGTCGACCCGACCCCCCGAGATGATGTCCACCGTGGTGGCCACCTTCGCCATGTACGAAGGGAGCCGGTAGGAGTTGCAGGTGCACATCTGACCGAGTCGGATCGTATCTGTCGCCGCGGCGAGTGCCGCCATCAGGCTCCAACACTCGTGGGTGGCCTCTTGGGTCGGCACCGGAACGGTGTGGAAGTGGTCATAGACCCAAGCCGCGTCGTACCCGAGGCTTTCGATCTTTTGGGCCGCTGCCAGAATTGTCGGCCACTGCTCGTCGGCCGGGACCCCCACGAGATCCATTCGCCAGCCCTGTGGTACGAAGGCACCAAACTTCATTGCGCTTGCTCCAGTCGGTTGAACTCGGGACGAGAGTAGAGCCTCGGCGATAGGCACGTCGGTCCCAGCGGAGCTTTGTCACAGACAATCGGCACGCTCAGACCAATCTACGAGGAGGGAGCAGACATGCCTGAGAGGGACGGGTACAACCACGGTATTCCGAGTTGGGTCGATCTTGGAACCACCGACGTCGGGGCGGCCAAGAAGTTCTACGGCGCACCCTTCGGCCGGAGCCGAGGTGAGCTGCGGAGCGTCGGACATTCGGTTCGGCGCTCTGGCGCGTCCGCTCCTCCTAGCCTTCCCTCATGTTTGACGCAGTAGTCGTCGGCTCCGGTCCCAACGGCCTCGCAGCCGCCATCGCGCTCGCCCAGGCCGGCAAGACCGTAAAGGTGATCGAAGGGCAAGCAACGATCGGCGGTGGAGCAAGAACCGCGGAGCTCACCGAGCCGGGAATCCTGCACGACGTCTGCAGCGCAGTACACCCGCTCGGAATCGGTTCACCATTCTTCTCATCGCTGCCGCTTGGTGACCACGGACTCGAATGGGCTCACCCCCCGATCCCGTTCGCCCACCCCCTCGATGGCGGCGACGCGGTACTGGTGCACCGCTCGCTGGCGGAGACGACCGCGGAGCTGGGCGAGGACGGCGAGAAATGGCGAGACGTGTTCGGCCCGTTTGTGGTCGATTGGGCTCGAACCGCTCGCCTGGCCACTGCCCCACCACTCCACGCTGCCCGCAGCCCGCTTGCCGGCCTTCGGCTGGCACGTCACGGCCTGCGATCCGCCACCCACCTGGCGGATCGGTTTGGGACCGAGCGCGCCCGGGCCGTCATCGGCGGTCTCGCCGCACATGCGATCGCACGCCTCGACAGGTCCCCTGGTGGTGGAGTAGCTCTGCTGCTCGGCGCGGCGGCACACGCCGTTGGCTGGCCGTTCGCCTTTGGGGGCTCAGGGTCGGTGACGCGAGCTTTGGCCTCACTATTCGAGTCGCTCGGTGGTGAAATCGAAACCGGCCGCTGGGTCCGACGCATGGGCGATCTGCCCGACACCCGTGTCGTGCTGTTCGACACTTCGCCGCAGTCGGCAGTCGCGATCGCCGGCGACCAGATGACGTCCGGTACCAGACGCAGGTACCGCAAGCGGACCGCGGCCCCCGGTGTGTTCAAACTCGACATCGTGACCGACGGACCCATCCCCTGGGAACACGAGTCGCTCCAGGCAGCGGGGACGCTCCACCTCGGAGGCACGTTCGAAGAGATTGCAGAGGCAGAGGCCCGGACCGTCGCCGGCGAGCACCCGGATCGGCCATTCGTGCTCCTGGCCCAGCCATTGGTTGCCGACCGGGCGCGGGCGCCCGAAGGCACCGGCATTGTCTGGGCGTATTGCCACATACCGATCGGGTCCAACGAGGACATGACGAAACGCATCATCGATCAGATCGAACGATTTGCGCCCGGCTTCGGATCGCAGATCCGGTCGATGGCGATACGGGGGCCGGGCGACCTGGAGGCGGATAACCCCAACTTTGTCGGCGGCGACATCACCGGCGGCGCCATGTCGCTGCGGGGTGTATTCGCCCGCCCGAAAATTTTTAGGCCGTATCGAGCAGGTCAGCGGATCTTCCTCTGCTCCGCATCGACCCCGCCGGGCTCGGGAGTACACGGCATGTGTGGCTACCACGCGGCAACCGCCGCTCTCAAGCAGCTGTAGCGGGTCCCGATTTCCTGCTGCTGGATAGGCGATTTTCTCCGAGGCGAATCACTCGACCCAACGATGCGGTCGCTCCCGCAGCGATCCGAACCCGTATTGGTCGCAGAAAGCGAGGAAGCGATCCCGCGGCACTCCCTTCCATTCGAGGTCGAGGAGAGTTTCGGTGAGGGGAACATCGCGCCGCAGCACCGCCAGAAATCGAAAGAGCAACGCATCTGACAGGTCTGATCGCAGCGTCTCCACCAGCCGCTCTGCCCCCCGAACCGGCACATCCCACAACTCGGCGTCGAGTGGAATCTGTTCGATGTGCCCGTAGCGAGCCAGCACCAGCGATGCCGATTTGGCGCCCCAACCTCTGAGCCCGGGGAAGCCATCGGCGGTATCTCCCACCAGCCCTAGATAATCGGGGATGGACACCGGAGCGACGCCGAACTTCTCCCACACGCCGGCCTCATCGATGAACGCACTCTTGCGGCGGTCGAAGCCGACGATCTTCTCACCAATGATGCATTGAGTCATGTCCTTGTCCGGACTCATGATCACGACCTGCTCGACCTCATCGGCGAAGCGACTGGCCGCAGTGGCCAGGGCATCGTCGGCCTCGTATTCCTCCATCCGCCAGACCGGCACGCCGATCGCCTCCATGCCCTCTTCGACGATCGGGAACTGAGCAAGTAGTTCGGCCGGCACCCCAACCTCACTCTTGTAGCCGCGGTAGAGATCATTGCGAAAGGACCGAATCTCACTGTCGAACGCGGCACCCAGATGCGACACGCCCTCCTCACCGAGCAGCTTGAGGGTGCTCGCCATCACGCCGTGAACGGCACCGATCTCTCCACCATTCGGCGCCTTCCGAGGCGGTGCTCCAAAGTACGAACGAAACAGTTCGTAGGTCCCATCGAGCAAATGGAGCTTCATGGGCGCGAGGGTACTTGCGAACTGCGGAAGCGGTATGGGGAGTAGGTATTAGGCATTAGGGAGGCGCAACTGCACCTGCTTCCTAATGACTAATGACTAATGACTAATGACGGGAGGCGGCGCCAGGCGCCGACCCATCCCCATTCCGATTCCCCGTCGGAAACACTCGACCGTACGCTTGTCGAGTGACCATGACCGCTCCGAAGACCCGTCCGTGGATGAAGCCGCTCTACATGCTGTTGGGTGTGATTGCGCTGGCCGTCGGGATCGTGGGAATCGTGCTCCCGTTGGTGCCCACCACCGGCCCGCTGATCATCGCCGCATTTGCGTTCTCACGTTCGTCGGCTCGAATGCACGATTGGCTGGTGAACCATCGCCTCTTCGGTCGCTTCATCGCCGACTTCCAGGCCGGTCGCGGGATCCCCCGCAAGACCAAGATCATCGCCGTCGTAGCCATGACTGCGGCCTTTACATATTCGATCGGGTGGGTCATCGCACCTGTCGTTCTCCAAGTACTGATGGCTGCGATCGGAGTCTGGGCAGTGTGGTACGTCCTCCATCTACCAACGGTTCGGCCTGAATAGGGATCGGTCGTGCAAATGGCGCTCAGGTATCCCCGAGGTACGCTTCGGCTGTGAGCACCACGCGATGGTTTCCCCCGGTAGTGGTAGGAGAATGTCGGTTCGACAGCTCTCTGTTCTCGAATCGCTGGACGCTGTCTCGCAGCAACGAACTGATAGCCGAACTGCAGCGTGACCCGTCACGCCACACTTCACACGGTATTTTCGCCGACAGAACCCGGTTCGATCTGATCCCCGATGGGTGGGGCACAATCGAGCTGATAGCCGCTGAAACCACACTCGGTCGCATCGACCGACAGTCATGGTGGGGGCGCCGATGGGCTATCAGTGGGGTGGGATTTGCCTGCGATCTGACGTCGGATCCTCGGCCCCGGCGGTGGACCTTCCGCATCGGGGGGGAACCGATCGGGAGGCTGGCGGGCACAGCCTGGTCGTACAACCGCCTCGTAGTCCGTACGGACGTGTCGATTCCGGTCCATGCGATTGTTCTCGCGTGGCACGTGCTCGCACGACCGTGGGAGCAGGCCGCCGCACCTCGCTCTCTGGTCCCCGACCATGCCGATGCCTCATGACAGACCCGATAATCAACGTCGACGAACTCATCGCCCACGACGGTCCGATCGGAATCGCCGACGTACGCTGGTATCTCGACGAGCCGACGCATGGTCACTTCGCCTATCACGCCGGCCACATTCCGGGAGCCGTCTACGTGAATCTGGAGGTACATCTCAGTGACACCGTCGGCCCCGGTCGGCACCCGCTCCCAACCCGCCAGGCCTTTGCGGAAACGATGGAAGGCATCGGATTCGGTGAGGAGCAGCTGATTGTCGCCTACGACGACCGTGGCGGGGGAATCGCTGCCCGTCTCTGGTGGATGCTGCGCGACATCGGACACGGGGGAGTCCGAGTACTCGACGGCGGTATCGCAGCCTGGCAAGCCGCCGGACACGCCATCGAGACCGACCTGCCGACTCGCAATCCAGCAACGATGACGGTTCGTCCGTCGGCCACGCGCCAACTCGATCGGGACGAGCTACGCATGCGCCTCGGAGCGGTGACACTGCTCGACGCCAGGGAACCCGAGCGGTACCGAGGTGAGGAGGAGCCGATAGACCCGGTCGCCGGGCACATCCCGACTGCGCTGAGTGCCTCGGTGATGGACAACCTGACCGGCGAGGAGACCTTCCTCGACGCCGAGCAACTGCGGGACAGATTCACCCGTCTGGGAGTCGAGACCGATCGAGACACGGTCGTCTACTGCGGGAGCGGCGTGACCGCCTGCCACAACGCTCTGGCCATGGCCCGGGCGGGTCTGCCGGAACCGATCCTCTACCCGGGCTCGTGGAGCGACTGGAGTGCCACGGGCGGAGCGGTAGCGCTGGGAAGCGAACCCGGACAAGTCTGAGTCTGGAGTCCTAAGGGCTAACGACTAACGACCAGCGGCGGCCTCGCCGCCGATGCTTGTTCCTGCGTTCCAATCGGCGTACAGATCCGAGTACACGCCTCCGGCAGCCACCAGCCGATCGTGCGATCCGCGTTCGACGATCCGCCCCTTATCGAATACGAGGACATCGTCTGCGGCTTCGGCGGTGGCAAGCCGGTGCGCGATCGTCATCGATGTCCGGCCGGCGATCAATCGATCGATCGCCCCACGCAACTGCACATCGAGGGCGGGATCGACCGCCGAGGTGGCTTCGTCGAGCAGCAAGAGATCGGGGCGCGAGATCCAGGCACGTACCAGCGCCACCAGCTGCCGCTCACCTGCGGACATGCTCGAGCCCCGTTCACCGACCGGCGAGTCGATGCCGTCGGACAGTTGGTTCAGCCAGCCTTCCAATCCGAGCTCGTGACAAGCCGCCAGTACCTCGTCGTCGCTGGCGCCGGGACGCCCGTACCGAACGTTGTCGGCAACGGAGCCGCTGAACAGGAAGCCCTCCTGGGGAACAAACGCCACCCTGGCGCGCAGGCTCTTTCTTCCCACGTCACGTAGGTCGACTCCACCGATGCGAACCACACCCCGATCGGGATCGAGCAGCCGCACCAGCAACTTGGCGAAGGTTGTCTTCCCCGAGCCGGTGGCGCCCACGACGGCCACCCGAGATCCTGCCGCCACTTCCATCGAAATATCAGAAAGCACCTCGGGGCCATCGACGTACTTGAAGCCCACGTTTTCGAACCCGACTCCAAGAGAACCCGAAGGGAGGTCGACTGGATCATCTGCTTCCGGTATCTCGATCGGTCCGTCGAGAGTCCCGACAACGCGGCGAAGGCCCGATGCGGCGCTCTGGGCGAAGTCGAGAATCTCGACCAGAGTCTGCACGGGAGCGATCAGCAGGTTCACCAGGAACAGAAATGCCAGCAGCACGCCGGCCGTGATCCCCTGCTCGGGCCCCATCAAGAGACCGACCGCAATGACCACGGAGGTGAGCGCGGCCGAGAACAGTTCCGAAGTGGCGAACAGGACGTTCCCGAAATGGGCCGCCTTGAATTCCGCCCGAAAGCGGTGCTCGAGACTTCCCTCGACTCGATCCATTGTGACCCGCTCGGCACCGTGGGCGCGGACTGCCGGGAGTGCGTTGATCGCTTCTCCCATGACGGCGAGGCTGTCGGCCACACGTTCCCGCACCCGGTCGTAGCGCCGACGGAGCACCCGCTGTGACCACATAAGGTTGGCGGCGTAGATGATCACACCCACAGTCACGATGAGCGCCAGCCGCCACTCGTAGATCGCCATCACGACCAATGACACGACCACCTGAGTGCCGTTGATGAGGAACATCACGCCACCCCATTCGAGGAACTCCTGCATCGTTGTGAGATCCGATGTGACGCGAGAGACCAGCGCACCCCGTCGTTCGGTCTGTACGTGGAGAACCGATCGCCGAAAGAGGTGTGCGAACACCGACACTCTCAGCTCCGAGATCCCGGTCGAAGCCTGCCTTACGAGTCTGACCAAACCGGTGCGCGTCATGAAACCGCCAACGACAACGACGACCATCCCCAGGCCAACCGCGGTAGCGACCCCGCCGACGTCGACACGCTCGGTGCCGATTAGATAGCGGTCGAGCGTCTGCTGGACGATGACCGGAATCAGCACCTGGGTCGCAGTGCCGCCCAGGTTGAGGAGCAGCACCACCCAAAGCCGGTAGGCGATAACAGGTGCCTCGACCACGGCGCGTCGAATTGCAGCAAAGGTAGAAAGGTCGGGCGCAGCCGTCGTCATGCGCCACCTGCCGCCCGCGCCGCCGCCTCATTCTCATAGGCTTGGACAAGCCGGGCGTAGCCCGGTTGCGCGGCGAGAAGATCGGCGTGGTCGCCCTGAGCAACCACCCGTCCCTCATCGACAAATATCACCTCGTCGGCGAGCCGGATCGAAGATGGCCGGTATGCGACGAGCAGGACCGTCGAAGGAAGCTCTGCCGACCGAAGCCGGTGCAGGATCTCGACCTCCACAGAGGGATCCACCGCCGAGGTCGCATCATCCATGATGAGTACTCGGGGATTGCGCACCAGCGCCCTGGCCAGTGCTATCCGCTGCCGTTGACCACCCGAGAGGGATGCGCCCCGCTCTCCGATGCGGGTGTCGTAGCCGTCGGGAAGCTCCTGGATGAAGTCGTCTGCGCCGGCAAGGCGAGCTGCTCCGCGTACCTGATCGAGCCGGAATTCGAGTCCCATCGTGATGTTGCCTAGTGCGGTGTCGTCGAAAAGGAACGCCGTCTGCGCCACGTAGGCGACCTCGCGCGACAGTTGGTAACGAGCAAAGTCGCGCACGTCGCGGCCGTCGATGTGGATTTGACCCGTCGCCGGGTCCCACAAGCGTGCCATCAGCAGTGTGAGCGTCGTCTTCCCGGAGCCGGTCGGACCCACGATTGCAACGGTGCGGCCTGCCGGCACGTCGACCACCACCCCGCTGAGGACCACCTCGTCCAAGTCGTATCCGAAAGTCACCTCATCCGAATCGACCGGGGCGGCACCGCCACCAATATCGGCAACGGCCTCACCGTATGCCACTTGCTCGTCCGCCTCGAGTACGGCGGAAACTCGCGCCCACGCCGGGATGGCGACGGCAAGGTCGAACAACACGAAAGCGATGAGCTGGATCGGGAAGGAGAGAAGTGCAAGGAGGTAGAGGGCCGTCACAATGTCGCCGGGAGTTATCGCCCCGGCACCGACCCGAGCAGCGCCGACCCACAGCACGACCAGGCTCACTGCCGGGATGAGAGTGACGATGATCGTGCGATATGTCTCCCACCGAACACCCACATAGATGTTGCGATCGCGCAGTTCGTCTGATTCCCTTCGGAGCCTTGCGGTCTCGTAGTCCTCGCGCCCGAGAGCCTTGACCGTGAGCGCGCCATCGAAGCTCTCATGGGCAACCCCGGCGACGACTCCCAACTGGGTCTGGATTCTCTCCCAGTACGGGTAGAGGCTCATGGCGGCCCGCGCCTCGATGTAGACGATGAGAGACATCCCCAGTAGGGCTACGACTCCCAGCCAAACGTCGAGCAAAGCCAGCAGAACGACCGTGCCAACGATGAGCACGGACACACCGGTCGCAAACGGAAGAGGAGCCAACACACTCGTACTGCGTTGGGTGTCGTTGTCGGCCACCGAGAGAAGATCGCCAATCGACTGACGGCCGAACCAACCCAACTCCAAGTCGAGTTGGTGTCCGATCAGCTGTCCGCGCAGATCTTGCTGGCTCCGCAACTGGAGCCAGCCGGCCGATGTGCGACGCAGCACAACGGAGACGGCCTTCCAGATCGAAACCATAACGACCGCAAACACGACCGCCGGGATCCTGTCCGA
>Ga0255057_10000913_pt1 | contig 16987 bp, 18 predicted proteins | sample Cases_109_6_MG_FD_189022 | JGI IMG/M metagenome (GOLD analysis project Ga0255057, IMG submission 189022) | Seawater microbial communities from Amundsen Gulf, Northwest Territories, Canada - Cases_109_6 | ecosystem: Environmental > Aquatic > Marine > Gulf | place: Canada: Northwest Territories... | reverse complement strand
GCCGTAGCTTGCCGATAATCTGCTCCGGTGTGTACCGCTTCTGTCCCATCTCCAACCCCTTTCCTCGAGTCTCGACCGACCACAATACTAACTCTGCGATCGGTCCCGTTTTAGGGGGTCAGGTCACGTCGCACTGGTGAGGGCGGGCGAAGCCGACATCCTTCTCAAGGGAGCGGTCTCTACTGCGGTCCTGATACACGCCGTCCTCGATCGGGATACGGGACTGCGAACCGGACGGCTGTTGAGCGATGTGTTCGTGATCGACTACTCAGGTCGAGGACCCGGACAGCTGGTGGGGATCACGGACGGTGGCATCAACCCGACTCCGGATGTGCAGCAGAAAGAAGCGATCCTGCGCAACGCGGTCCAAGTCTTCCACGCCCTGGGCATCGAGGAACCCCGGGTGGCGGTGCTCTCGGGGACCGAGAAACCGACCCCCAGGCTGCAGGGCAGCATGGACGCGGCTCGCCTGGCGGAATTGTACGAGGCGGGAGAAATCCGGGAGTGTGTCGTGGACGGGCCGCTGGCCATGGACATGGCGTTGTCAACCGAGGCCGCCGCACTCAAGGGGATCGTATCGCCGGTCGCCGGGCGGGCGGACATCCTCCTGTTCCCTACCCTGGAAGCCGCCAACATCACCGCCAAGGCAATCCAGTACTGGACCTCGCAGGACCCCGGCCACGTCGTCGTCGGGGCCGCCGCGCCGTGCTCATCCCGTCACGGGCCGAGAGCGTCCGTGCCCGCCTCAACGCCATCGCACTCGGGTCGCTGCTCGCCGAGCGCGACTGAAAAGAGTAACTACCCGTCGGCCAGTCCCCCATCCTTTCCATGGCTTGCCCCTGCTTTGACCGCGTGTTAGAATTTTTACTTGCGGTTCGATATTTTACTGGATCACCCATTCCGGAGCTCATCGATGTCGTCGGATGCGGGAGCGACCACCACATCCGCACACGTGCAGGCGAAGCGCAGAAGGCGGCGAGATGAGATCCTTCACGCCGCGCTGCAGGCGTTCCGCCACAACGGGTATCATACGACCACGCTGGATGCCATCGCCCTGCACCTGGGGGTGAGGAAGACGGCGCTGTACCACTACTTCCCTGACAAGGAGTCCATCCTTTACGAGTGCCATCGCCGCTCGCTCGCCGAGCTCGACCGGCTGATGGACGAGGCACGAAGTCTGGACTCGGCCGCCGAGCGGCTCTCGTTCCTGATTCGCGAGCACGTGCGGGTGATGACCGACACTCTGGAGGGCTCGCCCCTCGCGTTCGAGGTGACGGCGCTGTCTGACGAGCACCAGCGGGAGGTCGTCTCGGCCCGGGATCGGTACGAGCGTGAGCTGCGCCGCACCATCGACGAAGGGGCACGCATCGGGGAGTTCCGAGATGTGAACTCGAAGGTCGCCGTGTTCGCGATTCTCGGGGCGATCAACTGGATTGCGCGCTGGTACCGGCCGGAGGGAACCCTGCACGCGGAAGAGATCGGAGCCGGGTTCGCCGATCAACTGGTGGGAGGACTGTTGGGCAGGTGAGCGCGACGTGCTCGGAGCGCCCGGTACGCGGGTGTACGGCAGACACCGATACGGCAGGACGGCAACAGACATGAAAGCGATTCGACTGGTCGAGGTGGGAGCCCCGCTCGAGATCCACGAAGTCCCGGTTCCCGAACCGTCCGAGGATGAAGTCCTGATCCGCGTGGCCGGATGCGGCGTCTGCCACACCGACATCGGGTTCTGGATCGACGGCGTCCCCACCAAGAAGGAGCTGCCGCTGACCCTGGGCCACGAGATCGGCGGAACGGTGGTGGAAGCGGGCGGGCGGTACAAGCACCTGGTGGACCGGCCGGTGATCGTACCGGCGGTGATCCCGTGCGGAGACTGCGAACTGTGCAGTCAGGGCCGTGGCAACGCGTGCCGGCAGCAGCTCATGCCGGGCAACGATCTGGACGGCGGATTCGCCGAGTATCTGGTGGTCCCGGGACGGGGCCTGTGTCCGGCGGACGAGACGGGTGACTGTGATCTGGCAGAGGTCTCGGTGGTGGCCGACGCCGTGACGACCCCGTACCAGGCGATTGTCCGCAGCGGCCTCGCGGCAGGTGACCTGGCGGTGGTGGTCGGCGTGGGAGGAGTGGGCGGGTACTGCGCCCAGATCGCCGCCGCGTTCGGGGCCCACGTGATCGCGATCGACGTGGACGACGCGCGGCTCAGCGCCATTTCCGATCACGGCCCGCGACTCACGCTGAACTCCGGAGCTCAGGACTTCCGGTCCCTGCGGAAGGAAGTGGCGGCGCGTGAGGCCGAGTGGGGATGTCCGGCGTACGGACGCAAGATATTCGAGTGCTCCGGTCACCCCGACGGACAACAGACCGCTTTCGGCCTTCTCAATCACACTGCGACTCTGATGGTTGTCGGATTCACGCTGGCCAGAACGGAGTTCCGCCTGAGCAACCTCATGGCCTTCGATGCCACGGCACAGGGAACGTGGGGCTGCCGGCCGGAGCTCTATCCGGAGGCCCTTCGCCTGGTGACGGAGGGACGGATCGAGCTCAAGCCCTTCGTACGGACCTTCCCGATGAGCCACGGACCGGACGTTTTGAGACAGGTGGCGGATCACGAGGTCCCGGAGCGGGCGATCCTCGTCCCCCACTGGCAGGGGTAGCGCGGGCCGCTCGCGCTGGCTGCACGTAACAGAGCGCCGACCTAACAGCCTGCTGATGGAGATGATACCGATGCTCAAGAGCCACACTCTAGTGCCCGAAGTCGACTTCGAGAAGATCCGCTACGAGCTCCGCCCCACCGTGGACCCCTCCGGCGATCCGGTGGAGGGTCTGTTCAACGCCTGGATCATCCTCGACAACCCGGGTCAGTACAACAGCTACACTACCGAGACGGTGAAGGAGGTCATCCTCGCCTTCCGGCAGGCCAGCATGGACCGGAGCGTGGTGTGCTGCGTGTTCACCGCGGTGGGAGACAAGGCCTTCTGCACGGGCGGCAATACGAAGGAGTACGCGGACTACTACGCCGGCAACCCGCAGGAATACAAGCAGTACATGCGGCTGTTCAACGACATGATCGACGCGATCCTGCGGTGTGACAAGCCGGTCCTCAATCGCGTCAACGGAATGCGCATCGCCGGCGGCCAGGAGATCGGCATGGCGTGTGACTTCAGCGTCTCTGTCGATACGGCCGTCTTCGGGCAGGCCGGTCCGCGGCACGGATCCGCGCCCGACGGCGGCTCGACCGATTTCCTCCCGCTGTACGTGGGATTCTCCCGCGCCATGGAGAGCGCCACGCTGTGCGACATGTGGAGCGCCCACAAGGCGCTGTTCTACGGTCTGATCAATCAGGTGGTGCCGGCGCTCAAGGTGGACGGCGAGTGGATCCCCAACCCCATGGTCGTGACGGACCGGCTCGTGGATCCATTCGGAAATCTGGTGTTCGGTGATTTCAAGGTCGGCGAGGAAAAGGGGAAAGCGAAGGACGTCCTGGCCCGGGCCGAGACCGATCTCACGCGCCTGGACGAAGCGGTGGAAGAGCTGTGCACGCGGCTGCTGATGCTGATGCCGGACTGTATCTCGAAGACCGTCAACAGCCTGCGCAAGCACAAGCAGTGGCACTGGGACAACACGAGCGTCACCAACCGCGAGTGGCTCGCGCTGAACATGATGACCGAGGGTCGGGCCGGCTTCCGCGCGTTCAACGAGGGACCGAAGGGGAACCGCGAGGTCGACTTCATCCGGCTGCGGCAGCTCCTGGCGCAGGGACACCCGTGGAACGACGAGCTGCTGCGGGCGATCTCGCCGCAGTACCGCGACGCCGAGTGAAACGAGGAGAGTGACGTGGACCTGGGTCTGGATGGAAAAGCGGCCATCGTCACGGGCGGCCGGTCTGGAATCGGAGCGGCGATCGCGCTTCGCCTGGCCCGTGAGGGCTGCGACGTGGCGATCGTCGACCGGCTCATCGACGAACAGGCCCGGCAGGTGGTGCAGGACATCGAGGCCGCCGGCCGCTCGGGACTCGCGATCGAGGCCGACGTCAGCGACTTCGCCGCGGCCGGGACCTCGGTCCAGGAGATCCTCACCGCGTTCGGCCGGCTCGACATCATGGTGTGCAACGCCGGGATCAACCGGGACGGTGTGATCTGGAAGATGTCTGAAGAGAACTGGGATGAGGTCATCGATGTTAACCTTAAAGGTTGCTTCAATTACAGCAGGGCAGCAGCGCAAGTGTTCAGGGAACGGCGAACTGGGAAGATCGTCATCATCGCCTCCGTGAACGGCCTGCGTGGCAAGTTCGGGCAGACCAACTACAGCGCTTCCAAGGGTGGGGAGATCGCCCTCGCGAAGGCACTGGCCCGGGAGCTCGGAAGGTACGAAGTGAACGTCAACGTGGTCGCGCCCGGCATGGTGCTCACCGACATGACGCGCGACCTCCCGCGAGAGGTCCACGAGCGGGCCATCGAAGAGAGCGTCCTCGGTCGGATAGCCGACCCGGAGGACTGCGCGGACGTCGCGACCTTCCTGTGCTCGGACCGGGCTCGCCACATCACGGGAGAGGTGATCAAGGTCGATGGCGGACAGTACATCTGACGGCAACTCGCTGGAGAGACGATGAGCGTACACGCATCCTTCGAGGACGGGCTGGGTCGGATCGTCCTGGACCATCTTCCACTCAACATCCTGACCCGCGACGTCCTCGCTGGGGTGCGCCGGGAGCTCGACCGCCTGGCCGGTGAGCCCACCCTGCGTGTCCTGCTGCTCGGCGCCGAGGGCAAGCACTTCTCCGCCGGGGCCGACGTGGGCGAGCATCTTCCGCCGGACTACCGGGAGCTGATCCCCGAGTTCATGCAGACGGTGGCCGATCTGGTCTCGTTTCCTCTGCCGATCATCGCGGCGGTGCAGGGACGCTGTCTCGGAGGCGGGTTCGAGCTGGCCATGGCAGCCGACATCATCGTGGCGGCCGAGGGAGCCAGCTTCGGACAGCCCGAGATCCTGCTGGGGGTCCTGCCTCCCGCCGCCTGCGTCATCCTGCCCCGCCTGTGCTCGCCCGGCCTGGCCGCAGAAATCGTGCTCGGCGGCGATGCGCTGAGCGCCAGGGAGGCCGAGCGGGATGGCCTCGTCCGCCGGGTGGTGCCCGAGTCGGAGCTGGAGGAAGCGGCCGTGGAAATCGCGCGGAAGATGACCCGACACAGCGCGGCGGCGTTGCGCATCGGCAAGCGGATGCTGGCCGGTGACCCGGGGATCGTGCGCGAGGCCCTGGACCGGGCCGGCGCCCTCTACATCGAAGAGCTCATGGAAACGGACGATGCGCTGGAAGGGCTGCAGGCGTTCGTGGAGAAGCGGCGACCGGAGTGGAGGCACCGATGAGCAGGCGGCCTGGAGCGGGAGTCGAGGTGTTCCCGGAGTGGCGAGACAAACCGCTGGACCAGGTACTGTACGAGTGCCGCGAGATCCTGGAGGACGAGGCGTACCCGACCGTGAAGCGTTGGCGGGACGGCGGCGGCAAGGTGCTCGGGCATTTCCAGGTGTACTTCCCAGAGGAGATCGCCCATGCAGCCGGATTCCTGCCATTCAAGATCCGGGGCGCTTCCGTAGACGCGGTCCACTCCGACTCACGCTTCGGGTCGTACCTGTGCTCAATCCTCAAGACGTCGCTCGAGATAGCGCTGAGCGGGGCGGTCGAGCTGGACATGTTCGTTACGCACCCGATCTGCGATGCGGCCCGCAACCTGGCCGGCGTGTTCGGGCGAAACTTCGAATACCCGTGCCAGATCCTCTACCTTCCCCAGAACGCCAATTCCAGGCATGCCCCGAGCTACTTGCGAGACGAATACGATCGTCTCAAGCAGACGGTCGAGGAGGTGGCCGGAACGAGCGTCTCGGACGACGACATCCGTGGGTCACTGGAAGTCTTCAACGAGAACCGGCGCCTCCTCAGAGATCTCTACGCGACCAAGAGGGACACACCGTGGGCGATCTCAGCCGACGAAGCCTACGTGCTGGTGGCCGTGGGCGGGATGGTGCCGCGCGAGGAGCACAATGAGCTTCTGAAGGCGGTTCTGCCAGCGATCGCCGAGCGTCCCGCTCGTCGGCAGGACAAGCTCCGGGTGGTCTACGAGGGAGGCTTCTGCGAGCAGCCCCCGCTGGACCTGATTCGCTCCATCGGCCGGTCGTGCTACGTCGTGGACGATGATCTGCTGATCGGGCTGCGTTGGATCCTCGAGGACGTACCGACCGAAGGAGATCCGCTGCTCAATCTGGCCACGGCGTACCTGGAGAGCTCTTCCTACAGCCCCGTGCAGCACGACCTGCGCAAGCCCAAGGAGAAGATGCTGCTCGAGCGGATTCGGGCGGCGGATGCGCAGGCAGCGATCATTACGGCAGCCAAGATGTGCGAGCCGGGGCTGGAGGAGCAGGTAGCATACATCCAGGCCCTGGAGCGGGAAGACATCCCCTATTTCGTGAGCGAATTCGAGGAAAACATGACGGGCTTCGACGGCCTTGAGATCCAGCTCGAGACTTTCCTCGAGAATATCCTGTTCGACTGAGACGGTGACTGAGATGAGCCCATCAGGCAGTGAGGAGACGATCGTCGGTCGAGGAAACCGGGACGGCGCAAACCTGTTCCGGGAGTGGTTCGAGGGTCTCGGGGTAGCGGCCGCCGAGGGACGGGGAGGCGCCTACGTGTTCGTCATGGGGAGCCTCGCCGAGCTGCTCCGCACCTTCGATTTCCCCATCGTGTTTCCCGAGATCAACTCGCTCCAGACGGCCGTGCGCAGGGTCGCGCACGAGTACCTGGACGAGGCCGAAGACTACGGCTACTCCCCCGACATCTGCGGATACGTCAAGGCGGACGTGGCGGTACAGCTCCGCCGGGGCGATCACCCGATGGGACGCATCCCCAGCCCGGCGATCGCGGTGAACACGAACGCGTGCAACACCTACATCAAGTGGGCAGAGATCTGGGAGCGCATGTACGGAACGCCCACGTTCACGCTGGATATCCCCGGAACCCGGCAGGCGGGCGGCCAGACCTGGCCGGGCGACCCTTCGTTCGAGAACGACCGGAAGTATGTCGCTGCCCAGCTGACCGAGCTCATCCAGCTGTGCGAAAAGGTGAGCGGCGTGGCGTTCGATATCGACCGGCTTCGCGAGAACATGGGTCACGCGAACACAATGAGCATGGGATGGAAGCGTGTGCTGGAGCTGAACCGGAGCCGGCCGGCCGGTTTCAACGCCCTCACGGACGGGACGATCTACCTTGGCGTGGCCAACGCGCTTCGCGGAACCGAGCTGGGCGCAGCGTACTTCGAGGAACTGGCCGAGGAGATGGAGTACAAGGCGTCTGCCGGCCTGGGTACGCTCACGGAGGAGATGTACCGGCTCATCTTCGTCGGCGTGCCTTGCTATCCGCTGTTCCGCCGGTTCAACGAGTTGTTCACGGAGCCCGGGGGCACGTTCGTGAACTCGACCTACCTGTGGTTCGCGTCCGGGGGTTCCAACCTGGGCTTCCAGTACGACCTCGCACGTCCTCTCGAGAGCCTGGCGGAGGGCCTGCTGGTGACCGTGCGCGACGCGATGGACGCCATGTTCTTCCAGACGCAGATCCTGTCTGACATGGTGGACGACTACGCTGCCGATGGCGTCGTGTATCACCCCATCAAGAGCTGCCGAACGGTGTCCACGGGCCTGGCCGACAGCCGCCGAGACCTGATGGACTCCCGGGACGTGGCCACGCTGTTCATCGAGTCGGACATGATGGACCGGAGGGTCATCTCGGAGGCTCAGCTCAAGAACCGTGTCGACGCCTTCTTCGAAGGCCTCGCTTCCCGTCGGCAGCGGGCAGCGATCGGATAGAACGAACCCATACGAGAGGGAGAGCGTCATGGCGTATGCGGCCGGCGTGGACGTGGGATCCACGCAGACCAAGGCGGTCGTCATCAACGAGGATCGGGAAATCGTAGCCCGGGCCCTGACGGATACGGGCGCCAACGTGATGCGCGCTGCGGAATCCGCGTTCGAGGAGGCTCTTCGGACCGGCAACATCCGTGAAGAGGAGGTCGAGTACGTCGTCGGAACGGGTTACGGCCGCTACAAGGTCACGTTCGGTAATACACAGGTGACCGAGATCAGCTGCCACGGCCGCGGAGCCGTCCACATGTTCCCCGGAACCCGCACCGTGGTGGACATGGGTGGACAGGACACGAAAGCGATCAGTGTGTCCCCCGACGGAGAGATTCTCGATTTCTGCATGAACGACAAGTGTGCGGCTGGAACCGGTCGCTTTCTCGGCGCCGCTTCCAGCGCCCTCGATATCCCGCTTGAGGAACTGGGTCCGACAGCCCTGCGGGGAGAACGGCCGGTCAAGATCAGCACGACGTGTACCGTGTTCGCCGAGTCCGAGGTGCTCTCGTGGCTCGGAAAAGGAAAGAAGATCGAGGACATCCTGCTGGGCGTCCACAGGTCCATCGCCCGGCGGTCCGCCGGTCTGCTCAGGCGCGTGGGGATCCACGACGAGGTGACGTTCACCGGCGGCGTGGCCCGAAACGTGGCGATGGTTGACACCCTGAACGAGCGGCTCGGGCTGACGGTCAACGTCAGTGAGGAATCTCACTACATGGGTGCCCTGGGGGCCGCGCTGTTCGGGCTCGACCACATCCTCGCGAGTCGCGTTCCCGCCGGGGCGAGGCAGGTGCAGCCATGAGCTATACGGTAGGCATCGACGTGGGCTCCACGTATACCAAGGCCGTGGTCCTCTCCGAGGATCGCCGGATCGTCGGCCGCGCCATGGAGCCTACCGGCTTCCAGCTCGGAGAGGTGGCTGAGCGATCGCAACACGCGGCGGTGACAGAGGCGGGTCTGTCCGCGGACGATGTCGATTACTTGGTCGCCACGGGGTTCGGCCGTCACCAGGTGGCACTCAGCGACGTGCACGTGACGGACCTCACGGCCGCCGCCCGCGGAGCGGCCTTCCTGTTTCCCGGCACGCGGACGGTGCTGGACATCGGCGGTCAGACGATGAAGGCGAGCCGCCTGGACGATCGCGCCCGCGTGAAGTCGTTCCGGCTGAACGACAAGTGCGCCGCCGGCACCGGTGCGTTCATCGAGAAGACGGCGCGCTATATGGGATACGGGACCGAGGAGATCGGTCCGCTCGTGGCAACGTCCAAGGAGTCCGTGGAAATCTCCGGCGTTTGCGCGGTGTTCGCCGAGTCGGAAGTGATCAATCACCTGTCGCAGGGCACCGCCCCCGCGGACATCATGCACGGCGCGATCACGTCTCTGGCGGGCCGTTCCGTACAGCTCATGAAACGGGTGAAGATGGAGCCGGAGTTCACGCTGGTCGGGGGGATCCTGCGCTTCGAGAAGATGATCGGAGTGGTCCGCGAACAGCTCCAGGCGGAGGTAAATGTCCCGGAAGGCGACCTTGCGCAGTTCACGACGGCCCTCGGCGCCGCACTCCTCGGGCGTCGCCGGCTGGAGAATCTTGCGGAGGAAGGCGGAGACCGTGCCCTCGAAGTCGCGCGAGCCTGAACCGCTGGAAGACTCCGTGCCCGACAGCCGTCCTGGTTCGATTCCGGAGACTTCGCCCCCGCGGGAGGAACTGCGCCGGCTCGGCCTGCTGGTGGAAGCAGAGGCCAGGAGGGCGCTCTCAGAGGCTCAACTGGAAGGTGATCCGCAACGCATCTCCGATGGCTGGAAGCGACGGTTCATCGCGGATCGGCCGCGCGCCGAGGAAGCGATCGAGCTCTACACGCAACTGGGGTACGATGTCTGCGCCGACCCCATCATGCGAGAGGAACTCGAGGATGACTGCGAAGACTGCCTGCTCGTAGCTCGAATGCGGTTCGTAACGATCTACACGCGTCGGCCGAGTGGACAACCGGACGAGCGTACGACCGAGGAGTGACGCAATCCAGAGAGTGGAAAGTGGTGGTGAGGAGTGTTGAGGGCCGGGAGGGCGCTTCCGGGGCACTGACCGGCTTTTTCTCTTAGAAGTGCTCCCGCGTGCGGCCCGGGCAACGCCGCTCCCAGCCTTCGCCCATTCGAGGTGCAAAGCGGGAGCCAGAGTCGGCCGCTCCGTTGGGAGGACCGCGCCAAGTGAGGATGGGCGACCTGCGGCTGTCCATGTAATACCATATTTTGTATGTAGTTACGAAGTTGCAAGTAAGCAGTGCCTGCAAGAATTGCCCGTCGGTCGGCGCCCTGATCCACCCTGGCATTCGACATGCTACCGGGTCGTCCTCGTGACGCTTTCTGGTCACCGCGCGGGCATTTCGCCTCGACGTCTCCTCCGATGTCCCAGAAGCCTGTCCGAGTAATGGGGCGAGCCGCGTTACTCGGACAGGCTTCTCGAGGTGGATGCCACCGTTGGTCGTGTGGAAACGGAGCTCGTCTCTGACTCCTTGTGGGCCACCCGGCCCACCAACAATCTACACGACCATGCGTTCAACGACCGCGTCCCGACTGGATCGGGATATCCTGCGACTGGCGGTCCCCGCCCTCGGCGCCCTGGCCGCCGACCCGCTGGTGTCCATGGTGGATACCATATTCGTCGGTCGGCTCGGCGTAGTCCCCCTGGCGGCCCTGGGTGTGAACACGTCGATCTTCGCGATGTCGTTCATCGTGTTCAATTTCCTTGCGTACGGGAGCACACCCATGGTGGCCCGCGCAGTGGGCCGGGGTGACAGGACCGGGGCCGGTGACGTCGTGCAGCAGGCGCTCCTGCTGGCCGTGGTGGTCGGCGGAGTCGCGACGCTCATGCTCGAGGCACTGGCAGGTCCGATCGTCGCGTTGATGGGAGCTGGACCGGATCTGAGGGAGCCGGCTCTCTCGTACCTCCGCATACGAGCGCTCGCGGGACCGGCCGTTCTGCTGGTCACGGCGGGTCACGGAGCCTTCCGCGGCTATCAGGACATGCGGACCCCTCTGCTCGTCACGCTGGCGCTGAACGTTGTGAACCTCGTGCTCGACCCCCTGTTCATCTTCGGCTTCGGGTGGGGGCTGAGGGGCGCTGCGCTGGCCACACTGATCGCCCAGTGGATGGGGGCCCTGTGGTTCGTACACCTCCTGCTCCGTAGCAGACGGCACGAGCTGGGGATCCAACCGCGGGTGCCGCGTCTGGCGGAGATCCGACCATTCCTCCGGGTCGGGGGCGAACTGGCCCTCCGCACCCTCGCGCTCGTCGGCACGATGACGTTGGCAACGGCCGTGGCCACCCGTATCGGAACGGTTCAGGTCGCAGCGCACCAGATAGGCACGCAGATCTGGCTGCTGCTCGCCATGATCGTGGACTCCCTGGCGGTGGCGGCCCAGGCGCTGGTCGCCGGCTACCGGGGCAGCGGCAACATCGCAATGGCCCGGTGCGCCTCCAACCGGCTGCTCGTGTGGGGACTGGCGTCGGGGTTCGCCCTCGGCGGGCTGTTCTTTCTTCTCGCTCCCGTGCTCACCACGCTGTTCACGAACGATCCGGCTGTGCTGGCCGCCCTGGCTGGTATCTATCCTTTCGTCGTTGCCATGCAGCCGCTGAACGCCATCGTGTTCGTGTGGGACGGGGTGTTCATGGGAGCGGAGCGCTTCCGGTTCCTCGCCGTGCAGATGGCTGTTTCGGCACTTTGCGCTGCCGCGATCCTGCTTCTCGTCCTCCCGATGGGCTGGGGCCTGACGGGGGTGTGGTGGGGCATCTTTGCTCTCATGCTCGTTCGCGGCGCAACCCTGGCCATCAGATACCGGTCTCCAAGGTTGCTATCCACTGGGTCCTAAACGAGATTGAGTTTCATTCTAAACTGAACAGTGAATCGGAGACGTGCCGACCACTATCGAGATACCGGCGGCGGAGTGCTCTATCGTACTGGTGGGCAACCCGAACGTCGGCAAAAGCCTGCTATTTCGGAACCTCACCCGGCGCTACGTCACCGTGTCGAATTATCCCGGCACGACGGTCGAGTTGGTTCGCGCTCGCGCGTCATTCAACGGTATCGAGCAGGAAGTCGTCGACACGCCCGGGCTGAACGATCTGTCTCCCCGGAGCGATGAGGCGCGCGTCACCCGGGTACTGCTCACCGATAACCCCGCCGCGACGGTCGTGCAGATCGCCGATGCCAAGAACCTGCGCCGGGCGCTTCTCCTGACCCTGCAGCTCGTCGAGCTGCAGCGCCCCATGGTCCTCGTCCTCAACATGTACGACGAGCTCGAGGCGCGCGGAGGACGTGTCGACGCGGACCGTTTGAGCGACATCCTGGGCATCCCGGTCGTCGTCACCGTCGCTCCGCGGAACGAGGGTACGCAAGATCTTGTCGCGGCGCTCGCGCGGGCCCGGGTACCGGATCTGCAGATCCTCCATAACGGCCCGCCGACCAGCGTGGACACCGTGGCCGGGCCGCAGCCGCAACTGGGTAGCGCCCAGGATCGGCTGTCCCGGGTCAACGAGATCATCTCGGAAACCTACGCGATCGACCAGCCCAAGGGCGCCTCGTTCGGGATTCGCCTGGGCTTCTGGGCAATGCACCCGGTCAAGGGAATGTTCTTCCTCGCTGCCATCCTTCTGACCGTGTTCTGGTTCGTCGGACTGTTCGGCGCGGGTACCCTTGTGGACGCCCTCGAGATCGCGGTCTTCGAGCAGCGGATCAGCCCGGTAGCCATCCAGGCGACCGACGCGGTGCTCCCCTTCCCCCACGAGCACGTAGTGGAGAACGTTCCCTACACGATGTCGCTTCCCGTCTCTCCGGCACACAATGTGGTGATCTTGGAGCTCGACAGGGAGGTGATTCGGCCTGCCTACACGGTGCCTGCAGACGCCCGGCTCACGCTGGTGCAGAAGCTCATGCAGTTCCTGCACGACTTTGTTGTGGGCCCGTTCGGACTCATCACGATGGCACTGAGCTATGCGTTCGCGATCGTGCTTCCGATCGTGACGGTGTTCTTCTTCGTGTTCAGCATCCTGGAGGACTCGGGCTACTTCGCGCGCATGTCCATCATGATGAATCGCGTATTTCGGGTGATGGGCCTTAACGGGAAGGCCGTGCTTCCCATGATCCTGGGACTCGGTTGCGTCACCATGGCCACGATGACGACACGCATTCTCCAGACGCGCAAGGAGCAACTCGTCACCACCATGCTCCTGGCGCTGGCGGTTCCCTGCTCGGCTCAGCTCGGAGTGCTGCTGGCCCTCATGGCTGCGCTTTCTCCCACCGGCGCGCTGGTATGGCTCGGCCTGATGACGGGCATTCTGTTGCTGGTCGGCTGGCTGTCGGCTCGTGTGTTCCCCGGCGATGCCAGCGACTTCATCCTCGAGATCCCGCCGATGCGCCGGCCGCAGATCGGCAACGTGCTCGCCAAGACGGCAACGCGCCTCGACTGGTACCTGCGCGAGGTAATCCCGGTGTTCGTGGTCGGGACCGCGGTCCTGTTCGTCATGGACCGGTTGGACCTTCTCACGCGGATCTCCGTCTGGGCCAAGCCACTCGTTACCGGCTGGCTCGGTCTCCCGGCCGACATGTCCAACGCGTTCCTCGTGGGTTTCATGCGCCGTGACTTCGGGGCAGTCTACATCCTCGACGCGGTCACGGGCCCGAACCCGATTCTGACGCCGCACCAGATCCTGGTCGCCATGGTCACGATCACGCTATTCATGCCGTGCTTCGCGACGCTCCTCATCATCGCCAAGGAGCACGGCAAGCGTGTTGCATTTGGCATGGTCGCGTTCATCTTTCCGTTTGCCTTGTTCGTGGGCGGTCTCGTGAACCACGTGGGACGATGGCTATCGACTATCTGACCTGCCCGATGTGCGGATTCGAATTCGAGCGGACGGACACGCTGTGCGCGCACGGGTGTCCCCTGGGTGCGCTGTGCCACCTCATTCGTTGCCCTGCGTGCGAGTACGAGTTTCCGGAGACTCCACCGGCCGTCTCGTTCGTGAAGCGTCTGTTTCGTCGCCGCCTCCCGACCGTAACCGGCCTTCCCCCGGGCGTCCGGACGGCCGCCGAGCTCCGGCCGGGGCAGAAGGCGAAGGTGCTGTGCCTGGGCTCCACCGTGACGGACCGTCACCGTACGCTGACGGTCTACGGTCTCGGTCCCGGGGCGGAGATCACGCTCGTTCAGCAGCAGCCCGCCTGCGTGATCCAGATCGGTGAAACCGAGCTTGCGCTCGACCTGGATATCGCCCGGGACATTCTCGTCCAGCCCCTCGACGCCGACCTCGAGACAGTGGAGCTCGAGCCGTCGCCGGCCTGAACCGGGACGCCGAGCCCGGAACCGGATCGGGCAGGCGCCGGTTCTTCGGATGCACCGCGCGGCGGACTGAGCCGCCCGCGCGATATCTACGCGTCCGGAGGAGAGAACGGGAATGACCTGGCACTTTCTGGCTCTACAGGTGGGGCTCGGCGACACGCTGGCGGCTCAGCCCGCAGCCGCGCTCGCCCTGCTCTTCGGAGCCGGTGTGCTGACCAGCCTCACGCCCTGCATTTACCCCATGATCCCCATCACCGTGGGCATCATCTCGGGGGCGGCGGGGGAGGAAGCACGTCGATCGCGCGTGATCGGGCTGACCCTCGCCTACATCGCGGGGCTCGCGCTTCTCTACGCCGTCGTGGGTCTCCTGGCGGGACTGACGGGCCAGCTGTTCGGAACGATAGCCTCGAGTGTTTGGGCCCGACTGCTCATCGCGAGCCTCCTGGCCGTCTTCGGTCTCGCTATGCTGGACGTCATACCCGTCGCCGCGCCGCAGCGACTCGTCGCCTGGGCCGGTGGCCTCGGCGGAGGTTCGTACCCGGCCGTCTTTCTGCTCGGGGCCACGTCCGGCCTGGTAGCTGCGCCGTGCGGCGCCCCGGCCTTCGCGGCTGTCCTGACCTGGGTCTCGATCACTGGAAGTGCGGGCCTCGGATTCCTGTATCTCCTGGTGTTCTCTCTGGGCATGACGGCTCTGCTGTTCGTCGTCGGAGTTTCGGCCGGCGCGGCACGGCGGCTCCCGAAGGCGGGTGCCTGGACGATCTGGGTGAAACGCATCGCCGGGATCCTGCTACTCGGGATGTCGGTATATTACATATATCAGGCCTGGCTGGTCTGGTGAGGATATCGACATGTCAACTATGAGAACTCTGCTCTTTGCAGCCCTGGCTGCCGGCTGCATGACTGCGATCGGTCCGATGGGGATCGAGGCCCAGGAGACCCAGATCGGGATCGCGCGTGGCCGCGTTCCCCCGGCTCTCACTCTCCCCGATATGAATGGCGGAGACGTGGATCTCGGGGAGCACTTCGGCCGGGGACCCGTCCTGCTCGAGTTCTGGGCCACGTGGTGCGAGAACTGCAAAGCCCTGCACCCCCGGATGCTAGAGGCGCATCGCAAGTTCGGTGGAGAGGTGAGTTTCTTCGCGATCGCGGTCGGGGTGGGCCAGTCAGAACGACGGGTGCGAGAGCACCTCGAAAAGTACCCGGTGCCCTTCCCCACCCTGTGGGACGGTGGCGGCGAGGCCGTGCGGGCGTTCCAGACTCCCGCCACGTCCTACATCGTCATCCTTGATTCCGAAGGGCGCGTGGCCTACACCGGACTCGGCCGCGACCAGGATATCGAAGCTGCCATCCTGGCTATCCTGGGCCCTCAAGCCGCCGACTAGAAGGCTGTTGAAGAAGCACAGCCTTCCAGCCGCACGTCCTCAGCGTCGAGCGTCCGCGTCGTCTCCCAGGTCTGGCGGTGCGATTCGATCGATCGCCCGCGCCAGCTCTTCGTACGCCGTGGGGTCGATTTCCCGGAACGGGATCGCCCGCCACGCGACACGGCCCTCTGCATCGATGATGAAAAGTGAACGGTTGTCGATGGACCGGCCGTCGCCGAGGTCTCTATAGGCGCCATACTTCCTGCCGACCTCGGATCCAGGATCGCTCGCGAATAGGAACGGGAACTCGGCGTCCCCAGCCCACGCCGACTGATCTTCCGCCGGATCGGTGCTCACGGCCAGTAGAACTACGTCGCGGCCACCGCGGAACAAGCTCGCGTACTGATCACGGTACGCCTCCATTTGGATCGTTCACCCGGGGGTCCGAACCCGGTAGAAGAACGCCAGGACAACCGTCTTGCCCCGGAAGTCACTGAGTCGAACCGGATCACGGAGCACACCGAACCGGGTCGCGCCCATCAGCTGGAAATCGGGCGCCTCCTGTCCTACCTCCAGGACACGAATTCCCACCTCGGCATCCTGAGCCGCTGCCGCGGCCGGCATGGAAAACGCCGCGATTGCCAGCAGCCACAATACTTTGCCTCGCATCGCATCTCCTCTCACGCATGAAGAATGAACGCTTCGAATCTAGGCGAGCGGCACACGTCATGTACAGGGCGGGCGTTCCGAGGTCCGCTTGAAACCCACGCGACGGATACCCCGTAGGGCTGTAGGACGGAGCGCCGGACAGCATTCAACCATAGCCGGCCGGGTGCTGTCTAACGCTGGACGAGCCTTGACACGGGAACGCTTCGAGGGGTAGTGGGCGCCGATTCTATCGAAAGACGCGGCGCCAGGACCAAGACGACGAGAACGGGAGCTAGAGATGGCAGAGATGCCTTTGATCCGGATGGAGGGAGTGCAGAAGGTCTTCTACACGGATGAGATGGAGACGCACGCACTGGCGGACATTCACCTCGACATTCACGACGGTGAGTTCGTCGAAGTGATGGGCCCCTCGGGGTGCGGAAAGTCCACGCTCCTGTCGCTGGTCGGGCTGCTGGACACGGCCACGGACGGAGAGCATTGGCTGGATGGCGAGCCCGTGGACAACCTCACGGCCTCGGAGCGGGCCCGGGTCCGGAACCGGCACATCGGGTTCATCTTCCAGGCCTTTAACCTGATCGGCGACCTCACGGTGTACGAGAACGTCGAGCTGCCGCTCACGTATCGCGGCATGGCCGCCCCCGAGCGCAAGGACCGAGTCCACCGCGCCCTCGAGCGCGTCGGCATGGGCCACCGCATGGACCACTATCCGTCGCAGCTCTCCGGCGGTCAGCAGC
>Ga0255057_10000912_pt1 | contig 16994 bp, 12 predicted proteins | sample Cases_109_6_MG_FD_189022 | JGI IMG/M metagenome (GOLD analysis project Ga0255057, IMG submission 189022) | Seawater microbial communities from Amundsen Gulf, Northwest Territories, Canada - Cases_109_6 | ecosystem: Environmental > Aquatic > Marine > Gulf | place: Canada: Northwest Territories... | reverse complement strand
GGGCGGGGCGGCCATTCATCGTAGACCGCGGACCGGCTTTCCAGGACTGGGAGTCGCCGCATCGGCTAGAGTCTAGAGATCGTTCCGGACCGGTCAACGGGATCGTGCGCCTTGACATCGTCGGGGGCGGATCCCACGCTCTCGCCTCCACTGAATCCCCATTCATTTCAGGAGCTCAGCGCATGGAATCAAATGGAAAGCGCGTAGCGATCGTGGCGGGCTTGCGGACGCCTTTTGCGAAGCAATGGACCGCCTATCGGGAGGTCAGCGCACTCGACCTCGCAAACATCGTCGTGGCGGAAATGCTGCAACGGATCGACCTCGATCCCCATGAGATTCAGCAGGTCGTCTACGGCCAAGTCATTCCTTCGGTCGAGGCGCCTAACATCGCGAGAGAGATGGTCCTTGCGACCGGCATGCCCAAAGACATCGAGGCCTACAGCGTTTCGCGCGCTTGTGCGACGAGCTACCAGTCGACCGTGAACGTCGCCGAGGCGATCATGGCCGGCACCATCGACACCGGTGTCGCCGGCGGCGCGGATAGCGCGAGCAACGTTCCGATCACCGTATCGAAGCGTTTGGCCGACGCCCTCGTCGCCGCGACGAAAGCCCGAAGCATTGGCGAGCGCATGCAGGCCTTTGCTGGACTTCGTCCGCGCGACCTCGCACCGGTACCGCCCGCCATCAAGGAGTTCTCGACGGGGCTCACCATGGGCGAAAGCGCCGAGAAGATGGCGAAGGAGAATCACATCACGCGTGAAGTCCAAGACGAGTTCGCGCATCGCAGCCACGCCCTGGCGGCAAAGGCCTGGGCCGAGGGCAAGTTCGATGACGAGGTGATGGAGGTGTTCGTACCGAACCGCTTCAAAGAGGAGATCAGAGAAGACAACCTCATCCGCAAGGACACCGCAATCGACAAGTACGCCAAGCTCAAGCCCGCCTTCGACCGCAAGCACGGCACCGTCACGGCAGGGAACAGCTCGCCGCTCACCGATGGTGCGAGCGCACTGGTCCTCATGCGTGAGGACAAGGCCAAGGCCCACGGCTTCGACGTGCTTGGCTTCATTCGAAGCTACGCGTTTGCCGCGCTCGACCCGGCCGGTCAGCTCTTGATGGGCCCGTCGTACGCGACCCCGATCGCCCTCGATCGCGCCGGGGTGAAGGCGTCCGACCTCGACCTCATCGACATGCACGAGGCTTTCGCGGCCCAGATCCTCTCGAATACCCAGGCCTTCGAGTCCAAAGAATGGGCCGAGAAGCACCTGGGGCGTTCCGAGAAGATCGGCGACATCGACTGGGACAAGTTCAACGTCACGGGCGGTTCGCTCTCCATCGGTCACCCCTTTGCGGCGACTGGTGCCCGTCAGATCACGCAGACCCTTCGCGAGCTGAAGCGACGTGGTGGGAACCTGGCCCTTTGCACAGCTTGCGCGGCGGGTGGCTTGGGCGCAGCCATGGTGTTGGAGGCAGAGTAATGGCGTACGAAGGATTGACGATTGAGAAGCGAGATGACGGAGTCGCCATCGTTCGCATGGATATCCCCGGCGAACCGATGAACACGCTGAAGAGCGACTTCGTAGACACCTTCGACGAGGTATTCAACGCCCTCCAGAATGACGCGGACATCAGGGCCGTCGTCTTCACCTCGGGCAAGAAGGACAGCTTCATCGCTGGCGCGGACATCACGATGCTCCAAGAGGTGAAGACCCCTCAGGACGGTGAACGCATCTCGAAAGCGGGCCACGGCGCGATGGGCCGAATCGAGAAGTTCTCGAAACCGGTTGTCGCGGCGATTCATGGCGTCGCCCTCGGCGGCGGCCTCGAGGTGGCACTGGCGTGTCATGCCCGGGTCGCGACCGACAGCTCGAAGACCAAGCTCGGACTGCCCGAGTCGCAGCTCGGCCTGCTCCCCGGGGCGGGTGGCACACAGCGATTACCGCGCTTGATCGGCGTCCAGCCCGCGCTCGACATGATGCTCACCGGCAAGCAAGTCCCGGCGAAGAAGTCCCTCAAGCTCGGCTTGGTGGATGCGGTCGTGCCCCCGTCGATCCTGATCGAGACGGCAGCCGAGCTCGCTCTCGCGCGCATCACGGAGAAGCCCAAGCGCGACAGTTTCATCGACCAGCTCAAGGACAAGGACGCCATCACGGAGTTTGCCCTCGCGAAGAACCCGGTCGGCCGCAAGATCCTCTTCGACCAGGCGCGCAAACAGCTACACAAACAAACGCGGGGGAACTACCCGGCGCAGGACCTCATCCTCGACGTGGTCAAAGCGGGGCTCGAGGACGGATTCGAGGCGGGGCTCGACGCCGAAGCACGTGCCTTTGGCCGACTGCTCACGACACCCGAAGCCACCAATCTCATGAGCATCTTCTTTGCCACGACGGCACTGAAGAAGGACTCCGGCGTGGACGACCCGAGCGTGAAGCCACGCCCGATCAAGAAGGTCGGGATGCTCGGTGCAGGATTGATGGGCGCGGGCATCGCCTACGTGACGACCGCAGTGGCGAAGATCCCGGTTCGTCTCAAGGATCGAGACGGCGATGGCGTGCTCGCAGGCCTTCGCTACGTCCGTGGCATCATCGACGGCCGTGTGAAGCGAAAGAGGCTAACGGCCCGGCAAGCCGACCAGCTGATGCTGCAAACGACCGGCACCACCGGATACGAGGGCTTCCAGGACGCCGACGTGGTCATCGAAGCGGTCTTCGAAGACCTTTCGCTGAAGCAGGGGATGGTCCGAGACGTCGAGGAGGCCAGCAAAAACGACGTAATTTTCGCCTCCAACACATCGTCGCTGCCCATCACGAAGATCGCCGAGGCCAGCCAACATCCGGAGACCGTGATCGGCATGCACTACTTCTCGCCGGTCCACAAGATGCCCTTGCTCGAGGTCATTGTGACCGATAAGACAGCCGATTGGGTGACGGCAACATGCGTCGACCTGGGAAAACGGCAGGGCAAGCACGTAATCGTGGTCCGAGACGGGGTCGGCTTCTACACGAGCCGCGTCCTGGCGCCGATGATGAACGAGGCTGCACATCTCGTCGCCGAAGGGGTGCCCATCGAGAAGATCGACACGGCGATGCTCAACTGGGGATTCCCGGTCGGCCCGATCAAACTCACCGATGAAGTCGGCATCGACGTCGGCGCCAAGGTTGGCAACATCATGCGCGAAGCGTTTGGCGAGCGCATGAGCCCACCCAACGGCATGCAGAGGCTGATCGAAGACGAACGCTTCGGGCGCAAGAACGGCCGCGGGTTCTATCTCTACGGCGATAAGAAGAAGGGCGTCGATGAGACCGTCTACGACGTCCTCGGGGTCACACCCAACAACAAGAGCATCTCGGCCGAGGACATCGCATGGCGTTGCGCCCTTCAGTTCGTGAACGAGGCCTGCCGTTGTTTCGGCGAGGGGATTCTTCGTAGCGCGCGTGATGGCGATGTTGGCGCGGTGTTCGGCCTCGGCTTTCCTCCGTTCCGAGGCGGACCGTTCCGATTCGTCGATCAGGTGGGCGCCAAGGAAATTCTCGGCCGACTGAGAGAGCTCGAAAAGAAGATCGGCCCTCGCTTCTCGCCAGCGCCGGTGCTCGAAGAGATCGCTCGAAGCGGCCAGACCTTCCATGGCCCCGATGCTGCCGAGCCAGGCAGCGCCCGGGTACGCCACGGGGGTCCCACCGCGCGGGCGACCGCTTAACCGCCGGAAATCACAGGGCTCCGTCCGGGTCGATTGCATCGGGCCGCGGAGACCTTTAGAATGACCCCGGACCGGGAGCCAAGAATTGAGGGACGCTTCCTGTTTAGATGTGAGCGCCATCTCAAGTGATTCGCATCGCTGTATGGGGATCGGACAAAGCCCAGACATGCTGGAAACTGCTGCCAAATCGATCGCGGAAAACCGCCCGCGGCATCGGAGCGTCTTGGTCGTCGAAAGCGATCCAGATCTCCAGTGGCACCTCGCCCGCATGTTGACGGTTGACGGCAACCGAGTCGTCGGGACGAGTTCGGGCGACGGCGCGCTTACCGTCGTCGCGGAGTGGCAGGCGGACCTTGCCCTCGTGGCCGCGCACCTGCCCGACATGAGCGGCCTCGAGGTCGCGAAGAGGCTTCGTGCGCAGAACCCCGGCCTCGTCGTCATTTTGATGGGGGAGGAGGTCACCGCACCCGTCCAAAAGACTCCATCCACCGACATCACCGCCTATCTTCCTAAGCCATTCCGCTTCGATGCGCTCCGGGCGCTGATCGAGTCGCTTCAACTTGCGCCGGCTCCCGCGGAGTAACCTGCTAGGCTGATCGGCGGTGAAACGGCTGCTGTCTGGCTTGTGTTTCGTGCTGAGCGCGTCTCTGATGGGGGCCGCCATTGCGCAGTCGTCGCAGGGTTTCATTGGGGTCGATGAAATCCGCCCCGGCATGACGGGATACGGGCTCACTGTCTTCAAAGGCACGGAACCCGAGCGCTTCGACGTCGAGGTCATCGACGTCCTTCGGAACTTTCGCCCCTCCCAGGACCTGATCTTGCTCCGAACCCCCCATCCATTGCTCGATCGCGCGCGCGGGGTGGCCGGTATGAGCGGTAGCCCGATCTATCTCGATGGACGGCTGGCGGGGGCCTATGCCTACGGCTGGCCGTACGGGACTGACCCTGTCGTCGGCGTCACGCCGATTGCCAACATGTTAGCCGAGCTCAAGCGGCCGGTGCGGCTCGAGATGTTCCCCGGGGCCAAACTTCTCCCCGCGAAGGAGCCGCGGGCAAGCCGGACTCGAGCGCAACCCTCGAACCACCGATTCGCGGGCCTTCCGCCATTTGCCGGTGACCACGAAGTCGACGCTCTGTCGACGGTTCGCGCGCTAGCCAAGAAGCGGGAGAACTTCAACGGTCCGGTGGGGCTCAAGGCCGCTACCACCCCTGTGATGCTCGCCGGCCTCACCGATTCCGTCGCGAAGATGCTGGCCGACGAGCTCGCGCCGCTCGGTCTCGAGGCTACCCAAGCTGGGTCGAGTGGCTCCGGCAAGGGTGGTCCACCTCGCTTCGAAAACGGCGGAGCGATCGCGGTCGAGCTCGCTAGGGGAGATGTCTCGATGACAGGCGTCGGCACTGTCACTTACGTCGCGCGAGGTGACCGTACGCTGGCATTCGGGCACCCCATGATGAACGCAGGGGCGATCGGGCTTCCGACGGCGACGGCGCGCGTCCTTCACATACTGGTGAGCGACTTCCGCTCCTTCAAAATCGCCGAGGCGGCACAGCCGTTGGGCACCCTCGTGCAGGACCGACAGGCTGCTATCGTCATCGACCCGGGGATCCAGGCCGCGCGCATCCCGGTACGCATTCGGGTTCACGGCGCAGAAGGCGCGCCGAAAACCGAATGGAACGTTCAGATCGCGAGCCACCGCGCACTTACGCCAGCGGTCGCGTTCGCGGTCATCGCCAACGCCCTCAAGTCGACAGCGGGGGACGTCGACGACGTGATCTTTCGCGCCCGTAGCAAGATCGGCATCGAGGGCCACGGCGTCATCGCTATGGACGAGCAAGGGTTCTCGCCGATGGGTGCCGCGAGCCCGCTTGCGTTGTCTCAGCTCCAAATGTTCTGGTTGATGGAGGCTGCGTTCGCCAATGCGTTCGAAGTTTCCCGCATCACGTCGGTCGAGCTCGACCTCGACCTCGAGTTCACCAGAGAGGTGTTCCAGATCTCGGACGCGTCGGTCGCCTTCGACGAAGTCGACCCGGGCCAGGATGTGACCATCTACGTTCGCCTTCGGCAGGTGGGGCGTGAGGATACGACCCGGGCGGTCAAAATCCGAATCCCCGAGGCAGCTGCCGGCAAGATGCTCACTATATCGATCGGCGCCGGGAACAAGGTGCCCATCGAACGGCCTCGCCCCGCCTCCCTCGACGACCTGATCGAACAAGCCACCGAGCGCTTCCCGGCGACGTCGATGGTCGTGTCGCTGCAGATGCCAAGTCGGGGGCTTCGATTCGAGGGCCACGTGGTCGACTCGCTCCCCGCCTCTGCCCTAAACTCGCTTCAACTGGTGAGCACGACCGAAAACAGCAGGCCGTTCGTCACGAGGTCGCACACGGAAGTGAAGATGCCGCAAGTAGTGACCGGAGCGGCTAACCTTCGACTACGAGTACGCGAAATCGCGCGAGACCAATTTCTGGGCAAATAGCACGTATGAAAACTCTAAGAACGACCCTCCTAATCGCGCTCGTGGGTCTCACGATCGCTTCAAGCGACACCGTCGCGGCAGTCACAACCCAACACTTCGCGCTCGATAGCGCCGAGAGCTTCTTTGGCGGCGAGCTCGAAGGGACCGCGGTGCACTCGGATGGCTCGGTGAGGCTCGGGGCCTCGATGAAGCGAACCGAGATTGAGAACGTGCCCATCGCATACAGCGTGGCAGAGCGGGGGAACGTCGTGTACGTCGGCACCGGCACGAACGGGATGATCTACCGCTTCGAAGGGAAGAAGCTCGCGAAGAAGTACGCGACCGGCGAGCTTCTCGTGGCGTCCTTGGCGTTCGGCAACGACGGCGCACTCTACGCGGGCACGCTTCCAAACGGCCGAATCTTCAAGATCGACCGCAAGACAGGCAAGATCAAACGCTTCTCCAAACCCGAGGGCGCAAAGCACATCTGGGCGCTGCTCTATGACTCGAAGCGAGGGAGGCTGATCGCCGGCACGGGGCCCGAGGGAGCAATTCTCGCGATCAACCCTGTTGGCGCGGCTGAGGTTCTGCACAAGGGCGACGCCTCACACATCATGTCGCTTGCCGGCGATGGCAAGGGCACGATCTATGCGGGCACGAATGACAGCGCCCTGGTGATGAAGGTCGCTTCGGACGGCAAGGTGACTGTCGTGCACGACTTCCCAGGCAACGAAGTGACTGCAATCGACTACTACGACGGCCAACTTGCGGTCGCGGCAAACGAGTTCAAGACCCAGCCTGGCGTTCGGTTTAAGCCCCCTGCCCCTGCCCCTGCCCCGGTATCGCCCGCTAAGGGCCGCGGCGCCCGCCCTCGCCCAGGCAAGGGCCAGTTGTGGCGGGTCTCTAAGGACGGGCGCGTCGAGCGACTGCTAGATCGCAAGGACACGCACTTTACCTCGGTCCAGTGGGGAGCCGACGGCACGATTTTCGCGGGAGGCGGTAACGAAGGCCGGGTCTTTCAGGTAGAACCTGACGCGAGCTACGCGATCTGGGCCGACGTCGAAGAGCGCCAAGTGCTCGGCCTGTCGCTACGCTCGAAAACGCCGGTGTTCGTCACGGGCGACGGCGCAGCGATTTATTGGGTCGAGTCAGGCACACCTCGCAAACCGGTTTGGACGAGCGATTCCCTGGATACCGGTTTCGGATCGAAGTGGGGCCGGCTGAGCTGGCGGGGGCGCGGGAAGCTCGTCTTTCAAACTCGTTCCGGCAACACCAAGGAACCGAACGACACGTGGAGCCCATGGTCGAAGAAGCTCAAGCAGCCGGGTCGCGTTGCAAGCCCACCTGGTCGCTTCGCGCAAGTGCGTACCCTCTTTCCAAAGGACGAGTCCGCAGAGCTTCGCGCCGTCGAGCTCTACTACCTACCTCAAAACCAGAGGGCGCGGATTTCGACTATCATAGGTAAACCGCCGCCGCCCAAACCCGGCAAGCCGGCGCAAAAGCCCCCAGCGCCAAGCACTTTGTTGAATCTCACCTGGAGTGTCGACAACCCAGACAACGACGTCTTGCGCTATCGCCTTTCGTACCAGCAGGAGGGACAGCCGGTATGGCGGCCGATGTTCCTCGAAGATCACGTCGTGAACGAACCGAAGTACACTTGGAACACAGGGAGCATCCCCGACGGGTACTACGTCCTGAGGGTGGAAGTGTCGGACGAAGAGGCCAATCCGGACAACCTGACACTTCGCTCGGAAGCGGTGTCCGAGCCGATCCTCATCGACAACCATCCGCCCCGCATCGAGAAGCTTCGGTTTCGCAACGGGCGTGTCCAAGGTCAGGTCGTCGATTCGCTCGGACCGATCGCGCGCATTCAGGCCTCAATCGACACTGGGGTGTGGAGAGACGTCTTCCCCGAGGACTTGCTGCTCGATAGCCGGAGCGAGGCGTTCGCGCTCGACCTCGGCAACTTACCGGGCAACAGTCACATCGTCGCGATCCGTGCGTTCGATGCGGCAGGCAACCAAGCCAACCAAGAGATCACGGTTAAGACGCGCAGGTAACGCGAACTGCGTCCACACTATCGACTGCCTGATCCAACAAACGTAGTGTGCGAGAGATTTTCGTTTGTGGTCGAGCGCCCCCGCAGAGAGCGACTGAGAGGTACGTCCGTACCTCGCAGGGAGCGAGCGAGGAGGTAAGCCGACCACAAGCGAAAAGATCCGCACACTACGGCTTCGAGAACCCCCCGACCTTGAGGCGGTGCATGACGGCGAGCTTCTGCCGTTCTTTGTAGCTCGCGTGGCTGGCGTCGCCCAACTCGTTGGTCTGATCGGTCTCCCGATCGATCAACTGGAATTCGGCCTGCACGAAGATGATCGCACCGAGATTCGCCGCTGCCGGCGGCGCCGCATCGAGCACCCGCTCCGGCACGCGAACTGGGACATCGGCCACGAAGTGCACCACGCGATAGCTAGGTGCGGTGAATCGGTTGTCGATGGACGAAAGCCCGTCCTCGATGTCGAGCGGGAGTTGCAAGGACCGCACGAGCTGGTCGAGCGCGGGCTCGGAACGACAGTACTCGTGAAACCTGAGAAGGGTGTTGATCGACTGCCCCGGGATGATGAAGTTGAAGGGCACGACGCAGCGCTGAACGTAATTGAGCACCGGGAAGATGTCGCCGGCGGAGCGGGTGACGATGCGAAAGCGAACCTTGTCGTAGATCTGCGAAGCGCTCACGTCGGGCTTCGAGAGAAGCTTCGTGTAGAGGGAATCCTTGTGCTTTCGCCCTCCGATGAACTCCAGGATCGGAAAGTCATTTGCAAGCGCCGATCCCATGACCTGGTAGACCTTGTGCTCGACGAGATGGAAAATCTCCTCGTCGGCTACCGGCAGCAGGAACAACAGCTCTCGCGCTTCGAGGTGATGGATGATGTGCATCACCTTCAAAATCGCGCACGCGCAGATCTGTCGATGTCCCTTGGACGAGGCCAGCATCAGAAGCCCCACCACGTCCTTCCTAGCGACCGGCTTGGGCACAGGAAAATCAAAGTGGCGTCGTAGGTACTCGATCGCCGATTCCTTGATCTGGTCGACGCGAGCTTGGTCCTGAGGGTCGTCGAGGTCGACTTCATGCGCGGAAACGAAGTCCCGCGCCTCGATCTCGTCGCCGAAGTTGAGCCGATGCCAGTCGACGACCGAGCCGCCCCGCAGGAGCACGCGGATGGCCTCGAGGTCGGCCAATGTGAAGTCGCTCAGCTTGCGAAGTTCGGGGGCAGCCACGGCTAGGATCGATCCAGCAAGATCGTGCCCATGAAAATACCGAGCGTAATCAGCAATACAACTGCGTTGAGCGCAATCCCGCCATGACAGCCGCCTAGCGCCGCCAAACCGAGCAAACTCACACCACTCTCTAGCTTCCGTCCCCGCATCTTGGGCGCCCGATTGATACCAGCCTGCGGTTCGAGGCGCTACCCGATCGCAGCGGCGCGTTGCTGGAAGCGTAGATCTCGAATATTGTTAGGCAAATCCAATGTCCGATTCGATCTTTCCCGCGGGCGCCGAACCCATATTGCCGATCCTGCCGCTCCGAAACTCCGTGCTGTTTCCGGCCACGGTGGTACCGGTCAACGTGGGCCGCGCCCGCTCGGTTCGCTTGATCGAAGAGGCGTGTGGCCGTGAGCGCCCCGCCATCGGGGTGGTCACCCAGCACAAACCGGAGGTCGAAGATCCCACGTTTGAGCAGGTCTATCAGACCGGAACGATCGCGCGGGTCCTCAAAGTGATCCGCCTGAACTCCGGACAGTACAGCGTGGTGCTCCAGGGCGTCAGCCGGATGCGCATCGAGGAGCCGCTAGGCCGCCACCCGACGATGCGCGCTCGTGTGCAGCGGTACCACGAGGCTCCGGTCGTCGATGTCGAGATTGAAGCGCTCTCGGCACACCTCCGCGAATCGGCGCGTCGGCTCCTCAACGAGCTGCCGACGGCGTCGCGAGAGTCGCTTCACATCCTCGACAACGTGCGAGAACCAGGCGCCCTGGCAGACCTGATCGAGTCCAACCTCCCGGTGTCGAACGAGTCCAAACAAGAGGTGCTCGAGACCCTCGATGTCCGCGAACGGATCCGAAAAGTGCTCGACCAAGTCCAGCGTCAGAACGAAGTCCTCCGGGTGAAGCAAGAGATCTCGACGATGGTCGAGGAGGAAATGTCGAGCTCCCAAAGGGAGTATCTGCTCCGGCAGCAGGTCAAGGCCATTCGTCGCGAGCTCGGCGAAACCGACATCGACGAGGACGATATCGAAGATCTTCGCGAACGCATCGCCCTCGCGGGCCTCCCGTCCGACGCTGAACAATCCGCCAAGCGAGAGTTGCGCCGGATGAGCAACATGAACACCGCGAACAGCGAATACCAAGTGGCTCACTCGTATATCGAATGGCTTGCGGACCTCCCTTGGAAGAAGTCCACGCCCGACCGATTGGACGTGACGCAGGCTCGGACTGTGCTCGACGAAGATCATTACGGCCTCGAAAGGCCCAAGAAGCGCATCGTCGAATACATCGCCGTCCGGAAGCTCCGACGGGACGGTCGCGCTCCGATTCTGTGTTTCGTCGGCCCCCCCGGAGTCGGCAAGACATCTCTCGGGCGATCGATCGCGCGAGCCGCCGGCAGGCAGTTCATTCGAGTGTCGCTCGGCGGCGTCTATGACGAAGCCGAGATTCGTGGCCATCGACGCACGTACGTGGGCGCGTTCCCGGGACGCATCATCTCCGGTCTGAAGAAAGCCGGGTCGAACAACCCGGTGATGGTCCTCGACGAGATCGACAAGCTCGGCAGAGACCAGCGCGGCGACCCGTCGAGCGCGCTCCTCGAGGTGCTCGACCCAGAGCAAAACTACCAGTTTGTCGATCACTACATCGACGCGCCTTTCGATCTCAGCAAAGTGATGTTCATCGCAACGGCCAATCAGCGAAGCACGATTCCTGGTCCGCTGCTCGATCGAATGGAAGTCATCGAGATTCCTGGCTACACGCCCAACGAGAAGCGTTCGATCGCGCGTGATTTTCTGATCCCGAGGCAACTCCACGAGCACGGCTTGTCGATCGAGCGACTCGACTTCTCGGACGAAGCCATCGACCTGCTGGTCGAGTCGTACACCCACGAAGCGGGGGTTCGGAAGCTCGAGCAACAAGCCGCCGCGGTGTGTCGCGCGGTGGCGGTGCGCCTTGCCAACGGAGAAGACGTATCGATCATGGCCGACCCGCCCTTCATCGAGGAGGTTTTGGGCCCTGCCCAGGCGAGACGGCAGCAGCCGGAGCGGACGGCTCGTCCTGGACTTGCGACAGGCTTGGCGTGGACGCCCGCGGGAGGCGACTTGTTGTTCGTCGAGGCCACCCGAATGCCCGGGACCGGCAAGCTTCACCTCACCGGCAACATGGGTGACGTCCTCAAGGAGTCGGCGGCTGCAGCATTCACTTTCGTCCGCACGCGGACCGAAGAGCTGGGCCTCGCGGAAGATTTCCTCAGCCACACCGACATTCATGTTCACTTGCCGGCCGGCGGGACGCCGAAAGACGGCGCCTCGGCAGGCGTCCCGCTCTACGTGGCATTGGCCTCGGTGCTCACCGAGCTCAAAGTGAGGCCTGACGTCGCGATGAGCGGCGAGATCACCCTACGGGGCAACATACTCAGAGTCGGCGGGATCAAAGAGAAGTGCCTAGCAGCCCATCGCGCGGGGGTGAAGAGGATCCTCTTGCCGAAGCGCAACGAGCCGGACCTCGAGGAAGTCCCCGACGAAATTCGCGAAGGCATCGAGATCTGCCTCGTGTCCCGGGTGGACGAAATACTCAGCCTAGTCGCGGCGCCCGACCCTACGACCGCGCCGGCGGCTGCTGAATAGTCCGTGACGGCGGTGCTCACGTTTTGGTTATCCGCGCTGGTTGGAGCCGTCATCGGCACCCTGTTGGCCCTCAACCCATTGCTCGGCGTGCATGGTGTCGAAAGCGCTCTTGCGTTGGGCATTTTATTGCCCCCCTGGGTCGCCGCCACGGCTGCCAATTACCAACGTCGACAAGGCGCGGTGCGTGGCATCGACGTGATGTCTCGTGCGATTGGCAGCGGGCTCGTCATTTGGCTCATCCCCGTCGTGATTCTGGCGCTGAACTCGCTTCGCATTCGGCAGTGCGCTCCGTGGGAGGGACTTGCATTCGTGGTGCTCGGCCCGGCGATCGGATGTGCGTTGGCAGCGGTCACCGGCGTCTGGATTGGCGCCTTATTGCGCGGCTCGCGCTGGTCTCCCTGGGTAGCGGCCGCGGTGCCCATCGGCGGGCTTCTATGGGGCGTTTGGGCATTCTACGCAACGCCTACGGTTTATGTCTTCGGGGCGTTCGCGGGGTATTTCCCGGGCGCGATCTACGACGACCTCGTTCCCATCCCGTCGCGCTACCTCACATACCGCGGCGTCACAGTGGTGGCGATCGTCGCGCTGGTACTACTCTTCGACGCGCTCTGGGACCGGGCCTCCGAGCTTCTCGATTTCGGACGCGGCTCGCGACACCGACTCGGCGCTATCGTCGTGAGCCTCGCAATGCTCGGGCTCGTGGCGGGTGCCTATGGGGTCGGTGATCACCTCGGACACTGGATCACTGCGGACTACCTCTCCCAGCAGCTCGGGAAGAACGAGGCCGGAAAGCACTGCGTGGTCCACATGCCACGGGAGACGCCCCCGGAGAAAGCGCACCGCCTCGTCAAAGATTGCGACTTTCAGGTCGCGCGGACGCGGGGTCTTCTCGGCCTCGAATCCACGGAACCCGTGACCGCCTACTTCTTCAGGAATCGCGAAGAAAAGAAGACGCTGATCGGTGTCGGCCGGACCTTGATCGCCAAGCCTTGGAGAAACGAGGTCTATCTGCAGGCGGGCAGCTGGCCGCACCCCGTACTCGGACACGAAATCACCCATGCGGTGCTCAAAGAAGCCGCCCAAGGGCCCTTCTCGGTCGCCGGCAGCTTCGGGGGCCTGCTGCCCAACCCCGGTCTCGTCGAAGGGGCGGCAGTTGCGCTTGCCTGGGACCTACGCGACGATATGGACCCCGATCAGTGGTCGCGGATCATGCTCGATCGTGACGAGCTGCCCGCCGCTGGCCTCCTGATGAGCCTTGGGTTCAGCGCTCTGCCGCCCAGGCGCGCGTACATGACGGCAGGGTCTCTCGTGCGGTTCCTGATCGCGAGCCGTGGCACCGACGCGTTCCTAGGTGCCTACCGCAACGGCGCGATCGAGGATCTCGACACCCTCGAAACGGAGTGGCGCGCATATCTTGCCGAGGTGCCCGTCACGGATCACGAGCGCGGGGTCGCCGAGGTCGCCCTCGCACAGCCGAGCATTTTCACCGCGGTCTGCCCGCACCGTCTGGCGAAGCTCCGCGCCGATCTGGCCGGCGACGTCGCCGCGCGCGACGAGACGCGCACGATCGAAACCTGCCGCGCAATCCTGAACATCGACGCGAACGAGGCCCAAGCGCACGCTGCGCTGGTCGGTGCTCTGGCGAGAACGGGGAATGAAGCCCAAGCCCGCGCCGAGCTCGATGCCCTCCGCGCTGCCATGAACGCACCCAAGCCCATCGTTGCGACTGCGCTCGAGCAATATGCGGACGCGAGTTGGACACTGGGCGATCTCGAAGAGGCAGCGGCGCTCTACGACGAGCTTCTTGCGATTCCCCGAACCGATGGGCCGGCGAGGCAAAGCGAAGTGAAGAAGCTTGCCCTTGCCGGAAGCCCCGAAGAGCAAGCGCTCGTCTATGAGATGCTGATCAAGCCGCCGTCATCCCCGATCGCAGTCCACGTCGGACAGGCGTTGGCCGATGCGAGAACCGATGGCCTCGGGCAATATCTCGAAGCAAGGCAACTGATGTTCCAAGGACGACACGGTCTCGCTCTGCCGCTGCTGCAGGAGGCCAACCTGCGCGGGCTTCCAACCGAGCGTCTGGAACGCGAGCTCGGCCACATGCTCGGGATCGTCTATTTCGCCGAAGGCCTGTATCCCGAATCGCAAGAGGTTTGGCACCAGCGAAAGTCGATCAGCCCCGCGGCGGCAGCCGACGCACAGCGCTGGATCGAACGAATCGAGTACGCCCAAGTTGGGCAGATCAGTCCGACGATGCCAGGTCCATCGTCGGCTCTCCGAGCTGCGCCTTGATGTGCGCCGCGATCGAGCAGTCCGCGGTGACGATCGGGTCGCCCTTGGCGCGCGCCCCGTCGGTCTTCGGCCCGATTCGACTCAGCACGCTGATCAACCGCCCGCGGTTCTCGGTCCGTGATCGAAGCACCAGGCGGTCGTCGTCGAGATCCCAGAGAAACACATCGACGGGGTCGCGAAGGCGGCTTTGACCTTGAACCACCAGCAGGAGGAAATACTCGGCTGGCACCAACTCGGCTAGCGCCGGAAGCTCTCGCTCGGTCGCTCGGGTGAGCTGTTCCTCTCGGACGCTGAGCCGCATCATGTCGTTGGTCTCCTCGGCGCCGGCCAGCCATTTTGCGGTCAGCACCTCGGGCACTCCCGAAAGCGCGGAAAGCTCGATCAGCTCGAGGCCGAGGCAAGCGCCAATCGCGTCTTCCTCCTCGGCGTCGATCGCGGTTTGGAGCGCCTCTTCGGAGGCGAGGTCGGTTGCAAGCACCTTCAGGTAGATGACCTTCTTATCGTGGAGCGCCGAGGGCGCGACCTCGGCTTCGACCAGCCGATTCGCGGCCCCCGGTTTGGCGGAAAGCGCCTTTTGTCCCAAATTAATTCGAGTTTCCTCGAGCGCCCCGAGCGTCGGAGCCACATGCTCGGCGTGCTGAGCGTATATCCGCTCTCGAAGCTCGTCGGCACGGACCTTTTGGCGCCAGAAGTAGCCACCGACGATCAGCGCCACTATCGCAAGCAAAAAACCGATGCGCTTCCACGGCATCGGCGGTCGGTATCGGTTCTTGGGAAGTTCTTCGAACTCGGCAGGAGTGAGCTCGGAAGGCTCCATGATGGGAAGAGTACTACTTCTCGCGCTGATTGACCGCGAAGCTGACGTTTCCGTAGCCTGCTGCAGCAGCCGAGAACATCACCTTCTTCACGACTCGGAAGTCGATGTCGCGGTCAGCCTGGACGATGACCTGCCCGGCAAACGGCTCCGAAGGATGGATGGTCTCCCACTTGCGCTTTTCTGCCTCGAGCCCCTGGATCAGCGGCTCGATGCGATCTACCTGAGCGGTGGCGCCCAAGGTCTGGGTGTCGGCAACCCGCGAGCCGTCTAGAGTGATCACGCGCTCATCGACCGCCACGATCGGCGAGATCTCGATCAGCGTCGTGTTCGACGCCTCGGGCATGGTGATGGTCGGCTGTTGCGCGATCAGCTCACCGGACGCCGAGAACGACATAAGCAGGAAGATCACGAGGACGATCAAGAAGTCGATGAACGGAATCAGCGGGATCTGATGGTCCACCGCCTTTCGTCCGTGACCAGCAACACGGTTCCGAACGAACCTCAGCGGAATGTGGTGGAGCAGCTCCGGTTGTGGCCGTTTGATTGCCATACGTCTTCCCCCCTACAGGAACGCTGCCCCGTCGGCCATCGACAGGATGATGAACCCGGACGCGGACGCGACATCCATTGCCACGATGACGTCCTCGTACCGGACGCCGTCCTCTGGCGCGACGATCAGGTCCTCGCGGTTGTCCCAAGCTTGCTTCCACTGAGCGAGCTTGGCTTTGAGCTCGTCGACATCGAATTCGCGCTGGTCAGCCACGACCCGCTTCCTGATGTCGATGCTCTCCCCGGCCGAGGACCCCAGCACGTAGCCGGAATTCCGAACCTGCAGGATGAGCTTCACTTTTTCGTCTTCCGGCGGGGCATCCTCAGTCGACGCCTGCCCTGGAACTTGCTGATTGGCGTTCATCGCGGCGAGCTGGTTCCAGACCGCGGTCGCCAACAAGAACATCACGCAGCAAAGCAGGAGGTCGATAAACGGGATCAGGGGGATTTCCTGATTGACCGGTTTCTTAGTAGAGCCGCCTCCGCCTGTTTCGATTGATGCCACTTTGACGCCCTCTCGCCGCTACTCGGCCGGCATGTTCTGAAGATCGACCTTCGAGCGGTTGCCCACAACCAGGTTCAAGACCTGTACGGTGGCCGCATTGATGTCGTCGATGACCTTCTGCGTCCTGCCGTTCAAGATGCCGAGCATCAGGAGCGCGAAGACCGCAGTGATGAGACCGAACGCGGTGCAGTTCATCGCTTCCTCGATACCCTTCGCGAGACCGGTCGCCTTGCTGGCCGCATCGGCCTTGGCCACCTCGCCGAACGCGGTGATCAAACCTACGACCGTTCCGAAGAGACCGAAAAGCATCCCGACGTTCGCAAGCAAGCCGAGATACGGCGTACGCCGCTCGATCTGCGGAAGCTCTTTGAGTGCTGCTTCATCCATCGCCGCTTGGACCTCTGCGTCGGGCCGGTTCACCTTGAGCAAACCCTGCTTGACGATCCGAGCGAGCGGGTTGTGCTCTGCGGAGCAAACCTTGATCGCCCCCGCCACGTCTCCGGCGGTGATGCACCTCTGCATCTTGGCGATGAACTCGTCTTTATCGATCGACGACTTGTAGAGATACATCGCGCGCTCGACGGTGAAGCCGATCGCAACCACGAGACAAATGAGGATCAGCCACATCGCCCATCCGCCTGCTTCAAAGTGATACGCCAACTTAGCCATTTTTTCCTGCTTCCTGCGAACTTTACTTTGACAGTGTTAGCCGGACCCCGAGTGAGTACGGTGCAATCCCCACCACTGTCTTCTGCCTAAAACTCGCTGTTCCCCCCAGAACAGTAAGCATT
>Ga0255057_10000911_pt1 | contig 16999 bp, 15 predicted proteins | sample Cases_109_6_MG_FD_189022 | JGI IMG/M metagenome (GOLD analysis project Ga0255057, IMG submission 189022) | Seawater microbial communities from Amundsen Gulf, Northwest Territories, Canada - Cases_109_6 | ecosystem: Environmental > Aquatic > Marine > Gulf | place: Canada: Northwest Territories... | reverse complement strand
CTGGCGATGCCTGACATCCACTGGGGCTACGGGTTTCCGATCGGTGGTGTCGCGGCCACCGATGTCGACGGTGGCGCGATTTCGCCGGGCGGTGTGGGATACGACATCAACTGTGGGGTGCGATTGGCGCGCAGTGATCTGGTATTGGCCGATCTCGAAGACACGGTGCGTCGATCGCTTATCGATCGGTTGTACCAGGCCGTGCCGAGTGGCATGGGTGCGTCGGGCGCGATCCGCAAGCTCTCACGATCGGACCTCGAACGAGTGCTGGTACTCGGCGCTCGCTGGGCGATCGAGCAGGGTTACGGGGACGTGCAGGATCTTGAGCACACCGAGGCCGGTGGTCGCCTCGGCGGCGCGGACCCCAACTGTGTCTCTGAGCGAGCCAAGCAACGTGGGCTCGGTCAAGTCGGAACGTTGGGATCGGGTAACCACTTTCTCGAGGTGCAGCGAGTGTCGCGGTTGTTTGATACGACCATGGCCGACGCCTTCGGGCTGTTCCCCGATCAGATTGTCGTCATGATCCACTCCGGTTCCCGGGGGCTGGGCTACCAGATCTGCGACGACGCGCTGAAGAGCATTCGGCCCCGGCTCGCCGACTTCGGCTATCGACTACCAGATGTTCAGTTGGCCGCCGCACCGCTTGACTCACCTGAGGGTCGGGCCTATCTGGCCGCCATGAAGTGCGCTGCCAACTACGCTTGGTGTAACCGACAAGTCATGCTGCACAAAGTGCGCGAGGCCTTCCAGCACGTTCTGGGCATCGGGGCGGCCAAGCTCGGTATGCGACTCGTCTACGATGTTTGTCACAACATCGCGAAAATCGAGGAACACGAGCTGAATGGGCAGAGAATGTCGCTGTGTGTTCATCGGAAAGGGGCGACGCGAGCGTTTCCGGCGGGGCATCCGGAGGTGCCAACCGCGTATCGCGACGTTGGGCAGCCGGTTCTCGTACCAGGTAGCATGGGCAACTACTCTTATGTTTGCGCAGGTGCTGCCGGTGCGATGGAGAAAACGTTTGGTTCGACGTGTCATGGCGCCGGCCGCAAGATGAGCCGTACGCAGTCTAGAAAGCACTCTCGCGGGCGCGATCTGATCGGCGAAATGGAAGAGAGGGGGGTCGTCGTCAGGGCGACTGGGATGCGAACGGTGGCCGAGGAGATGCCGCACGCGTACAAGGATGTGGCTGATGTCGTCGAGGTAATGGAAGCGGCTGGCGTGAGCCATCGCGTGGCCGAGCTCAAGCCGGTTGGGGTGGTAAAGGGATAGTGGTGAATCCAGCCGAACCCTTGGAACAGACGAGAGCCGAGATCGTTGAGGTTGGGCGCCGGCTCTATGCTCGTGGGCTCGTCGGCGGCGCGGAGGGAAACATCTCGTCAAGGCTCGACCAAACGAGAGTCTTGGCCACCCCGTCCGGCGTTAGCAAAGGATTTCTCGCGCCGGAATCACTGGTTATTACGGATATGGCTGGGCATCGGTTGGCGGGAACGGGTAGACCGTCAAGCGAATTGAAGATGCACCTGAGGATCTACGAGTTGCGGAGCGACGTCGCCGCGATCGTCCACGCCCATCCACCGGTTGCGACCGGGTTCGCCATCGCGGGTCGTTCGCTCAACGAGTGTGTCGTTCCCGAGGTGATCGCTACGCTCGGTTGGGTGCCGATCGTCCCGTACGGGACGCCGTCCACCGATGAGCTCGCCGAACAGCTGACACCGTACGTGAGAGCCCACGACGCACTTCTACTCGCCAACCACGGGGCGGTTGCCTACGGGAGCTCATTGGCTGTGTCGATCAACGTGATGGAGTCGCTCGAACAAGCCGCGAGGTCGCTGCTGGTCGCGCATCTCTTGGGGAACGTCAATCGATTGTCACGCGAAGAGGTCGACCGATTGATGTCGCTGGGTGCGTACGGTTCGGGGGTTCGGAATCCGGGTTGTGCGGTGACCGATATCGAGCCTTTGGCGCAGCGCTCCTACCCAGGCGGGCTCACCATCGGGGGCGTCGAAATGCGGCGCGGAATCGCCGAGATCGTTCGCGATACGCTCAACGGGGAAATGGGCCGTGCCGAGGGGGTCTAGCGCGCGTCGAGCCTGGACACGTGGGCGTTTAGACGGGCCTTGTGCCGAGCAGCGGCGTTCTTGTGGATGATCCTCCGACCAGTCAAGCGGTCGAGTAGGCTCTCCACCTCACGGAGCGCCGATCTGGCGTCCTCTGTGGTGCCGGCCTGACGGACCTTCTTGATGGCGGTACGCAGACGCGATCGCGCATCACGGTTTCGTTCACGACTCCGGTTGTTTGTCCGGGCGCGTTTGGCGGCAGACTTCAGGTTTGGCATGGTCCCTCTCAGGACTGGTATTCGAATAATGTAATCGAAAGCAGGGTGGGAAGATACACCGCCGAAGGCAGGTCGGCAACGGGACCTCGGCCCGCCGTTTTGACACCTCGCTCTAGGTCAGCATAGGTTAAGGTGCTCGCAGTGCCGCACGTCCGACTCCTAGACCCATCACACCTTAACTCTCCGATGTCATGAACGAGTCACTTGTTTTCCTGCTTCCGGTTTTGCTCTTCTCGGTGATCGTGCATGAGTACGCTCACGGGTACGTGGCCGAGTTGTGGGGCGACCCCACGGCGCGGATGCTGGGGCGGTTGACCTTGAACCCGGTCCCGCACATCGATCTCTTTGGATCGATCCTGGTGCCCTTGCTCCTGTTGATGAGTGGTTCGAGGATACTGTTTGGTTGGGCCAAACCGGTACCGGTCACCCCCGAGAACTTCCGCAACCGCAAGTGGGGCGACATTACCGTCTCGTTGGCGGGCCCCGCATCCAATGTCCTGCTGGCAGTTGCGTTTGCCGCTGGTCTCTTTGTCGCTCGCGTCGTCACTGGCGGCGAAGTCTCGCCAGCGATTCTGCTGCTGTGTGAGTACGGCATCTTTATCAATCTCATCTTGGCGCTGTTCAACATGTTGCCGGTGCCGCCCTTGGATGGCTCGCACGTGGTAGCCAACTTCTTGCCGCCCCCGATGGCCTATTCGTACCGGTCAGCGGGTCGCTATGGACTAATCATCGTAATGCTGCTCCTGATGTTCACTCCGGTTGGGAGTATCGTGTTTGGAGTGACTCGCCTATGGACATGGCACATGGTGCGCCTCGCCATGGAGATCGGATGAGTCGATCGGGTGGATCCGCCGCCGAGCGGCGCGGCCGTGTCCTGAGCGGCATTCAGCCGACAGGCGAGCTCCATATTGGCAACTACCTGGGTGCGGTTCGGAACTGGGTCCGCCTGCAGGACGAATACGAGTGCTTTTATCCGATCGTTGACTACCACGCCATCGCCAGCCGGTTCGAGCCTCGGGAACTCCGAACGCTGACCGAGGACATGGTGGTCTCGCTGGTGGCGGCGGGCCTTGATCCCGATAAGTGCCACATATTCATCCAGTCTGAGGTTCCTGAGCACACCGAGTTGGCATGGGTTCTCACGTCGCTTGCACCGCTCGGGCAGCTACAGCGAATGACCCAGTTCAAGGACAAGACAGCGGGCGGTGGAGAGTCGGTCAACGCCGGGCTCCTCATGTACCCGGTGCTTCAATCGGCGGACATTCTGCTCTACAAGGCCGACCGGGTTCCCGTGGGGGAGGACCAGTCACAGCACCTCGAGCTCGCCCGTATGTTGGCCCGACGCTTCAACAACGCATTTGGTGAGACGTTTCCAGAACCACAGGTCTTGCTGACTGAGACCCCGCGCGTGCTGGGCCTGGATGGGCAGAGCAAGATGTCGAAGACGAAGGGAAACCACATCGGAATCCTTGACCCGCCAGAGAAGATTCGGGAGCGGATGGCGACCGCGTTCACCGACCCTCAGCGCAAGCGTCGGGAAGACCCAGGCCGACCCGAGGTGTGTAACGTGTTCACGTGGCACGGATACTTTTCCGATTCGGCCACCATCAGCCGAGTCGAACGACAGTGCAGAAGTGCCGAGATCGGCTGCTACGAAGACAAGATGCTCATGGCCGATGTATTGATCGAGACGTTCGCGCCGATGCGGGAGCGAGCAGCGGAGTTGCGATCCGACCCAAACCAGGTGGCCGCGATCCTGAATGCGGGACGTGAAGCAGCTCAGGAAGTGGCGCGAGAAACGATGCGCGAGGTGCGCGAAGCGATCGGCCTATGGCAGACGTCGAATCGACCGGTCACAGCGTAAAGCTCGAGACCCTCGACTTCGAGGGACCACTCGATCTCTTGGTCTATCTCGTCAAGAAGAACGAGGTAGACATCTACGACATCCCGATAGCATTGATTACCGAGCAGTTTCTCGAATACGTCGAGGCGATGACGCGAGAGAAGCTGGAAAGTGCCGGCGAGTTCTTGCTGATGGCGGCGACGTTGATGCGAATAAAGGCTCAGATGCTACTTCCGCAGCCGGACCTGGACGACGAGGAGATCGATGATCCACGGCGTGAGCTGGTGCTAAAGATCATCGAGTACCAGCAGTTCAAGGAGATCGCCGAGCACCTCCGGGACCACGAATCGTCGCGTCGTCTGCTGTTCAGTCGAGGATACCGAGAATGGTTGGCCGAGGACTCGGCGCGGGCCGAGGAGGAACCGGCTGACCGAGCCACGCTGGGCGATTTGTTACGGGCTTTTGCCGACGTTATGGAGCAGGCGGCTCGTGACCGGATTCACCATCTAGAGCCACTCACGGTCACGATCGAGGAAAAAGTCGAGTTCGTTCGGGGCCGATTGAGGCGGGAGGGTCGAAGTTCGTTCCGCGAGTTATTCGTGGTGGGCGAACCTCGATCCCATTGGATCGTGACTTTTGTTGCACTGCTGGAGATGGCCCGCGAAGGCGAGATTTGCCTGCGACAGGCCGAGAGGTTCGGCGACATCAATGTCTTCGTAGGTGAGGGGTTCAAGAAATGACGGATGCAAGCGTAACTCCCACTGGGGCGGTTTTGGATACGAAGCACATTGTAGAAGCGCTGTTATTCGCTGCTGATCACCCGCTCACGTCGGAGCAGCTGGCGAGCTTGATCGAAGAGACCACGCCGGCGATGATCGAGGACGTGGTCCGCGATCTGGAAGCGGACTACGTGATGCAGCGCAGAGCGTTTGGTATCAAACGGATCGCCGACGGGTTTCAGATCGTTACCCGATCGGACTATGCGGCTTGGATCGAGCGACTACGCGCAGCGGCGCCGCGCCCCCGGTTGTCCCGCCCGGCGCTCGAGACGCTGGCTATCATCGCCTACAAGCAGCCGGTAGCTAGGGTCGAGCTGGAGTCGATCCGCGGCGTGTCTGTCGACGCAGTTCTGAGGACGCTCCTAGAGCGCGGAATGGTCGAGGTCTCTGGTCGGGGTGAGGGGTTGGGCAGGCCGCTTCTATACCGAACCACTGGCCACTTTCTCGAGTACTTTGGGTTGCCCGGTCTTGATGCCTTGCCTAGACCGGAGGAGCTGGAGGTGCTCTTCGCCGATCGCGAGCACCAGGAAGAGCTGGAGTTCGATTCCGGCGATCGTATCGCCGGGGAAGATGAGTGACAGTTCGCCTGCAGCGCTATCTCGCCCAAGCCGGGATCGCATCCCGCCGCAAATGTGAGGATCTGATTGCGGCCGGTTTGGTAGCCGTAAACGGTCGCGTTGTTACGCGACCTGGCACCACCGTTGGGCCGTCGGATGAGGTCACCTATCGAGGCAACGTCGTTGAGGCCGAGTTCGGGAACGGCGCGCGATCCCTTCCAAGGTGTTTGCTATTCAACAAACCCGCCGGGGTGCTGACCACCCGTCGTGATCCGGGCGGGCGCAAGACGGTGTACGGCTTCATCCCTCAACTGGATGAGGGTCGACTCATCTACGTAGGGCGATTGGACTGTGACACGGAAGGCGTGCTGTTGTTTACCACCGACGGTGAGTTGGCACACCGATTGACTCATCCGCGGTGGGGAGTCGATCGCGTCTATCGAGTCGAGGTGTCGGGAGAGTTCAACCTGGATCGGATGGCTGCCGAGTCGGAGCAAGGTCTCGAACTCGACGATGGCGTGACTGGATCGTACCGGCTCCGGACTCTCGCCAGCGGTCAGCCGGCGCCGGCTGATCACTTCACGATCGAGCTAGAGTTGTCCGAGGGCCGCAAGCGTGAGGTCCGACGTATGGTCGCTGCTTGTGGGGGTCGGGTCGAACAACTCGTCCGCACCCGGTACGCGTTCCTCACGCTGGCCGGCCTGGCGGCGGGCGAGTGGCGTTGGCTGGATCGATCTGAGGTGGAGGAGCTGTTGGCATTGGTTGGTCTGGGTCGTGGTGGTTTAGATAACCGTGTGGTGGAGCTGGATGGATCTTAAGGATCGCAGGGTGCTCATCCTCGGCGGTTGGGGATTAGTAGGAGGGGCGATCGCCAGGGCCCTGGTACACGAGGGACCGCGAGCGATCGTTATCCATTCGCTTCGTCGTAGCGAGGCCGAAGAAGCCGTAGTCGCGCTCGAGCGGCGCTTCGCTTCACACGGTGTCGCCTTCGAACCAGCCTGGGGCAACGTGTTCGTCCGTGATTCATTGAAGGACGAGGACCGGGCCGCCCTTCTGGTCGACCGATCCACCCGCCGCGCGATCATCGACGACACCATGAAGGAGCTCAGTGAAGAGATCCTGTCCCAGGCCTACTTGTATCAGCTGCTGACTGAGTCTCGGCCCCACGTGGCCATCGACTGCATCAACACAGCAACCGCGTTCGCATATCAGGACGTCTTCTACAGTGTTCGCCGGGTACAGAAAGTCGTCGCTGGCGTTGACGCCGGAACAGCTAGCGCCGAGGAGCTGTCTGACGTCATCGAGCAGCACTTGACGACGCTCTCGCTGCCACAGCTGATCCGTCACGTTCAAGTGCTTCGAGCGTCGCTAAAAGCGGCCGGAACCTCTTTCTATCTGAAAGTGGGGACCACAGGTTCCGGGGGCATGGGGTTGAACATCCCGTACACGCACTCCGAGGAAAAACCAAGTCGGGTCCTGCTGTCGAAGTCGTCGATCGCCGGCGCTCACTCGATGCTGCTCTACCTGTTGGCTCGTACACCGGATGCGCCGATCGTGAAGGAGATCAAGCCGAGTGCGGCGGTCGCCTGGAAAGAGATCGGAGCCGGTCCGGTCACCCCGGGTGGGCGAGCAATCCCGCTGTACGACTGTCAAACGGATCAAGCCGTCGAAGTGGGTGAGGCGATGGCGGACGATGCGTCTGGCTGGGCCCCCGTCCGAGGAAGCGATGGGAAGCAGGCGCTGCTCGAGTCGGTCTTTATCGATACCGGGGAAAACGGGGTGTTCTCTTGCGAAGAGTTCGAAACGGTGACCGCGCTCGGCCAAATGGAGTTCGTCACCCCAGAAGAGATCGCCGCCGATGTCATCGCTGAGATCAAGGGTGGAACCACCGGTCGCGAAGTCGTTGCGGCGCTAGACGGCTCGACGCTTGGCCCGACCTATCGCGCCGGCGTCATGCGCCACCGAGCGCTCGAGCAGATGCGGCAGCTGGAAGTCGATACCGGTTTTGAGTCGGTGGCGTTCGAAATGCTGGGTCCGCCGCGGCTGTCGAAGCTGCTTTACGAGGCAGCTCTACTGAAGCGGGCTCGTGGTAGCCTCGAGGCGGTGGCCACCAGTGATCCAGAAGAAATGAGCGCCTCGTGTGCTGAGATCGTCAAGCAGGATACGAAGCTTAGGTCACACATTCTATCGATCGGGCTTCCGATTCGATTGCCAGACGGCCGGTTGATCAGAGGGCCCGAGATGAAGATCCCTGTGTACTTCGAAGAGGCCCGCGAACAGCTGACGCCGGAGAGTATCGAGCGCTGGGCTGATGTGGGCTGGGTGGATCTACGCCCAGCCAACCTCGAAAGATGGCGGGAACGCGCGCGGTCGATTCTCAGAGAGATCGAAGGCCAACCGGCCGACACGTCTTCCGAGGTGTTTGAGGATGGTGCGTACTGGACGCCTGGGAACGATCTTCCAATTGGTCGGGTAGCGGCTTGGATTCTGGGTGTCGAGGAGCAGGGTAGACGCGGAAAGGCGCTATGACAGATTCGACGATTTCGATCACAAAGGCGTCAAAGCAAGCGGCGACGGATGAGCGCTTGGCCGATTTGGTGGCCCGGGCGTCAGGTGGTGATCCGCGCGCGTTTCGCGATCTGATCTCGGCCTATCAGGACGCTTTCTATGCGTTGGCCCGCCGGTACACGGGATCACACGAAGACGCCGACGACGTGTTGCAGGAGGGTTTCGTGAAAGTGTATCAGAATCTCGCCCGGCTATCGCGACCTGAAGCGTTTTTCCCGTGGGCCCGAAGGATCATGGTCAACACCGCTCTGGACCACCTCCGTCGCCGACAGCGGTCCGCAGCCGTTGAGTCTCAATCGCCTGAGGGGTTCGAGGATAACTTTGCCGATCGCCGGGTCGAATCGCCCGACCACCGGGTCGAGCGCCGGGAGTTCCTGCGCAAACTGGAGCGGGCGATCCACGTGCTACCGCCACGACAGAGGGAGGTCGTCGTACTCCACGATGTCGAAGGCTTGTCGACTGAAGAGGTGGCTCGAAAGTGCGGTTGCCCGACTGCCACGGTGCGCTCAAACCTGTTTTACGGGCGTGAAAAACTGCGCCGCATGCTCTCCACGCACTGCTGAGATGCCTTGCTGGAGTCAGGTCCCGGTGATTCTCTTGAACGTCGGCTCGAGGTTTGCGTCTAGGTATTGGAGTCCAGAATGGAGGAATCCCGACGCATGAGTCAAACCGAGCACCTCGACCAGGAGACGCTGTACCAGCTTCTCGACGGACAGCTCGATCCCGTCCGCGAGCGGCGGACTGAGGCGCACCTCTGGAGGTGTGAAGCGTGCCGGATGCAGCACGAGGAGTGTAGTGCGCTGCTGAGCTCACTCCGGTGGTACGGTGCAGACCCGCCGCGGCCGCCGATCGGGTACTGGGACTCCTTCTGGCAACGGTGGCCGATCGTTACTCGCACCGTCTCATCGCGAGCGACGCGTTGGCTGGCCCCGGCGGTCGGCATGGCGGCTTCGATTGCGCTACTGGTCGGCGTGTGGTGGGGAGCCCGCAACGAGCCGATCGACTCACAGTCGCCGGTTCCGACGGTTGCTTTCGACAGTGGCTGGGAGGACGATTACGAGTTCTTCGAGCGAGTCACGATTGCGGTCGGCAGCGTTGATCCGTTGTCCAAGGGTGTCATCCTGGCGAGTCTCGCCGAAGCACCTTGAACTTTCTAAGCCCGGATAGAACGAAGCAGCTAGTAGCGCTGCTGGTGACAGCTTCGTGCCTGAACGGTTGTCAAGAAGCGCCCGAGGAACCCCAGGTTGCACTTCGACTCCACTACCAGGTAGGCGACACCCTCCACTACGAGTACACCGCCAACGGCACCGTGACCTATCCCGATTCGGTCACCGCAGACAAGACCACGAAGACGTATGAACGGCACCTACGCGTCGACGAGGTAGCGACCGACGTAACGCCGAGCGGCAACTACCTGCTGGCGTGGACCTATCATTTGCCAGCCGAGGCCGGCGAGGTGGCGGACTCGGAACCTCGCGACATCACTATCAATCTCGAGATCAGCTCACAGGGTAGGATCATCGACGTCACGAACGTCGAGACAGCGAAACCAGTGTTTGGCGATATGGACTTCCGCACCTACCTGGAGCAGACGCAGCCTGTTTTTCCCGAACGGGCGCTCAGGATCGGTGACAGTTGGACCCAGCAGGTCAAGGTGCTCTCTCCCGAGGCCGAACCGGTCGTCACGACGTCGAACTACGTCCTCGAAAATCTAACCGAGGATGACGGCGAGCCGATCGCCGTCATCGCATTCGACGGCAACGTCTATCTGCCGACCGCGCCCGAAAAAGGTGAAGGGTCGGGCGCCGTTTCGTCCGAGGAGCGGATTCGGGTCCGAGGCCGGATGTACTTCGCTCACGAGCGCGGGCAGACAGTCCGAGTCGAAACCAACGCTGAGGCACAGCTCACACGGGTCGCGGTCGAGGGTGGTTCGATGGAGCGCCGATCGTTGGAGATCGAGCAGCAGAGCAGCCTGCAACTCATCGAGCCGTAGCACTAACCATCCCCATTCGATAATCGTTACAAAAAAACGGACTTGACAGGTCCGGGTTTCGGGATATCGTGGGAGCGATGATTGAGAATCGGTCTCAACCGCGATGGGTGGCGACTTGCTTGTTCGTCTCAGCCATGATGCTCGGAACATCACCGACGTTTGCTCAGGACACCGCCCAACTGAGCGCGACAGTGATCTCGGAGGCCTCTGGGAATCCGATCCCAGGCGCGCTGGTAAGGGTCGTGGAAGCTGATCGGAAGGTGGTTTCCGATGCGGTTGGGCGGGCGGTGCTGGATCGACTCCCGGCTGGCCGCCTGGAGATCGAGGTCAGCGCGTTTGGGTGGGAACCCCAGCGCTTGAGCGTGAAGCTTGTTGCCGGCGAGCGGCTGGCAACAGAGGTTGCGCTGCGGACGCGAGCGCTCCGCGCGCCACCGATCGAAGTCGTGTTGAACCGCTTTCGCGTCGTTGGTGGCAAGGACCAGCTTGGCCGCATTCCCGGCTCGGCGCACTACCTGGGGCCAGCCGAGCTCGATCGGCGAAAGCTCCTCTACGACGACGTGCACGCCTACCTACGCGCGATTCCGGGAATCAACGTCCAGGAAGAAGACGGTTATGGGTTGCGACCTAATATCGGGATCCGCGGCACCGGCTCCGAGCGCAGCTCCAAGGTCACGTTGATGGAAGACGGGGTGTTGATCGCTCCCGCCCCGTATTCCGCGCCAGCTGCCTACTACGCGCCGGTTGCGGGCCGGATGAACGGCATCGAGATCCGCAAGGGGTCGAGCCAGATCAAGTATGGGCCGCACACGATAGGGGGTGCGATCAACTTCGTCTCCACGCCGATCCCCGATCGACTGGGCTGGTTCGGTAATTTTGAGGCTGGAGCCGACGAAACTGGCAAGGCCTGGATCGGGGTCGGTGACGCACGCGACCACTTCGGCTGGTTGGCCGAGACCTATCAGATCCGGACCAATGGTTTCAAGCAGCTTGACGGTGGTGGCGACACGGGGTTCGAGATTCAGGACTACCTAGTGAAGCTGCGGGTAAACACCGACCGCGGGGCCCCCCTCTATCAGGAGCTCGAGCTAAAGCTCGGGGCGTATGACGAGACTTCCAACGAGACTTACCTCGGCCTCACGGACGTGGACTTTCGGAGTCAGCCATTTCGCCGGTACCGGGCATCGAGCGAGGACATCATGCGCGCCGATCACCGACAAATCCAGTTACGACACGCGATACGGCTCCCGACCGGATTGGATGTCAACACGGTTGTGTACCACAATGACTTCGGGCGAAACTGGTACAAGCTGGAGAAAGTCAACGGCGTCGCGATCGCGGACGTCTTGCGCGATCCCGACCGCCATCTGGGTGAGTTGTCCGTAATCCGTGGCGGTGATAGCGAGGTCGATGCGCTGACGTTGCGAGCCAACAACCGCGACTACGCGTCGACAGGGGTGCAGTCGGCGGTCGGGTTGGCGGGTTCGGCCGGTGTCAGCCAACACGAGATCGAGTTTGGGGTCCGATACCATCGAGACGAGGAAGATCGCTTCCAGCACGACGATGGCTTCCAGATGTTGTCGGCTGAGATCGTTCGGACGAGCGGTGGAGCGCCGGGAAGCCAGTCCAATAGGGTTAGCGAAGCGATCGCGCGGGCGGTGTTCGTACAGGATCGAATCGAGGTCGGTCGGTGGAGCTTGACGCCTGGTGTGCGCTACGAATCCATAGACTTTACGCGCACTGATTACGGATCCGATGATCCGGAACGGGTGGTGCCGGATAGGGTTAGGGAGACGAACGTAAATGCGTGGATTCCCGGCCTCGGCATTGGTTACGAGGTCAGTCAGGGCATCGATCTCTTCGGTGGTGTGCACCGCGGATTCGGTCCACCAGGGCCGGGCGCGGACGATGAGACGGAGGCTGAGAAGAGCCTCAACTATGAGCTCGGCGTGCGGTTCGAAGGTTTAAGCGTAGAAGCCCAAGCGACAGCGTTTTACAACGACTACGAGAACATCCTTGGCCGGGCGACACTGGCGGTGGGCGACGACACCGGTGACGGGGAGCTGTTCAATGGCGGGTCAGCGCGCGTGTCGGGCATCGAGTTGGCGCTCAAGGGTGAGCCTTCGCTTGGGCTCGATAGTCGACTTACGGCTCCGATTCGGTTGGCCTACACCTATACCTCGACCAAATTCGGGACCAGCTTCGAAAGCACATTCCCACCTTGGGGTGCGGTCGAAAAAGGCGACGAGCTGCCCTACGTGCCCCGTCACCAGCTGCATGCCGCCATCGGCGTGGCTCACCCATTGTGGGCGATCGAGCTGACAGCCGACCGCGTTAGCGGCACTCGCACGCAAGCCGGGCAAGGCGCGGTGCCCCCCGAGCAAGGGACCGATGAGTACACCGTCTGGAGCTTGAGCGGTGAGCACGCACTGTCGCCAAGGGCGAAGTTGTTCGCCGGGGTTCAGAACTTGACCGCCGCAGAGTACGTAGTCGCCCGGCGGCCAGCTGGTGCCCGCCCGGGTTTACCCCGTACCCTGCTAGCTGGGATCCGAATCGAAAGCTGAATCTCCAGCCAGGGGAACGGCATTGTGGTTGCGCCCTCCCCAGCAACCCCACAGCTTGAAGAACCTATGAGCCTCAGCGTGCTCTACCTGTCCCATGCGTTGCGTACGCCGGAGTCGTTGGAGCGGTTCGTCGATGAGGAAGGCGGCCACATCACTCCTCTGGAGACCGCCGGGGAAGTTCGGCAGGCGCTCGATCGGGGAATCGTGGATCTCGTCGTGCTGGATGCCGATGACGACTTCGCGATCGCTTCGGAGCTGTGCCGGCGGCTCAAGGCGGATCCGTTCAACTCGGTCGTGCCCATCGTGTTCATGTCGCGCGAGCATCAGGTGGAACAGATCGCAAACAGCTTCGAGAGCGGTGCTGATGAGTTCCTGAGCGGTACGCACTCAGGTCGTGAGCAACGGCTACGGCTGAGGATGGTACTCAAGCGAGTCGCTCGGGACGTTGCGGTTCACCCGTCGACGATGTTGCCCGGTACGAAGATCATTCAGCTTGAGATTGAGCGCAGGATTGCTGGCGGTGAACGGTTCGCTGTGTGCTACGCCGACATCGATTCGTTCAAGGAGTTCAACGACGTTTACTCGTATCCGCGTGGTGATACGGTAATTTGGATTCTTTCCTTGATCCTCCGAGACACGGTACGAAGGCTTTCATCGAGTGGGTTTGTGGGCCACATCGGTGGGGACGACTTCATCTACACAGTGCCGTTCGAAGACCTGGCTCGAGTTTCGAACGCGGTCATCGAGACGTTCGATACCCTGATGTCCCTGCAATACCCTGACGAAGACCGAGAGCGTGGCTTCTATATCGCCGAGGATCGGCAGAGCAGGGTTCGCGAAATACCGCTGATGACGCTGTCAATCGGCTGTGTCACCAACGTTCGACGCCAGTTTACCCACCCCGCGAAAGTGAGCGAGCTGGCGACCGAGATGAAGCATTATGCCAAGTCGTTCAAGGGGTCACTGTATGTGGTCGATCGGCGCGGTGACCTGGCCGACCAACAAACCAAGGCTACCAGCAGCATGACGATCGAGCGAGAGGAAGCATGATGCGCTATCTTGCCAGGCCCAATGAGTGACGTACGAGACCACCGCCGCCGATTGTCGCAACTAGAGGAGCGGCTCGAGCTCCTCGGGAGCTATCTTTGACCTGCCTTCCAAGCGAGAGCGAGTAGCCGCACTCGAGACCGAGTCCGCGGCGCCCGATTTTTGGGTCGATAACGAGCGCGCGCGGGCGATACTAGCCGAGATCAAACAGCACCAGTCCTGGGTCGGGGAGTACGATGCGCTTCGCGTCGAGATCGATGAAGCGGGCGAAATGCTGTCATTGCTGGAGGGAGAGGAAGAACCCAGCCTGTGGGAGGAGTTTGGTGCGCTCGAGGGGGGCATTGCCGATCGGCTGAGCCGTCTGGAACTAAAGGGAATGCTGAGCGACCCGGACGATTTCCGCGACGCGATTCTCACCATTCACCCCGGAGCCGGCGGCACCGAGAGCCAAGACTGGGCCTCGATCCTCATGCGCATGTACACGCGATGGCTCGAGAACAACGGCTACGACTACCAGATCATCGATATCCAGGAAGGTGAAGAGGCGGGAATCGACCGAGTCACGATCGCGGTTACGGGCGAGCATGCCCACGGTTACCTCAAAGCCGAGAAAGGCGTTCACCGGCTCGTGCGGATAAGTCCCTTTGATTCTGCCGCTCGGCGGCACACCTCCTTTGCTTCGGTGTTTGTGTATCCGGATGTGTCAGACGAGATAAGCGTGGAGATCAAAGACAAGGACTTGAAGGTCGACACCTACCGTGCCAGCGGTGCTGGAGGACAGCACGTAAACAAGACAGATAGCGCGGTGCGGATTACCCATCTTCCGACAGGGATCGTTGTTCAGAGTCAAGCTGAGCGCAGTCAGCACCGCAATCGCGAGACGTCGATGCGACTATTGAGGTCGCGGCTTCATCAGTACCTCAAAGCTGAGCGCGAGAAGTCACGTGAGGAGTTGGAGGCGGAGAAAAAGGAAATCGCGTTTGGCAGCCAGATCAGGTCGTACGTGCTTCACCCCTATACGATGGTAAAGGACCACCGCACCGGGTTTGAGACATCCGACGTCGAAGGGGTGCTCGAGGGGCAACATCTGATCGGGTTCATGGAGGCCTATCTGAAGCAAACCGCCAGCACCGGGAACTGATGCCTGACCAAGAGACTGATCCGATATCGGTTCGACTGTCAAAGCTCGTTGAGCTCGAGCGCATTGGAATGGATCCGTACCCCTCGTCTTGGGGGGTGACCGACCTGGCTGAGGATCTACTTGAGGCTTTCCAGGATGACGGACCGGATATCAAATGCCGAATCGCGGGTCGGGCTGTCGCCATTCGTCGGCATGGGAAAACGACGTTCTTTCATCTTGCTGACCGGTCGAGTCGCATACAGGCATATCTGCGCCAGGACGAGCTTGGTGACTCTTACGATCTAGTCGATCACTTGGACATCGGAGATTTCGTGGGAGTTGCGGGTCATTTGTTTCGCACGCGAATGGGAGAGATCACCGTCCGGGTGGGCGAGGTGGCGCTGCTCGCCAAGGCTCTGCGACCTCTGCCGTTTGGCAAGCTCGTGGAGTCAGAGGACGGAGACCGTACGTATCACCGCGTGGTCGACCGCGAGTTCCGTTATCGACAGCGCTACGCAGATCTTGCGGTCCGACCGGAGGCCAGGCGTGTCTTTGAGCGCCGGTCCCGGATCATCCAGTGTCTGAGAAACGAGCTCGAGAGACGCGGCTTCCTTGAGGTCGAGACACCTGTTCTCCAACCTGTGTATGGCGGCGCGACGGCTCGCCCTTTTGTCACGCATCATGAAACACTGGGGATCCCCTTGTATTTGCGTATTGCCGATGAATTGTATCTCAAGCGTTGTATCGTCGGCGGCCTCGAGCGCGTCTACGAGGTAGCCAAAGACTTCCGCAACGAGGGCATCGATCGGTTTCATAGCCCGGAATTCACAATGCTCGAATTCTACCAGGCGTATGCCGATTACGAGGACTTCATGACATTGGCCGAGGAGCTTTTGGTCGGCCTGGTAGGTGAGCTGACCGGCGGCACGGAGATTACCTACCAGGGTCGGACCGTGAACACGACACCACCGTGGCCACGCGTTGTTTTTCTGGACGCGCTTGCGGAGCGCGGTGTAGCGATCGATGACCTGTCACGCTCGGCCCTGGCGGCGGAGGCTGAGCGACACGAAGTCGAGATCTCGGAACAGGAGCGAGAGGGTAAGATCCTGGAGGCGCTCTTTGATCATCTCGTCGAGCCGACTCTTGAAGGACCGGTATTCGTGATCGATCATCCGCGAGCGACGTCACCCCTCGCAAAAGCCCATCCGCGCGACTCCCGTTTGGTGGAACGATTCGAGGCGTACCTGTTCGGTCGCGAGTGGGCAAACGCTTTCAGTGAGCTCAATGACCCTCGCGATCAGCGGCGCCGGTTCGAGGATCAAGCCGACCTCGCGGCGACTGGGGATCTCGAGGCGCCGAACGTCGTCGACGAAGATTTCTTGAGAGCTCTTGAGTACGGGATGCCGCCAACCGCCGGCATGGGAATCGGGATCGATCGCCTGGTGATGTTCCTCACGGACCAACCCTCCATCCGGGACGTCATCCTGTTCCCAGCGTTACGGCCTGAGGAGGGGAGAGTGACCGAAGGGGAAGACACGGATCAGCCGATCGCAGAAGATGGGGTCGAATCGTGAGTCTCGAGTGGCAAATCGCGCTCCGCTATCTGACGTCCAAGCGCCGATCGGGCGTGATCTCTGTGATCGGTTTGATCGCGATCGGAGGAGTGTTCGTTGGGGTCGCGGCGTTGGTGATCGTGATGAGCGTGATGAGTGGATTGCAGCGCGATTTGAGAGACAAGATCCTCACCAATACTCCGCACCTCATCGTGCAGAAGTACAACTCTGAGCCGCTGACCGAGTATCGCGACGCGCTGGAGGGAATCGCCGCCACGCCGGGCATAGTAGGCGCCGCTCCGTTCATCTACACGGAGGGGATTATTGGCCATGGTCGGGGCCGCAACGAAGGGGCGGTGATTCGTGGCGTAGATCCAGATCTCGAATCGCAAGTTGCAGACACCAAGAACCAGATCGTGTCAGGCGACTATGATTTGCTTCAGTCTCCGAATGAGCCCTACCCGAAGGTCGTTGTCGGCTATCTGCTGGCCGATCGGCTGGGGGCATTCCCCGGCGATACGCTAACTGTGACTACGCCCGAAGTGGCGGCTGTCTCGCCGCTTCACGGGACGGTGCCCAAGCTCCAGAAATTTATCCTCGCGGGGACCTTCAAGAGCGGGCTCTTCGAGTATGATTCGAAGTT
>Ga0255057_10000910_pt1 | contig 16999 bp, 13 predicted proteins | sample Cases_109_6_MG_FD_189022 | JGI IMG/M metagenome (GOLD analysis project Ga0255057, IMG submission 189022) | Seawater microbial communities from Amundsen Gulf, Northwest Territories, Canada - Cases_109_6 | ecosystem: Environmental > Aquatic > Marine > Gulf | place: Canada: Northwest Territories... | reverse complement strand
AACTGCAAACTATAGGCTCACTTCTGTTTATGTGTTTACGAGTACTCTCTATTTCTTTTTATCTGTGTATACATAGCAACAGCTTCGGTTCGGTTTTGTACATTTAACGTTTTAAATATACGTGATGAATGCATCTTCACCGTGCCAATATTTAGTCCAAGATCATTTGCGATATCTCTGTTCGGTTTACCTAATGCCATAAGATCTAATACTTCAAGTTGACGTTGCGTAAGTTGTGCAATACCCTTCTCCATTGAAGAACCTAATGATTCCGCTGTATAAGACGATTCCTGCAATAATTCGTCGTTTGATGAATTCGCGCCTAAAACATGTGGTGGCACATACACACCACCCGATAAAACCAATTTAATTGCACTCATCATCACTTCTGGAGTTGAAGTCTTAGGTATGTATCCCATAGCACCCGCGGCAAGTGCACTACGTATGGCAGCAATATGCTCGCGAGCAGATACTACAATTACGGGCACCTCCGGCCAATTTTTACATATTAGTTTTATACCCTCCATTCCACTCATGCCTGGCATTAAAAGATCTAAAAGCAATAAGTCTACAGGCAGACCTTCATCAAAATAATTCAATGTTTGCTTAAAATCATTGGTTTCAATTATTTCTACATTCTCCTCAACCAGCTTAACTAGTTGGACAAGACCGCCTCGGACCAAAGCATGGTCATCTGCCACCACAATTCTAAATACTGAAGGATTTAAACTCATTGGGATATCAAAGATACTCTTATAGTTTGTAGTTTGTAGTCTTTAGTCGAAGATTTTAATAGCTGGTAAATGTTTATTCGTACAAATAACAACAACGAAATAGCACGATAAAGAGCAAAGAATTAGAATGCAATAAATTTCACAAGTAGTTGAATAAATTTAATTTTTAAGCCTGTTTTGCAATACGGCTTAACCTACATTTTGCCTAGATGTTCAAGCGGTATTATCGTTTCAAATCCACACTGTCACTGTTCTCATACTATATGCTTAAGATACTATATATTGACCTTATGACTAACATGTGATTCACTACAGCCCATAAGTCTATAGACTTATGGCCATATCCTAAAAAATATATAGAGGCCAGTAACGTTCTATTCTAAACAACTCTGAGATTGGCATCCGAAGTAGCTATGCATATATCTATAGAAGAAAACAAATGTGAAGCATTAAAATGTTGCACAGCCCGCGTCTCAAAAGTAAGGAGGATTTATGAAAGATAAGCCTATTAGTAATAAAAGAAGAGCGATCCTCAAAGGCTCTGCTGTTGGCGCTTCTGCAGCTGCTTTTGGATTCCCATCGTTCTTTGTCAAAAACGCATCAGCTGCTGCGCCTTGGATAAAGAAGGGTGATAAAACAATCAAAGTTGGATTACTTTGGTCCGCAACTGGAAATTTAGCTGTAATTGAAATTGACTCAACACAGGTTGCACTTTATGCAATCGATGAAATCAATGCCGCTGGCGGTGTTGCTGGAAAAATGATTGAGCCAGTAATTATTGATGCAAAATCAGACATAAAAGTCTATTCAGAAAAAATCAGTCAGCTGATTTTAAAAGACCGAGCCATCTCCGTTTTCGGTGGCTACACATCAGCGAGCCGTCGTGCGGTTGCGCCGATTGTGATGGCGCGTAACCATCTTTTCTACTACCCAACGTGCTATGAAGGCCGTGAGTGCACACAAAATATTATTAACACTGGCCCTTTAGCTAACCAACACTCCTTTGACCTTATCCCGTTCATGGCGAAGGAATTTGGTCCGAAGTGTTACTTAATTGGCTCAAACTACATTTGGCCAAAAGAGTCTAATAAAAACGCCAAAGTTTGGTTGGAACGTTCAGGTGGTGAAATTGTAGGTGAAGACTATGTACCACTTGGTGGCTCAGAATTCACGCCAGTTTTCAACAAAGTACGTCAAGCAAAACCTGACTTTATCTTCTCAACTGTAGTTGGTGATTCGGATATCGCCATGCACAAACAGTTCATACAAGAAGGGTTTAAGTCTGACAAGCTACCTATTGCTGCACTCACTACAGGTGAGATTGAGATTCGTGCCATGGGCGCCGAAGCTGGCGCTGGACATTTCCTTTCCGCACCTTACTTCCAAACTCTAGATAACCCAGTCAACCATAAGTTTGTGGACGGCTATCTAAGTAGCAAATACGGTGGTGGTGGTGTAACCCATTACAACATGGAAGAAACGTATCTATCGCTATACGTGTGGAAATATGGTTTAGAGAGAGCGCTAGCTAAGACTGGCAACATCGAAGACATTACTCCACGTATGATTCGTGATGTGTCTGGCGGTGTAACTGTCGAAGATGATGTTTCACCTGAGGGTAAAATCTGGATTGATCCTAATAATTTTAATTGCTGGCTCAAGCCAAAAATTGGACAGTGTCAGTCAGACGGTCAATTTAAGATTGTGAAAGCTGCTGACGAGCATGTAGAACCGGATCCGATGTCAATCTATCCGGAGCGGGGCGTATGCAAAGCAGATGGCCTCCATACTCCAGACGGAAAAATTAAAAAGAACGTACTTTAACTTAACCTTGTATCGTGTGAGTAGCGACTGGAGATCACTTTCAATAGTCACTACTCACTTCGAACAAGTATTCGTCTGTTCAACCCTAGCTTTAGGAATGTAAAAACTGAACACACAAGTAAGAATAAAAATAAATTTGTGTGTAAGTAATAAAAATAAGCTTAGAAAACTAAATATTGTTAATTATTATCTTTCATTAATAGGTGTATTTCAGGAGGAAATTAGTTAATGAGCATTCATGATTTTTGGACCCCATTTTCTCTCTATCCATTTCTAAACGCACTATTTATCGGTATTAGTCTTGCCAGTATATTTTTCATTGCCGCGTTAGGGCTCACCATTATTTATGGTGCAATGGGTGTCATTAACATGGCGCATGGTGAATTCATCATGTTAGGCGCATACACAACTTACGTATTCCAACAATTTTTAGGTGTACCATTTTTACTCTGTCTACCGTTAGCCTTCATTGTGCTTGCATTGATTGGTTGGATAATTGAACGAGGGATCATAAGAACTCTGTATCAAAGACCGTTGGATACACTCTTAGCCACCTGGGGATTGTCACTAATTTTAATTCAAGGTATTCGCTTAATCTTTGGTGGTCAACCTAAGTATGTGTCCGTACCAAAATTTCTCGACTTTCAAATAGAAGCCAACTTCGTTCATTTATCAGGAGTGCGGCTTTTCATTATACTATTTGCAATTGTCATTGGTGCTGTCACTTGGTTCCTGATGTACAAAACTACGCTTGGTGTTCGAGTCCGTGCAGTAATGCAAGACAAAGAAATGGCAGCTGCTTTTGGAATCGATGCAAATAAAATTTACAGCATTACTTTTGCTTATGGTGCTGGATTAGCGGGTATGGCAGGCGCTTTGTTTGCTGCAGCTAAAACGGTATTTCCTGACATGGGTAGTGGTTACATTGTTGAAGCTTTTCTAGTCGTAGTGGTAGGAGGTGTTGGGTTGGTTGGCAGTATGTTTAGCTCAGGCATTCTTGGAGAATTGAGTTCAATATTCTCATACTTTACCAACGGCACCTTCGCGCGCTTCATACTATTCACACTGATTGTTGTGTTTCTTAGGTTTCGTCCACAAGGTCTTATTACAGAAGGCGCAACTCGGCGTTAATCGAAGGTTCTAAATTTCAGAGTATGGAGAAATAGCAGTATGGATGGGAATCTTTATCACAATCGTAAAGCACAGTGGGCAGCTTATATTCTGATATTTGTGTTACTTGCACTAGTGCCTTTTATATTTGATAACCCTTTTACTTTAAACCAATTTTCACGTTACATAATATTCTCGTTAACGGCTGTCTCGGTATCGTTAGTATGGGGACACGGTGGAATACTAAGCTTAGGTCAAGGTATAGCATTTGGTATGGGAGCTTATGGTATGGGTGCCACCATGCAAATGCAGTTTCAAGACCCTGTAAATGACCCTATTCCCACGTTCATGTTAACCAACGAATTAGAAAAATTACCCCTAGTTTGGGAGCCGTTTTGGTCAACACCTATTGGCTTGTCTTTAGCGATAGGTGTCCCAACATTATTCTTTTTTATTTTCGGTTATATGATGTTTCAAGCACGAGTTGCTGGTGTGTTTGTGGCGATTATGACATTGGCAATGCTTGCGGCTTGGTACAGTGTGGTATACGACATGCAACCGTTTACCGCAGGATTTAATGGTATTTCTCCACCCTCACCTTTTGAAATATTTGGTACACAAATCGACCCCTATAGCTCGACTGCTTATTGGGTTTGCGTAGCTTTTCTTGTAATTCTCACATTAGGTACCAAGTTCTTGTTGCATACGAAATTTGGGCTGATTGTACAAGCGATGCGAGATGACCCCGAACGTGCACGATTTTTAGGTTACAACGTTGCTTACTATCAAACCGTATTATTTACACTTTCCGGATTTATTGCCGCATGCGCAGGAATTTTATGGGTCATGGTGACCCAATATGTTTCACCCACTTCAATGGAAATAATGTTAAGCATCTCCATGGTGATTTGGGCAGCGGTGGGTGGTCGCACCTCATTGCTAGGTGCCATTATTGGTGCATTTTTGATTAATTTAGGACAAAGCTATGCGGGAGATGAATTTCAGAAACACTGGCTGATAATGCTAGGAGTTGTATTCGTTATTGTAGTGCTATTCCTTCCAAAAGGACTTACAGGATTATTTGAGTCTATATTAGGAAAATTTTCTGGTAACAATAAGGGAGCTAAGCAAAAAGCATAATGGCAATACTTGAGCTTAAAGAAGTTACAAAAACATATAACGACTTTTCTGTCGTTAAGGGATTTAATCTCAGCGTCAGTAAAGGTGAATTACGTTGTTTAATTGGGCCGAATGGTGCGGGCAAAACTACCTCGTTAGACTTGATTACAGGACGACAAAAACTTACCTCTGGCACTGTGCATTTTGACGGAAAGAATATTACAAAGTTACTTGAGAGAGAGATTGCAGTCTTAGGAGTGGGTCGGAAGTTTCAAGTACCTGCTGTATTTAAGGAATTAACCGTACGAGAAAATTTTGAAGTATCTTATACTGAAAGAATTGGCCCATTTCAAAACATGAATCCGTTTACTAAAAAGCATAGCAGAAAACACTTCAATGAAATTATCGAATTAGCTGCCCTTGGTGATCGTCTTGATACGGTTGCGGGATTACTGTCTCACGGCGAAACACAGTGGCTAGAAATTGGCATGGTATTAATGCAGAAACCACGACTTTTGTTGTTAGATGAACCAACTTCAGGTATGACAGAACAAGAAACAGAAAAAACTTCAGAAATTTTTAAAGAGCTTAAAGGCGAACATACTCTAGTGGTTGTTGAGCACGACATGTCATTTGTACGCAGTATTGCTGATGTCATCTCAGTAATGCATCAAGGAAATATGCTCGCAGAAGGAGCCTTATCTGAGATTGAACAACACCCCAAAGTTAAAGAAGTTTATCTCGGAACGGAAGGAATTAACTAACATGCTAGAACTAAATAATGTTGCTTCCTATTATGGGAAAACACCAATCCTTCAAGATATAAATATATCAGTGAAAGCAGGTCAATGCCTATGTGTACTGGGTCGAAATGGTGTAGGTAAAACAACTTTGTTACATACCATAATGGGGCTCACGACGAGTATGACAGGTTCACTAAAAATTAATAATCAAGATTATTCTAACCAAGCTACTCACGCACGCGCGCAAGCAGGATTAGGTTATGTACCGCAAGGACGTAGAATCTTAGGAAATTTTAGTGTGCGAGAAAATATTGTACTCGGCACCTTTGCGCGCGATGATAAAAATAACACGCTACCTGAGTCCTGTCTGAAACTGTTTCCTTATCTGGCAGATAATCTTGATAAGCGTGCGGGCTTACTATCTGGAGGTGAACAACAACAACTAGCAGTTGCAAGGGCATTAGCAACTGACCCAAAAATTTTATTGCTCGATGAACCCACGGAAGGTATTCAACCTAATATAGTCGAAGAAATTCGAAATACCTTACAATACCTAAACAAAGACATGGGCATGACACTGATCTTGACCGAGCAACACATAAAAATCGCTAAAAAATTAGCTGACTTATTTATTATCATGGATATAGGACGCATAGTCGCACAAGGTCCAGTTAGTGAATTAACCGAAGAACTTGCTTATAAGCATCTGACTATTTAATAGCTGTTGATTTAAAAACAAATACATTCAGCGTATCGGTTAACACTCAGTTACATTGCTAAGTGGCGTGACGATGTAACTGCCTGTCTATGTTTTTAACATGTAGACCATAAGCTATGACATGTACCACATACATTCAAATTTAAAACTTAGCATTTGATTCACTCCTGCCTTGATTTATGACTTTTGGTTAAAGTTACTTGAAAGCTTTTTACCTTATCTTTTTGATTAGATAGCATTCTAGGTAAAGACTTTGGCGCGCGCATTCAGCAATACTAACCCTTTTATTTAAACTACCGTGAATCTCAAGTATTCGATGGTACCTCCCCTCAAATTTGCTACGGTAAAAAAGACACACTTAATTGACCTATAAACCAATATATGATTCACTTATGGGCATAAGACAGTAGACTTTAGTTCATATCTGTCCATAATAATATTTTGGTAACTTTCGCTAATAGCAGCGCCTAAGGCTTGAGGACCATACTGATTTAACATACCAAAAATCGAATTATCACTACAACTTTTCCAAATTTGTGGAGGAATAAAATGATCTCAATACCAAAAAAAGGAACTCCAGAGCGCGACAGACTCATCGCAACACATAAGGAATGTATCGAGTCTATGAAGGGTGTGCCTGGCTGCACCATCATGAAGTGTGAAACCCAAGGAGATACCACCCATGTATCGGGTGGATTTCAAGAAGACCCATTATTAAACAAAGTTCTAATTCGAATGCGCACGGCAATGCCAGGTAATTTTGGAGGGAAACTTGTAGTGATCTGCACGAAAGTTGAAAAGGAATGGCGTATAGGACGCTTATCAGGAATTCGTGGCGTACCACCAACTTTTGTAAACGATAAAGTCTATGACAACGAACAAGATCCGCAGCACGATATTTTCTTAATGCGTTTGGATGAACTAGACGAAGAGGATGGATATCCGGAACACTTCAGCGAAGGCTGGAAACGCCGTAATGATCATTGGACTGTAACCTAATAACGGCTTACACACTAATAAATATAAAATAATTTATGCGAGGAGAACAAATATGTGTGCAATGAGATTAACGGGTTACGCTGATAAATTTGGTGTCAACCCTGGTAAAACCATCAAATTCCATGTCAATAGTGATGGCCCTAAAAAATATAATTGCCAAATAGTAAAAATGATCCATGGAGACACAAATCCACGTGGACCTGGATTTATAGAAGAAAGCATAGATGCGAACTGTAATGGTGAGCATGACGGTAGACCACAAACCATTTATAGCGGTTCATATGGATATATAGAAGATAATATCCATTTACAAGCTGAATCATTCACTATGCAATGTTGGATTTGGCCAACTACACCTAAAACACATCCAAAATACTGGCGTCATGGTGCACAAGGCTTAATGACAAAATGGTGCAACGGTAAAGGCTATGGTCTCTTTATAAATGAAGACGGGTGTGTGGAACTACGCATTAATGGTACCAGTATAACTACGGGGGCCCCAATTCGAGATCACGCTTGGCATTTTGTTGCTGCAAGCTTTGATGCGTCGACTGGCCAAGCCACGCTATATCATGAACCACAAATTGTTTATGCATTAGATCCAGAAATTCCACCTGTAACTCAACAAGTGAGTGGCAAAATTGAACATACAGCAGGTGTACCATTTGCAGTAGCTGCATATGCAGGTGGCGCTGATTCTGACCCGCAAGCTCAAGCTTCTCGCCCTGCAGGCATGGGGATGGCGGGACATTACAACGGAAAAATAGATAGTCCTCGCTTATGTCGACGCGCATTGAGCCGAGAAGAAATTGAAACCATGAAGTTAGGCGCACAGCCCGGGTTAACCGAGCGCCGTCATTGCGGTCCTACCGGACCGCTGTCTGAAGCAATGGTTGGTTCATGGGATTTCTCAGATGGCATTAATACTAGGAGAGGCACAGATCATGGTCCATACCTGTATCACTTAGATATTATTAATTGCCCTACTCGTGCCATGACAGGCCATAATTTCACTGGCCATAATTTTGATTGGAAACATGCACCTAAAGAATATGGTGCAATCCATTTCCATGACGATGATGTCGATGATGCAAGATGGGATGTTGATTTCGAATGGAATGTTCCTGAAGGTACGAGCAGTAAATTTTATGCTGCAAAACTTACCACTGATGAAGGTGATGAGGAATACATAACATTCTGGGTTGTACCTGAAGTAGGCAAAGAGCAATCGAAGATTGCCTTTATGGTACCCACTATAAGTTACATGGCGTATGCAAATGAACATTTAGCGAACAACGCGGGTGGTGCAGAGTTATTAGTATATCGTGTACCAATTATGCAAGACCAAAACATGTTCTTAAGTGAACATCGTGAGTATGGCGGTTCCATTTACGATACACATACAGATGGAAGTGGTTTATGTTTATCCTCGCGTTTACGCCCTATCTTAAGTATCCGTCCGAAGTATGATCACTTCTTGATGCAAGCTCCATGGCAATACCCAGCAGACCTACATTTGATCTACTGGTTAGAAGAAATGGGCTACGAATACGATTGCATTATGGATGAAGACGTTAACTATGATGGTCTTGCACGACTTGAAAACTATAACGTTGTCATAACCGGTTCTCACCCAGAGCATAACAGTGGGCCACAACTGGACGCCTTGCATAACTACACGCAACAAGGTGGACGCCTCATGTATATGGGTGCGGACGCCTGGTATTGGATACACTCGTATCATCCTGCCTATGAAGATTTGGGCCGTGGAGTTATTACTGAAATGCGTCGTTGTGAATCGGGTATACGTACTTGGCGCGCTGATCCAGGTGAATACTATCACCAAGGAACTGGTGAGCTTGGTGGTATGTGGCGTTATCGCGGTAGATATCTACACTCTGTAGCTGGAACGGGCATGTCCTCTGAAGGATTTGATATTTCATCCTACTACTCACGTACTTATGAGAGTAACGACCCACGTATCTCATGGGCATTTGATGGCATCGAATACGATGAGAAAATTGGTAACTTTGGTCTCGTCGGTGGCGGTGCAGCCGGTACCGAGCTAGATATCGTAGATACCATGCTAGGTTCTCCACCTCACACCTTAGTAGGTGCTACTTCAGCAGGCCGTCATACAGAAGCTTATCTATTGGTTATGGAAGACTATGGGTTTAGCCAACAAGGTATTGATGGTACACAACATCCGCGTGTACGATCCGATATTGCATTCCACGAAACACCTAATGGCGGCGGATGCTTTGCATTTAGCTCTATTGCTTTCTGTGGATCATTACCCTGGAACAACGGTAAAAATAACATTTCTACGTTAGTAGGTAATGTTCTTGATCGATTCTCCAAAGACGGCCCATTACCAGAACCACCGAAGGATGCAATTATCCATCGTGGACGTGCTGACTATGACCCTGCGATGAATAAGAAGAGCAAATAAGGTACGAGCATAAATAAACATATTGGTAGTTTCTCTTTTGCTTGATACTGCCTAAATGTTTCTAAGAGTATAAACCTGTAAGCATCATTGACACATATAGTGTCAATGATGCTCAGGATTTAAAATTTCAAATTAAGTTGGATGGTGTAGTATGGAATTTCATCCAGACATGGGTTACGTTGAAAATGATATAGATCTAACTGACGTAGACTTGTATAAACCCACTAATCTGCCTTTTGGGCAAGCCACAATACTTCCACTTTTTTCATACCAATCTAAAATATTTAGTGATTTAGAGGATGAAAAACTTTGGACTCGCAATTGGATAGCAATTGGTTCAACAAAAGAAATACCAAATCCAGGAGACCTATTTCCATACACTGTGGGCCACCACGGAATTCATGTACAACGAGAAATTGATGGTTGTTTAATAGGTCGTTTTAATAAAGCACAGCACGGAGGGTGTCGCGCTGTACCTCTGCAATGCCAAACTGGGAAAAAAACAAAGTGTTCCTTTACATCGTGTGGATATAGCCGTGATCGTCATGTTATACATGTAGAAGAAATTGGCGAGAACACGCCAACAATGCATCAATACTTAGGACAAATTCCTGAGCGATTATTACCTGTCAAAGTTGATACTTTAGGCTCATTGGTTTTTATTAATTTAGATCAAGAATGCAGTGACCTAACAGAATCCTTCAAGCAATTACCAAATTCCATAAAATTAAGTTTATCTAACGATTTTACCTTACAAAATAGTGAATGGTTTGAATGTGCGTCTAATTGGAAACTTGCTGGTCGTGCATTTTTTGATAATAAAGTTATTCGTGATCGTTGTGCTATTAATGATGAAAATGAAAACAAAGCCTCTGATATCTTCTTAGCTTCAGATCTATCTACCCACGATATTGGCGTGAAAACGGCAGAAAATATAGGCCATGTAGAATTATGCTGGTTATTCCCTAATTTAATTTTAGTTTTACACCCTACATTTGTTTTGAGTGTAATACTACAACCAACCAGCATGGGCGCATGTATTTTACGAACAACGATGTTCAAAAAAAGTAACGAGAATTCAGATTGCGACACTGCATCATTACCAAATAAGTGGCAAAACTATATTCGCCTGATCTGTAGCAACGCACAATCTATGCAAGTAAGAACGGACAAGTTAACCGCGCCAGGAGCACCAGAACTTGCAGCAGACATGATTCCTGTTGAAACCAGTATTGCTGGCTATGCGTTTCATCAATATATATTTAAGCAAATTGAGACCGCACATAAGTATTACTGGAATTCGCCTTTGTACAGCAATAATATTAGACGTTAATCGTAATTTTTTAAAAAAACAATATGGATAAAAATGAGAAACAAGCTATGGACATAGCACACAAAGCATACACCCAAGGTGACTATCAAAAAGCACGTGAAATTTGGCAGACCAAAGCTGACGAAGGAAATCCAGAGGCACAATCTTGGTTAGGCTCTCTTTACGCTAATGGGGATGGGGTAGAAGTAAATGTTGCAAGTGCTTTAGCATGGTATGAAAAAGCAGCAGAACAAGGCCACCCTATGGCCCAAGCAAATGTGGGTGCAATGTATTATATGGGGCAAGGTACAGAAAAAAACATTGAAAAAGCCATTAAGTGGCTATCAACTGCGGCCGCAAACAATGATGTAAACGGCTTATTTAATTTGGCCGTACTACATACAAAAGGTGAAGACGTAGACGAAAACAGAGAATACGCTGCTGAATTATATCGTAAAGCAGCAGAACAAGGACATTACCCTTCTCAATCGAGACTTGGCTATATGTATGCACATGGCCAAGGTGTTAAAAAAGATCGTGTTCAAGCCTACTTATGGTTAACACTAGCCTCTCAACATGGAATAGGAACAGCATTAAACGAATTAGAAACTATTGTTAAAGGCATGTCGTCAGAAGAGAAAGCAATGGGTGCAACCTTATTTGAACAATGGCGCAACAAAACAGGGGCAGACAATATGCAAGTTGCCATGTACCCTGCACCATCTTGATCGCAATCTAATTCTTTATTTCAAAACAGATGATTTACAGCGTACAACAAATTAAATATGAAATTCTTGCTTATATAAAAGAATTTGGCGGTGACTTTCATGACTGGTACGTAGGTGTTTCATCTGATCCTAAATTTTCTATGTTTCAAGAACACAGCGTACATAAAGATGATGACATTTGGCTATATAAACAAGCCTTGACATTCGCAGCATGCGAAACTGTTCAAAATTATTTTTTGGAAATACTTAAAACTGACGGGGAAGTAGTTACTGATGGTAATGAAGACACGGACTGTGTGTACCTATATAAAAAAAGTGATCGCACGATTCCTTAAATAGCTGTTACATAATTTTCACGAATATAAAGTATATATTGAGATGCATATTGTGAATAACGTTTTAAATATTACTATTTACTATACAAAAGTATATGTATTTTATACACATAATTTATTCCAATTTAGGTGGATTAGAAATCGAGCTTAGTAAATAGCAATATTTTAACACGTTATTTAATAAATGGTTAAGCACATTTCCCAGGCAAAGGAATTCCAGTGACTTCAGATGTACTACGGGTAATAGCACTCAGGTCTTCTGGTTCCAGATTATATAAATTCGTTTTGCCAGTACAACGCGCCATCATTGATGCTTCACCTAGATTAGCCTTAACTATATTGACCAGCCCTTGAACTCGATCAGTATCGGAATAATTTGAACTAAACACTATATTTTCATTCTTAATTTCGCCACCCATAGCAAGCCCAGCACAAACGTGCATAACCACAGCATTTGCTCCCAAACTAATTAATTTTGCGGCATCTGTTCCAGAACGCACGCCACCAAAATAGATAAGTTCTACCATTTCTTCTTTTTTCATCTTGCGTAATATTCGGATCGCATCTCGTAAGATTCTAAAATCAGGTGTAGTTGTTAATTCTGACCAATTACCATCAATATTTCCTGTGCTATCTAACACCAAAATATCATGCTTATTTTCCAACGAACAAGTAATAACTTGTTCAAGATTATTTGCATTAGAAACAGCTAAACCTACAAGCTGACTATCTGTTTCGGGTGTTAATGCGATAGGTTCTTCACCTTCTTCTAAAGAATATACATATCCAGTAGCATTTTTTGTTTGATCGGAGAGAGACGAGCTTAACTGCAACCAATGCGTTTCCTTACCTGGATCCTTGCGTCCTAAATAAGGAGTTTTAGATAATGAGCATCCTTGACTCATTGCTTCAAATATTTCTTGTGCTTCGTTGTCAAACCCAGTTACTAGAAACGGATGTTGCAACTCGACCTTATTGGCAAGATCAGTTGTGACCTTGCATGCTTCACGGTAAGGATCAATCACTAAGCGTGATAAGTTTGCTGGTAAAAATACTATGTCGTCCAAATTAGGTGCACGATTTTCTGGAAAAGGATTCGTTCGAGTTCGAAGTCGTTTATGCAGCATGGATATTAGTTTCATATGATCAGCAGGATTCGTGCGTGCCATAGAAAAAATATCTTCACGATGAGCTACTGAGTAATCAGGTGAACCTGTTTCCGCATCACAACGATAACAGCGTGACGCCTCATTACGTGCAGTATCCCAATCATATGTAGCTTCAATCTCAGGAAAGCTTACTGGATCTTCTCCTACCCCAAAGAATTCAGGATGATGCGGATTAAATTTTTCCCATTTAATATCTTGTGCTACCGGAACTCTTCGAGTCCGAAAAGGCGTTCGGTATGGGATTGGATTGTCAATATCATTCAGGAAAGATTTCACATAGTACGCAGCACGTTGGCCATGATGCATAGCCATAACAATAGTAGAGCCTCCAAATGCACCATCTCCAGCTGCAAAAACCTTTGCGTCTTTAGTGCGCATAGTGTCCCACTCCGTTTGTACACGATCGGCATCCATTAAATTATGCTTTGCCAAATTATCACATACACCTTTTTGGCCAACTGCAGCTATCACCATTCCGCATTCAATATCGTGCTCACTGCCTTCTACTATTTTAGGAGCACAACGCTCATCCTCGTCTTTCTCGCCTAATTCTGTCTGTACACATTTAAGTATTAACTGTCCGCTATTTTCTTCAACGGCTACTTGTTGAGTAAAATAAATAAACTCAACCCCTTCTTTAATGGCTCCTTCAAGCTCAACCTTTCTTGCTGGTATTTCATCAGGTCCGCGACGGTAAATAACTTTTACATTTTTACATCCAGGTAACCGCAAAGCAACACGACATGCATCCATCGCAACATCTCCACCACCTACTACGACAACAGTCTCTGGTAATTTTTGACGCTCACCAGAATTTATGCGACGCAAAAAACTTACACCGTCGATAACATTTTCATTACCATCTTCTCCAGGGATACCCATCGGCTTCCCCCACCACGAACCGATGGTTAATAAAACTGCATCATGTTTAGCTTTCAACTCATCTAAAGAAACTTCTTTACCGAGTCCGGTATTTAAATGTATATGTAAATCTGGGAACCGTTTAAGCAAACGATCAATATCTTCTTCAATAATACCGGGCGGTAATCTAAATGCGGGTATCCCCCAGATCATCATGCCACCCAAACGATCTGTCATTTCATATACATGAACTTCAAATCCTGCATCACATAATTCATGCGCCGCGGTAAGCCCTGCAGGTCCAGAGCCTACAATAGCAACTGTTTTTGACTGAATAGCTTTTACAGGTGTGGGCTCATATGTTGAACCTAGCTTATCCATAACAAATCGTTTTAAATTGCGAATTTGTAATGGACCATCGCTATCTGTTCGTCGGCAAGCAGGCTCACATGGTGCGTCACATACACGACCGCAAATAGAACTAAAAGGATTGGTTGCAGTTATTGCTTCAAAAGCTTCTTCGAACTTCCCTTCCCATATATAACCTATGTATGAAGGTGCATCCGTTCCTATTGGACAGGCTACCTGACAAGGAGCAGGAACATAATTAACATCTGCTGTGTGATCTTCATAATCAGGCGGGACTTCAGGCATTAATATTCGATTGATGTCATAGACCGCGCTCATACTGCAGCCCTCACTTTGATATCTATATCTGCATGTCCAAATTGAGGTTCATAAGCTAAACCGGTCATGGCTGCAGCTTCAGGTGTTAATGCAACTAAATCATCTCGATTAAATTGTGTAACATCATTATACCCAAGTTCGTTTGCAATGGTTGCCATCTGCCAACGCACACTTTCTAAAAAACGATGAATATTTTGTGCTTCGACTTCAGGTTCATAGCGTTTTTCATGTTCAGGATCTTGTGTTGCAATCCCTGTCACACATTGACCAACATGACACTGCATGCAAGCAATGCAACCACCCGCAATAATGGTTGACGTACCCAAAGCCACTGCATCCGCACCTAGACACAATGCCTTCACAGCATCAACACCATCACGAATACCGCCCATAAGAACAATTTGGATGTCATCACGTCTGCCAATCTCTTCTAACGCACTCAATGCTTCAATTATTGCAGATAACGTTGGTATACCTACATAATCGATGACTTCTGCACTTCCAGCTCCGGTTGATCCTTGCATACCATCCAACTCAACAAAGTCAAAACCATCCTTTACTGCAATTTTTATATCGTCACGAACTCGACCTGCTCCTAATTTAATGCTAACTGGTAATCGATAACCTGTAGCTTCGCGTAACTCTTCTACTTTAATAACAAGATCATCTGCACCTAGAATATCTGGATGTCTTGAAGGTGAACGCAGATCAATTCCGGGTGGGATACCTCGAATTTTTGCAAGTTCTGGCGTTACTTTTTTAGCCATCAGTTGCCCACCTAAACCCGGCTTTGCACCTTGTGATATATATATTTCTATGCCATCAGCACGATTCATATCATGAATATTCCAGCCTAATCTTCCCCCAAGCATTTGAAATATAAGCTGTTTTGCCGCGCCACGTTGCGCATCACTCATGCCACCCTCGCCTGTATTTTCAGCAATATCAGAGAGAGTTGAAGCAAGCCCAATTGCTCTTTTCGTAGAAGCACTCAATGCGCCATAACTCATTGGCGCAATCATTACCGGCATACTTAATTTAAGAGGTTCAGCGCCATTTATACCGCCAATTTCAGTGCGCATTTTTATTTTTGAAACTGCATTTACATCGCTACCCGCTAGGGACAAATCTTTTTTGAAAGCAATATCAGAAAAATGAGGTAGTGGTCGAGCGCCTCCATAACCCCGAATTCGGTAACGCCCAATTTGAGATTTAATATATAAGTCTTCTTGTATTTTAGGATTCCAATATTCGGATGCACCCGAATATGAGAAAAATGGAATACTGCGCATTTGTTGTTCAGAAGTTGAGTAACGTAGTTTTTTACCAGCGTTTATAACTTTCTTGAAACTACCTTTGAATGGTATTTTGTAACGTTCCAGAAACTCCATTACATCATCAATTTCTGCACTATCGATATCTGTCAGCTCGGCATCCGAACCTAAATTTTCGACTTTACCGGCTACAAAAATCTCACCGGCAGACATGTCTTCACCAACTTTTTCACCAGAATTACCTAAAATAATGATGCGGCCTCCATACATCATGTAACCAGCCATGAAGTTTGCATTACCTTCACAACACAGCGTGCCTGCCTTCATCACTTGTCCCGCACGCGAACCCATGTTCCCACGTATTACAATTTCAGCTCCACGGATTGCAACTCCAGGAATTGCACTAGCGTTTCCTCCAACAACTACAGAACCCGAATACATGTTGTCGCCAACTCCCCAACCGACATTGTTCTCAACTTCAAAATTCGCAGCATCACTAAGCCCTGCACAGAAATAACCTGCAGAACCTTTTATTTTTACTGTAATGGGATGAACTAAACCTACACCAATGTGGTGTCGTGCATCAGGATTGATTACTTCGACATCTTCTCCGTTTTTACCGCATTGTCGAATTTTTTCGTTACCTTCTCTTACGGAAGTTTTTCCTAGATCGATCGTGACCATGTGTTATAGGTTCCTGGTGGTGGTTCTTTTGTATTAAGCGCTTGTCCTGGAAACAGCTTGTTGAGCGAAACTTCTTCTGAAGCAATAGCTACCATATCATCAGTTTCATACATCACCATTGGCTTAACAGCTAAACGATCTTTTGCATAACCGATTTCATCTTTGGTAGAGACTAAAAATGAAAATGTTCCATCAAGATCATCAATAGAAGTCTTAAGAGCCTCTTTAAGCTTAATTCCTTGTGATAATT
>Ga0255057_10000908_pt1 | contig 17028 bp, 17 predicted proteins | sample Cases_109_6_MG_FD_189022 | JGI IMG/M metagenome (GOLD analysis project Ga0255057, IMG submission 189022) | Seawater microbial communities from Amundsen Gulf, Northwest Territories, Canada - Cases_109_6 | ecosystem: Environmental > Aquatic > Marine > Gulf | place: Canada: Northwest Territories... | reverse complement strand
GGCTGGGAGGTACCGGACGCCATCTTCGTCAGCGTCGGTGACGGCTCGATCATCGGCGGCGTGCACAAGGCGGTCAAGGATGCACTGGCGCTGGGATGGATCGACACCGCTCCACGCATCTTTGGCATCCAGGCCGCCGGCAGTGACTACCTCGTTCAGGCCTTCGAAAGCGGTGAGGACGTCCTCACCAAGCCACCCATCGAAGCCGACACGGTGGCGGATTCGATCAGCGCCGACCTGCCCCGAGACCGAGTCAAGGCGATGGCGGCGGTCACCGGGACCAACGGCGCCTACCTGAGGGTGAGCGACGACGAGATCCTGGCGGCGATTCCGCAGCTCGCCCGCGGCAGCGGCGTGTTCGCCGAGCCGGCCGGCGCTGCGTCGTATGCGGGACTACTGGCAGCCTCAAAACATGGTCTGATCGGCGCCGAGGACCGCGTCGTCGTCCTGGCCACCGGCAGCGGGCTCAAGGATGTCGCCTCGGCGTTGCGGGCGGTGGAGGCCGCCGGTCCCGAATCCATCCGGGTCGAGCCCACGCTCGACGCCCTGAAGGCAGCTCTCCCCCAATCCTGAAAGGAACCCACATGATCGATCTGACTGTCAACGACGCCGTGCTCGACTCTGCGGTCGAAACCGCACGAGAGCACAACTTCCGCATCCCCACCTTCAAGCAGATGCGTGATCCGTCGTTGATCCCGGTCGACATCACCGCCCAGCTTGGTTCGGTGGGGCTGTCGGATCTCGACCCGCTCAATCTGTACCGGATCACCTGGCACAACGAGCCGACCGATAGCGGTGGTGGCTTCGGCCCGGTGAACACCATCGAGTTCGCTCCGGAGCTCACCGGAGTCGACGCCCGCATCATCCTGCTCGTCGGCAAGTGGTTTCCCACCGGGACGCACAAGGTTGGCGCCGCGTTTGGCTGCCTCGTCCCGCGGCTGGTCACCGGCCAGTTCGATCCGGCGACCCAGAAGGCGGTATGGCCGTCGACCGGCAACTATTGCAGGGGCGGGGCATACGACTCCAACCTCCTCGGCTGCGAGTCGGTCGCCATCCTCCCCGAGGGGATGAGCCGGGAACGTTTTGACTGGCTGGAGAAGGTCGCAGGCGAAATCATCAAGACCCCGGGCTCCGAGTCCAACGTCAAGGAGATCTTCGACAAGTGCAATGAGCTGAGCCTCTTTGGTGAGGACCTGGTCATCTTCAACCAGTTCGACGAGTTCGGGAACTACCTGTGGCACTACTCGGTGACCGGGCCTGCGATGGTCGAGGCCGTGGAGGCGGCGATGGGTCCCGGCGACACCTTCCGCGGGGTCACGCTCACCACCGGCTCGGCAGGAACCATTGCTGCCGGGGATTACCTCAAGCAGATGTATCCGACATCGAAGATCGTTGCCGGGGAGGCGGTGCAGTGCCCGACCATGCTGTACAACGGGTTCGGCGAGCACCGCATCGAGGGCATCGGAGACAAGCACATCCCCTGGGTGCACAACGTAAAGAACACCGACCTGGTGATCGGGCTCGACGACGAGGCCACAATCAGCCTCATCCGGCTGTTCAACGAGCCCGCCGGGATCGATTATCTCGTCGACCAGGGGGTCAAGCCCGATCTGATCGCTGAGCTGCCTCTGCTCGGGATATCCGGGGCAGGCAATCTGCTGTCGGCGATCAAGTTCGCCCGCTATTTCGAGTTGGGATCAAACGACGTCGTCGTCACCGTAGGCACCGACTCGATGGAGATGTACGGCAGCCGTCTCGAAGAGCTCAACGCCGAGCGCGGCGAGTTCACCGCCCTCGATGCGGCTGGGGCGCACCACCGCTACCTGCTCGGCGCCGGCATCGACCACGTGCACGAGCTCGGCTACTACGACCGGAAGCGGATCCACAACCTCAAGTACTACACCTGGGTCGAGCAGCAAGGGAAGACCTATGAGGAGATCCAGGCGCAATGGTACGACGAGGGCTATTGGACCTCGGTGCAAGCGCTGATCGATCCCATCGATGAGCTGATCGATGCGTTCAATGCCAGGGTGGCCGGCTAAAGCGAGTTCGGAGTTCCCGGTTCCCAGTCTTGAGTTCCCTGTCGCTAGTCGGTGCTGCCGTTAGCCTCTATTGGCAGCGAGTCAGGTCCGGAATGATCTAGGGACGTCGGGAGGTCGCGATGATGAGTTCTCGACTGGCACTTTTCGTGATCTTGGTCCTCGGCCTGGCGGCGGCGGCCTGCGGGACGACGACCGAGGCGACGACGTCGGCGGACACCCCTGACACCTCTACCACCGCGGCTCCCTCGAGCACTACCACGAGCGTAGCGACGGCGACAGGGACGGATCTGACCACGACCACCGTGGCTGCGGCGACGACCACGACCCTTGCCGGGGTCCCGATCGACCTTGGCCCAGCGTCGGGTGACCTGCTGGCCGTGGTCGGCCTTGCCCACGACGACGTGCTCAACGTCCGCGCCGCACCCGGAGCCTTCAACCCGATCCTCGACACCATCGAACCCACCGGTACGACTACCGCAACCGGGACCGCCAGGGACCTGGGCCGCGCCATCTGGTTCGAGCATGACACCGGTGACGCGGTTGGCTGGTCGAACCTGTCCTTTGCCGCCTACGCCGGGGGAACCGACGATGCGACCGAGGAGGTTCTCTCTGTCCTCGGTGAGATCCCTATCGCCGAGTCGATGGGCGCCCTCGGCCTGATTGTGGCCGGGTCGTTGGCATCGTTGGAACCTGCCTCCAGGATCGTCATGTCGGTTGCCCCGACCCAAGGTGACCTCGGTGAGGTCACCTACGACGTCATCGGCCTTGGCGACGATTCCGTATACGGGTACCGACTCCACATTTTTGGCGAAGAGGTGATCGACGGCTTCTCCTTGGACAGAGTGGAACGCACCGCCTTGTGCAGCCGGGGCGTCGACGCAGAGGGCCTCTGCGTCTGACCCGGTAGCCTCCAACGCATGGAGGTTCGTACGACGCCAAAGCATGGGTCGGAGAAGGAAACCCTCGCCGCCTTCCTCGACAACAACCGGGCGGTGATGGTGTGGAAGCTCGATGGCCTATCCGAGCAAGATGCCAGACGCCCCATGGTGGAGTCGGGCACCAACATGCTCGGCCTCGTCAAGCATCTTGCCTGGGTGGAGCGTTGGTGGTTTGAATACAACTTTGCCGGCAGGGAGGTCGATTTCCCGTGGTCGGACGATGACCCGGATGCCGAGTTCCGCGTCGACGACGAAGAGACCATTGGCGACATCGTCGCCCTGTACGAGGCAGCCGTAGCGGACAGCAACGAGATCATCGACAGCGCCGGACTCGAGGATCTTGCCGCGGTGACCCGCGACGGGGTTTCGCGCTCGCTCCGCTGGATCGTCGGCCACATGGTCGAGGAGACCGCCCGCCATGCCGGTCACGCCGACATTGTGCGCGAGCTCATCGACGACAACACAGGCTATATGCCGAAGAAGACCTGAGTCACGAGTCACACGTCACAGGCCAGGCTTTCTTACGTCTTGCGTCTTGTGACTCGCCGACTGAAGGCTCTTTCTAACCGTCGTAGCGAACAGCGCCGTTGTGTGGCACAATCCCGTTACGGAGAGAGGAGGTGGTCCAGCTTGAGTGAAAGTTCTTATAGGACCCCGGAGGTGGCCGAGCGCTAACGGCCGCAACTAGGAAGGAGTGGCCGTTCGCCCTACGGGGCAGGTGGCGACTCCAACTCGGACCACCGGGACCCGGAGACCGTGGGTTGGTCCTCCCACGGCGGCGAGGAATCGCTGAAGTTCTCCGGGTCTTCACCATTTCGCAAGTCCCGAGGCGCAAGTCGCGCGCGTCTTGTTACCGGCAACGATTCGGCAGGTACCCTCCCGCCATGGACTGGGAGACCTACCTCAAGGAAGAAACCCAGTGACGTCGCCGCTTGTCTCGTCGGAGATCGGGTCACTGCGCACGGTCATGGTGCACCGCCCAGGTCTTGGCATTGCCAGGATCACACCGGACAGCAAGGAGGACTTGCTGTTCGACGACCTCCTCTGGCTGGAGCGAGCCCAGGAGGAGCACGATCGGTTCACCGACATCCTGCGATCGAGGGGTGTGGAGGTCCTCTACTTCGAAGATCTGCTCCGGGATGTGCTCGGTGACGATGGGGTGCGCGACAGAATCATCGAAACCGTCTTCGCCCCGGCTCGCATCGGCCCCCGCATCGCCGAGTCGATGCAGGCGAGACTGCGCGATGAGCCGGTGGAGCGGGTGAGCGACGTCGTCATCGGGGGTTTGCTCGAGTCCGAGCTCGAGGAGTGGGGTATCGACCACCTGTACGGGGACCTGGTGGCCGATCAGCTGCATTATGTCCTGCCACCGCTCCCGAACCTGCTGTTCATGCGAGACAACGCTTCCTGGATCGGGAACGGGCTGGTATCCAGCGTGATGGCCAACAGTGCCAGGGAGCACGAATCGAAGATCGTGCGGGTGATCTACGACCATCATCCGCGTTTCGCCGACAGCCACTGGCCCACCTGGTACGGCGACGGCCCGGATGAGCATCTCCCTGCAAGCATCGAAGGGGGCGATGTGCTCGTCCTGTCCGAGGACACCATCATGGTCGGGCTCAGCGAGCGAACCACCCCAGCCGCGGTAGAGATGCTGGCCAGGAACCTGTTCGCTGGCTCGCCGGTGCGAAACGTTGTGGTCGTCCACCTGAGGAAGGAGCGGGCGGTGATGCACCTGGACACGGTCATCACGATGGTCGATGTGAACCTGTTCAACGTGTTCCCCGGTGTCCTAGACGGTTCCAAGGTGCACGTGATTCGGCCGGGTTCTGAGCGCGCTCTCGACGTGACTGCCTATGACTCACTTCGCCGGGCGCTGCGCGATGCGCTCGGCAACGACGACCTCGAGTTCGTCTCCACCGAGGGAGACGCGATCCGGCATTTGCGCGAACAGTGGGACGACGGTCACAACACCCTCGCCATCGAGCCAGGGGTGGTGGTCGCCTACGAGCGAAACCGCGAGACGAACCAGCGGCTCACCGAACATGGCATTGAGGTGATCGAGTTCGACGCGGCTGAGCTGGGCCGTGGCCGGGGGGGAAGTCGCTGCATGACCCAGCCGATCCTCCGGGACCCGGTCTAGCGGACCTGGGCCCGGCGGCGGCCGGTAGGCTCGCCGCCGATGGCACTCATCGAAACCACCAAGCTGGTCAAGGTTTTCGACAAGGACATATCGTGAGCCGCAAGCCGCCAGTCGCCAGTCGCCAGTCGCAAGATCTCGTCACGGTGTCGGTGTACTCCACCCGGTCTGATGCGGAGATTGCGCGGGCACGGCTGGCTGCCGAGGGCATCGACGCCCTGGTGATGGCCGATGACGAGGGTGGTCTCAACCCCGGATTCTTCAACCGGTACGGCGTACGGGTGGTGGTTCGCGCCGACCGGGCCGACACGGCACGAGCTGCCCTCGGCGTTGCCTCGCTCGCTGTGCCTGGGGAAGCGGTCGAAGCGATGATCCAGCACGCTCGTTTCAACACACCCGAGGAAGCCTGCGGGTTGTTTGCGGTCGGTGACGACGGTTCGGTCACCATGGTCTACTGCCTGACGAACCTCGACCATTCTGCGGTGTCTTACACCATCGATCCCGAGGAGCACTTTCAAGCGTGGAGTCATGCCCGTCGCCATGGATGGGAGATCGGCGGAGTCTTCCACTCCCACCCGTCATCGCCTCCGGTGCCTTCCGACTCCGATCTCGTCGGGCTCGATCCCGACTGGGTGTCGATCATCCTCGGAGTCGGCGCCGAGGAGGTGCGGGCCTTCCGCGTGGAGGGCGGGATCCCAACTGAGGTCGTTCTTGAGCGTCGATAAGCTCGCCGCCATGTCTGCTGGGCGCCTCGCAGTGCGCTCGCCGGCCATGCTTCCGGCCATGCTCGTTGGGCGCCTCGCAGTACGCTCGCCGGCCATGCTTGTTGGGCGCCTCGCAGTACGCTCGCCGGCCATGTCCGAGGATCATACGCCGGAGGCGTATCGCGCCCTGTTCGCCCTCATAGGAGCCGGATTGCAATTCACCGCGCTGGTCTTCATCCTTGCCTCCTGGCTGGTTGCGCCGTGGTGGGTGGTGGGCGGGCTGCTCGGCGTCTGGCTCGTCACCACCGTCTGGTCGTGGTTGGGGTGGCCGAAGCGGGTGTGGCTGCCAACCGCCACCGGCACCGTCGTGGCTGTGCTGTGGATCGCGGCGCTTGCATTGCTCAGACGATGACGACGCTCACCGTCTTGGGGTCGAGCGGCGGTTCACCTACGAGGACGAATCCAGCGTCTGGATATCTGCTGACGAGTGCAGCGACATCCGTTTGGCTCGACGCCGGCACCGGCACCTTCATGGCTCTCGCCGGTCACATGGACCCTGGTACGTTGTCGGCGGTCGTGATCAGCCACATCCACGTCGACCACTGCTCGGACCTGTTTGGCTTGTATGGTTATCTCGCCCACGGGCCATCCGGAAACGTGCCGATCCCGGTATATGTGCCACAAGGTGCCGCCGAGCATCTGTCGGCCTTCGTCCGAGCCGGCGAGGGGCACGTATTCCACACGGTCTTCGACCTCACCGAGGTCGTACCCGGCGACGAGGTCGATGTCGCCGGCACCAAGATGCGGTTTGGGAAAGCGATCCATCCGGTCCCGGCGTTGGTTACGCGAGTCGAAGCCGGCGACACCGCGGTGACCTACTCGGGAGACACCGGTCCCGGCTCCGATCTGACGGAACTGGCGACCGATGCCGATCTCTTGCTGTGCGAAGCGTATATCGCCGGGGAGCGGGCCGGCGACACCTACCCGTACCATCTGACCGCGGCCGAGGCCGGATCGGCGGCCGAGGCAGCGGGGGTGAGGCGTCTCGTGATTACCCACCTTGCCGCGGATATCGATCCGGCAACTGCCGTTGTGGAGGCCAAGGTGGCCTTCGGCGGGCCGGTCGATTCGGCAGCGCCGGGCGCCTCATTCACGATCGAGGAGGAACGATGAGAGAGGGCAGGGACGCGGATGCACTCCGACCGGTGACGATCAGACGCGGATACACCGATATGACGCCGGGTTCCGTGCTGATCGAAATGGGACGGACCAAGGTGCTGTGCACGGTGGCGTTCGACGACGACATACCACCCTGGATGAGGGAGAGCGGTGAGGGATGGGTGACCGCAGAGTACGCGATGTTGCCGGGCTCTAGCCCGCAGCGGGTGCGGAGAAGCTCGATCTCCGGTGGCCGCACCAAGGAAATCCAGCGGCTGATCGGGCGTTCCCTCCGCGCGGTGGTCGATCCGGCCGCGATGGGCCCGCTGACCGCCAGGGTCGACTGCGACGTGCTCCAGGCCGACGGTGGGACACGCACCGCGGCGATAACCGGAGCCTGGGTTGCCCTTGCCGATGCCTTCGACGCTCGGGTCGCGGAAGGGAAGCTGGCGCGCTCCCCGATCACCGACCACGTGGCTGCGGTATCGGTGGGGTTGGTCGGCGACGGCGTTTTGCTCGACCTCGAGTACACGGAGGACGTCGGAGCCGACGTAGACGCCAACGTTGTGATGACAGGCGAAGGGAAACTCGTCGAGGTCCAGGCCACCGCGGAAGGCGAGCCGTTCGGAAGGGACCAGCTGAACCACATGCTGGACCTCGCTGCCGGCGGGATTGCCGAGCTCGTCGAGCAACAGCGAAAGGCGCGGGCGGGGTGAGCGCACCACGCCGGGTCGTGGTCGCGTCGAAGAACCCTGACAAGATCCGCGAGGTCGAGGCGGTGCTGGCCTCCTTGAACCCACCGATCGAAGTCGTGCATCATCTCGACTGGTCCGACATCGCGGAGACAGAGGACACGCTGCACGGCAATGCGGTCCTGAAAGCCACCGCAGTTGCGGCCGCCACCGGTGAGGCGGCGGTGGCAGACGACACCGGGCTCGAGGTCGATGCTCTCGATGGCGCCCCCGGCGTGTACTCGGCGCGCTACGCCGGGCCGGATGCGTCTTACGAGGACAATCGGGTGAAGCTGCTCGCCGACATGGTGGGGGTCGACGAACGGTCGGCCCACTTTCGCACCGCTATCGCTCTCGTGGTTCCCGGTGAGGACCCGATCGTCGTCGAAGGGGTGATGGAAGGGGCGATTGCCCATTCCCCGCGTGGGGAGAACGGCTTCGGCTACGACGCCGTGTTCCTGGTCGGCGACCGAACCTATGCCGAGATGACCGACGAGGAGAAGAACGCGATCTCGCACCGCGCCATAGCGATTCGCGCGCTGGCGGACGCGCTGAGAGAGTCGTGAGTCGCGAGTCGCGAGTCGCGAGTCGCGAGACGGTGAGTAGCTGAGATGCCAGTTGCCCGCCAGATCGAGGTCGGTCTGGTCGCTGGTGACTCCTGACCCACGACTCCTGACTCAGGACTCGGGACTCGGGACTCTTGACTCAGGACTCTTGACTCAGGACTTCAAAAACCTCCCATCGGTCCGGGACCCCTTTGAGGGTGTGGGTGCCCCGACTCACCATGTCGATCCCGGATCCGGCGACGAGATCTTTCACGGTTCGCGACACGAGCACCTCGGACGGGCCGGCGAGCGCTGAGATGCGGGCCGCGATGTGCACTGCGAGGCCGGCAACGTCGTTGTTGAGGATCTCCATCTCGCCGGTGTGCAACCCGCAGCGAACCTGGATGCCAAGTGGACCCATCGCCGCAGGGAGCGCGGTGCCGAAACGGATGGCCTGCGTCGGGCTGTCGAAGGTGGCGAGGAACCCGTCTCCGATCGTCTTCACTTCTTTGCCGCGCCACCGGGTCAGCTCATCTCTGACGACGGTGTCGTGGCGGTGGAGCAGGTCGCGCCATTTCTGGTCGCCGATCGACGCCGCCAGCTCGGTGGAGCCAACGATGTCGGTGAACAAGGCGGTGGCTACGACGCGTTCGGGTTCCGCCGATCCGCGGTGGCCGGTGACGAAATCCTCTATCTCTTGGAGCAAGGGTTCGGGATCGCCTGCCCAGAAGAAGTGGTCAGAACCAGGAAGCTCGACCAGCTTGGCGTTGGGCATCTTGGAGGCGATGTAGCGGCCCTCCTCGATGTTCACGTCCTTATCGTCGACCCGGTAAATCAGTAACGCTGGGGCCTCGACCTCGGGGAGCTCGGCCGTGACATCGATGTAGCTGTTGGCCAGGTGGAGGGCAGCTGCCGTGCTGGGGCTGGCCGACATTCGGAGGTAGTGGCTCAACCAGGTGACGAAGGCGGTGTCGTTGGCGCGGCTTGGCGCGTAGAAGTCGGCGACGGGAGCGGGATCTGCCCACGCCTCGTGAAAGGTCTCCGCTTCGGCCTTCCGCTCCTCGAGCGTTGGCGCCCATGGGTAGTCATCGGAACGGAGCCGCTTGGCGAAGGTGCCGGTCAGGATCAGCCGCTCGACCCGTTCCGGGTAGGTCGCGGCCATTCGGATCGCCGTTGCCCCACCCTCGGAGTGTCCGAACAGAATCGCTCGGGACGACCCTGCGGCGTCCATCACCGCCAGCGGGTCTTCGATCTGCGCCCCCATTCGTTGGAGCTCACCGGCCGGAACGGGATCGGACAGCCCGACTCCGCGTTTGTCGTAGATGATGAGCCTGGCGAAGGAGGCGAGTCGTCGTAGGAATCTGGCGTAACCGGGGTCTTCCCACATCGCCTCGACGTTGGTTACCCATCCCGCGAGGTAAACGAGATCTGTCGGCCCGTCCCCGATCACCTGGTAGGCCAGGCTCAGGTCGCCGCTCTTGGCGTATTTGGTGTCGGGCATATGGAATCGCTGACGGTCTACGGGTCCTCGTTGACCCTACCGAACCGAAGGCGTGAAGGACGAGAGACCTCAGCCGCCGAATGGGAGGTTGCCGAAGACATCCTGACACGCTTCGAGTGCCTCCTCGAAGCTGGAGCCGGTCGGGTCGATCTCACCGAAGGGACCAACCCCACCCGCCAGGTCGAAGTTGGAGAAGTCGGGGTCGGGAAGATCGAAGCCGTTGTCGCGCATGCACTTGGCGAACTCGAGCAGGGTGTCCTGGATCTCGGTGAAGTCGAAGTTCGACCCGCCTGGGGCGAAGGAGAGCCCCTCGAGCCGATCGACGCAGACCTCAAAGGCTGCCTCCATATCGTCCTGGTCGAACTCGTCGAACTGCTCGAAACCTCCAAAGTCGATCGCGCCGTCCTCGCTGACCACAGCGTCGGGGAATTCGACGACGCCGTTGTCGCGCATGCACTGCGAGAACTCCATGATGCGGGCTTCGTCGCCGGCCAGCGAGTTCTGGTTATCGGTCGCCGAGGTTGTTGATGTCGAGTCCTCGAGGGTGGCGACCCCGCCGCCGTCAGAATCGCCACAACCCGCCGCGATAAGGGCGACGGCGGCGACGAGGAGGATTACCCGCTTGGACATGATGTCCAACGCTATGACGCGTGCTCAGATAGTCGCCGCTATGGATCGGTGCAACCCTCGCCACTCGGGTGCGGGCGGAGGGATTTGAACCCCCACGGCCTTTCGGCCACCAGGTCCTAAACCTGACGCGTCTGCCAATTCCGCCACGCCCGCGTGCCGCCGATTGTTGCAGAGGCGGGTTCGGTAGGGTGAACAGCATGGAATACGACATCAAAACCATCGAACGCGACGACCTCAAGGCCAAGCTGGACCGCGGCGACGACTTCAAGCTGATCATGGCCATGCACGAGTGGGGGTTTCGCGTCGCCCATATTCCCGGATCCCTCCACTACAACACGGTTGAGGACGCCAATGAGGCCCTCGACCTCGATGACGAGATCGTCGTGTACTGCACCGACCCCGCCTGTGTCGCCAGCCAGTTCGCATACCAATGGCTGGTCGACGCCGGCTACACCAACGTTCGGCGCTACGAGGGCGGTCTGTCGGATTGGGCCGCCGCCGGGTACACGCTGGAGGGTGAGTCTGGGACCGATGCCGATGGAGGTTCGTTCTGGTTCGGGTCCGAGCCACAAGGGAGCTGACGCGACGAAACCGCCTATCGAGGGGGCTCCGTTCCGTTCGAACATAGGACCGTGGGTCGCGCGGGAATCGAACCCGCAGCCTTGAGATTAAGAATCTCCTGCTCTGCCTAGTTGAGCTAGCGACCCGCCGCCGGTGAGGATATCAGGGGGCGATGGCTGTTGAACAAGATGCTCACGCACAAGGTCGATCCACACAGACACGGCCTGCCAGGCGTCTCCGCATCGGCGCATGCGAGCTCTGCACACGCCGTGCTTGAGCTGGTTCTTACGGTGGCCCGTTCCCTTCGGCTTGATGAACGTCTTGGTGAACTCGCCGTTCTCCAGACCGGTTGCCTGTCTCCAGTAGGCCCGCGCTGACGGCTCATCGTTACCTTCGTGCAGGTGCATCGACAGGACGAACTCGGCGTTCGGTGCCAGATATCGCTGTACCCAAGCTATGAAGACTCGTAGAGCAGCTGGATCGCTGTTGGAGAGGCTGAAGTCATTGCGCGTCTTTGACCCTTCGCCCCAATACAGGACTACGCCGGCGACGAAGAACGAATCGTAAAAGTGGGCCTCGGCGAACCGTCGCGCCTCCTCGCGAATCCGCTCGATCTCTTCGCGTCGACGCCACTGGGTGTCAACCGGGATACCCATCCTCGCGTCAGGTCCGGTCCTCGCCCTGATTGCCTCGATCTGGTCTTGGGTCAGGTCGACCTCTTGACACCAGTGAGACAACGTTGCCTTCGGAACCGGGATCAGCTCGCGGATTTCTCCTTGGGTCAGGCCGAGCCGGCGCAGGTCCTTGCCAAGCTCGGACCGCTCCCACCGGTGAAGCTCGTCCCACTCGCCAGCGCGCTCGATGAGCTGTGGAGGCACGTGCGGTCTCATTGGTGCAACGTATCAGTCGGGTGTGACCAGAATTCTGCGACAATACGGGCACGGGCTGTGGCGCAGTTTGGCAGCGCACCTGCTTTGGGAGCAGGGGGTCGCCGGTTCAAATCCGGCCAGCCCGACCCATGACACGACGGTCCTTTCTCCTCGACGATCAATTGGCCACCTACATCGCCGACCACACCATTGCGCCCGATCAGCTCGAGCGGGCCCTCATAGCTGAAACCGCCGAGCTCTCCGAGGCGGGGATGCAGATCAGCCCGCAGCAGGCCGAGTTCCTTCGCTTTCTGGTGCGGATCTCCGGGGCTCACGCCATCCTCGAGATCGGTTCCTTCACCGGGTATTCGGCGTTGGCGATGGCATCTGCCCTGCCGGAAGGCGGAACCGTCGTAGCCCTCGACGCCAGCGAGGAGTGGACGAACATCGCGCGTCGCTATTGGGACAAGGCGGGCCTTTCCGACCGCATCGACCTGCGGATCGGCCCCGCCGCCGAGACCCTGGCGGCCATGCCGGAGGAACCGACGTTCGATCTCGCCTTTATCGATGCCGACAAGACCGGATATCCTGAGTACCTCTCTCTCGTCGTCCCGCGCATGAAGAGCGGAGGAATCGTGGTGGCGGACAACACGTTACGATCGGGCAAGGTGGCCGATCCGAGCGACACCTCGGAATCCATCGAGGCTGTCCGCAGATTCAACAAAGCTGCCTCGGATGACGATCGGCTGGATACCCAGTTGCTCCCGCTCTTCGACGGGCTGACCATCGCCGTCAAGCGCTGAGATTCGAGGCAGCGGCCGGTAACCTACCGGTCCGTTCGCGGGTGTAACTCAATGGCAGAGTTCCAGCCTTCCAAGCTGGCTATGCGGGTTCGATCCCCGTCACCCGCTCGACGGTTTCACTGCATTGCCCCCGTAGCTCAACTGGATAGAGCAGCGGACTTCTAATCCGCAGGTTGCAGGTTCGAATCCTGCCGGGGGTACCAGGCTCTCGTACTCCCCGCTTCGATCGAGGTACTCCCGGCTTCGATCGAGTCCACCGGCCACCGGTCGCCGGCCACCTGAGACCGGACTGGAGGCGGGAGGCCGGAGACCGGAGGTGACGAGTCAAGTCGGGCTTGGACCTCGCTACCCTCGACGCTGACGGGGACGATTCTCCGTCCACATGGTGGCCGTAGCTCAGCCTGGTTAGAGCGCCTGGTTGTGGTCCAGGAAGTCGCGGGTTCGAATCCCGTCGGTCACCCCAACCCTCTATCACTGGAGCAGTTCTTGAACACCGAGGTCAAGGAAACGGGTCGCTTCGAGCGCACCCTGACCGTCCGGCTCGAAGCGTCGGAGCTCGAAGGCGCCAAGACACGGGCGGCCAGGACCTTGTCGAAGGAGATGAAAATCAAGGGGTTCCGCCCCGGCAAGGCGCCACTGGAGATGGTGGAGCGAATCGTCGGTGCCGACCGTCTCAAGTCCGAAGCCATCGACCTATTGCTCCCCGAAGCCGTTGCCGGTGCCATCGAGGAAGAGGAGTTCGCTCCGGCCACGACGCCGACCATCATCGCTTCTCGGGACACCGACGACGGAAGCATGGAGATCGACGTCATCATCACGCTGTGGCCGACGCTCGATGCCATACCGGACTTCTCAGGCCGCAAGGTCGAGGTGGAGCCTCCGATAGTCGAGCCGGAGGAGATCGATCGACAGATCGATGCGCTGCGGAACCAGTTCGCCGACCTGGAGGACGTTGACCGTCCCGCCATTGCCGGTGACTTCGTGCTGGTCAACGTGAGCGCCCACGATGGCGGTGTGGAGATCGAAGAGGCCGCGGCCAACGACCTGTTGTACGAGGTCGGATCGCGCAGCTTCATCGTGGGCCTCGACGAGGTGCTCATCGGGGCGGGGGTCGGTTCCATAGCCGAAGGAGAAGGAACCCTCCCCGAGGGCTTCACCGAACGGGGCGGTGACACCGTCACCCTCAGAGCGCTGGTCAAGGCAGTCAAACTCAAGCGGCTTCCCGAGCTCACCGGCGAATTCATCGCCGAGGTCACCGATTTCGACTCAGAGGCAGAGCTGCGCGCCCAGCTCGAGGAGAGCATCCACGACCTGAAGGTGCAGACAGCCCGCGCCGAGTTCGAAAACCGGGCCATAGGGGAGTTCGTCGCCGACCTCGACCTCGAGCTGCCCCAGGGCCTCATCGAGGCGGAGACCGAATCGCGCATCCGCAGGGTATTCGAGAGCCTGCAGAACGATGGTGTTGGCTTCGAGGACTATCTGCAGATCATCGGTCAGGATCAAGAGTCGTTCACCGAGGGGATGCAGGCCCAAGCGGTTTCGGCGTTGTCGACGCGGATTCTGCTGGAAAGCATCATCGCCATCGACGGGCTCGAGGTCGAAGACGATGAATATCGAGAGGCTGTAGAGGCCCTGGCCCGTTCGGCCGATAACAGCGTCGATGAGATCGAGCAGATCCTTGCCTCGAGTGGTCAAAAAGAAGCACTGACCAGTGATATCCTCCAGAGGAAAGCACTGGAACGGATCGCCGCGGCGGCCGAACCGGTCGACTCGGAAGGCAATGCGGTAGACCTAACGTTGAACGCTGCGTCTTCCGATCATACGGACGAAGCCCTCCCAGGGTCGTCCGACGATGTCGAGGAGTGAGATGAGTTATCTAGTCCCCACCGTTGTCGAACAGACGCCGCGCGGCGAACGAGTATTCGACATCTACAGCCGGCTGCTGAAAGACCGCATCGTGTTCCTCGGAACGCCGATCGATGATCAAGTGGCCAACATCATCATGGCCCAGCTGCTCCACCTGGAGGGTGAGGACCCCGACAAAGACATCGCCCTGTACATCAACTCGCCAGGCGGATCCACCTACGCCCTCATGGCGGTGTACGACACGATGCAATTCATCAAGCCCGACGTGGCTACGTACTGCATGGGCCTCGCCGCCTCCGCGGCTGCGGTGTTGTTGGCCGGGGGGGCAAAGGGCAAACGATTCTCGCTTCCTCACGCGCGGATCATGGTCCACCAGCCGCACGTGTCTGGTGTCGGCGGACAGGCCACCGACATCGAGATCCACGCCAAGGAGATCCTCAAGACGCGCGAGGAGATCAACGAGATCCTTGCATTCCACACGGGCAAAACGCTTGAATTGATCTCAGACGACACCGACCGTGACTTCTGGCTGAGCGCCCTAGAAGCGGTCGAGTACGGTGTGATAGACACCGTACTGGATAACAGGACACTGGAAGCCGTCGCCGGGTAGGGGAGAGCCGAAGTGGCCAAATACGAGGGAACCGAGCTTCTGAAGTGCAGCTTCTGCGGGAAGTCGCAGAAGCAGGTGAAGAAGCTCATCGCGGGGCCCGGGGTCTACATCTGCGATGAATGCGTCGATCTGTGCAATGAGATCATCGATGAGGAGCTCACCGCCACCGAGGAGATCTCATTTACCGAGCTCCCCAAGCCGAACGAAATCTTCGATTTCCTCGCTCAATACGTGGTCGGCCAGGACCATGCCAAGAAGATCCTCTCGGTGGCGGTCTACAACCACTACAAGCGGGTGCGCGCAGGACAACGGGCGGCCGATGAAGAAGTCGAGCTGCAGAAGTCCAATATCCTGCTCGTCGGCCCCACCGGCTCCGGCAAGACCCTCCTGGCGCAGACGCTTGCCAGGATGCTCAACGTCCCGTTCGCCATCGCCGACGCCACCGCCCTCACCGAAGCCGGCTACGTCGGTGAGGACGTTGAGAACATCTTGCTCAAGCTGATCCAGGCCGCCGACTTCGACATCAAGCGTGCGGAGACGGGGATCATCTACATCGACGAGATCGACAAGATCGCCCGCAAGGCGGAGAACCCGTCCATCACCCGCGATGTCTCTGGTGAAGGGGTGCAGCAGGCCTTACTGAAGATCCTCGAAGGGACAATGGCGTCCGTGCCACCCCAAGGCGGGCGTAAGCATCCACACCAGGAATTCCTCCAACTCGACACCACCAACATGTTGTTCCTTTGCGGCGGGGCCTTCGCCGGCCTCGAAGACGTCATCGTGTCCAGAATCGGGAAGAACACAGTCGGCTTCGGCGCCGAGGTGCGCTCGGCGGAGGAGGTGCGCCCGTCCGACGTGCTCTCCGAGGTGCTCCCCGAGGACCTGCTCGCCTATGGCCTCATCCCAGAGTTCATAGGGCGGCTCCCTGTGGTGGCAACCGTCGATGATCTCGATGTGGAAGACCTGGTCCTGGTGCTCACCGAGCCGAAGAACTCCCTGGTCAAGCAGTACGCCAAGTTCTTCGAGATGGACGGGGTAGAGCTGATCGTCACCGACGAAGCGCTGGAGGCCATCGCCCAGCAGGCGATGAGGCGAGGTACCGGCGCCCGCGGGTTGCGGGCGATCATGGAGGAAGTCCTCCTCGACACCATGTACGAGCTGCCGTCGCGTTCCGATGTGGCCAGAGTCGTCATCGATGAGCAGGTCGTGCGTGACCGGGTGAACCCGACGCTGGTTCCGATCTCGGATCTCGCCTCTGCTGATTTGCCAGAAGAGCGGTCAGCGTAGGCGTTCGCGGGTCGCTCGGCTGCGGCTCGCTCCAGTAAAGAGTCGTTCGCCTTCGGCTCGCTCCAGTAAAGAGTCGTTCGCCTTCGGCTCGCTCCAGTAAAGAGTCGTTCGCCTTCGGCTCGCTCCAGTAAAGAGTCGCTCGCCTTCGGCTCGCTCCGGTATCACGTAATACGTAACTGGTGTTACTTCGCGAAAGTAGCTAGTCCGTTTGCGTTGCCACGGATTGTATCTCGACGGCCACCTTGTGTAGCCATATGGTTAGGTGAGGCTGATGGTCGAATGGGGGAATCGCCCCGGCTCGGGTAATCGGGAAGGGCGGGGGCGATGGGAGACCTACGCCAGCAGGGGGAGTGGTGGAGCGGGGTCGGGACCCATGCGGGTTCCGACCCTTGCGCTTTGGGCAGCCCTCTGGGCTGCCGTATTACGTATTACGTATCACGTAACACGACACCGCCCGATCTCGTAATACGTTGTACGTAATACGTAATACGAGGCGCAGGTTCTCACCTGCGACTCAAATGCTTGGCAACATCGCCGGGCTGAAGACGCTCTCCTGGCTCCACAGCATCCAGCCGAGCCCAGCGGCGTCGGCCGCCGCGATGCTCTCTCGCACCTGTTCCGGGGATTGACTGAAAGCCTGGAG
>Ga0255057_10000907_pt1 | contig 17039 bp, 12 predicted proteins | sample Cases_109_6_MG_FD_189022 | JGI IMG/M metagenome (GOLD analysis project Ga0255057, IMG submission 189022) | Seawater microbial communities from Amundsen Gulf, Northwest Territories, Canada - Cases_109_6 | ecosystem: Environmental > Aquatic > Marine > Gulf | place: Canada: Northwest Territories... | reverse complement strand
TAATCCTTTGTACCGGGCATTTATCGACGCAGGTCGACAAGCCGGCTATCCGTTGACCGAAGATTACAACGGTCATCAGCAGGAAGGATTCGGCGCAATGCACATGACGGTAAAAGACGGCGAGCGTTGTTCGGCGGCGCTTGCGTATCTTCAGCCGGCCCTTACTCGCAAAAATCTGCAACTGATAAAACATGCGTCGGCCGACGAGATCGTATTCGCCGGCAAGACAGCAACTGGCATCAAATACACCGTCGGCGGCGAGGCGCACGATGCGAGAGCGCGATGCGAAGTCATTCTTTGCGCAGGGTCAATCGGCTCGCCGTCACTGTTGCAACGATCCGGAGTTGGACCGACCGACGTCCTGCGACAAGCCGGCGTAAAGGTAGTCCACGAACTGCCCGGCGTTGGGCAGAATTTGCAGGATCACATCGAGGTTTATTTCCAGTATCGCTGCAAACAAGCAATCACCTTGAACGGCAAGCTGGATTGGTTCAGCAAGTTCCTGATCGGTAGTCGCTGGCTAATCAACCGAACAGGTCTGGGCGGCACGAACCACTTCGAGTCATGCGCTTTCATTCGCTCTAAAGCTGGCGTTCGCTGGCCGGACATTCAGTATCACTTTTTGCCCGCGGCGATGCGATACGACGGACGCGCTGCATTCGACGGCCATGGTTTCCAGGCACACGTCGGACCAAACAAACCGACAAGTCGTGGCACAGTCAAAATCATGAGCTGCGATAGTGATGCAGCGCCGGACATCTGCTTCAACTACCTGTCTACCGAGCAGGATCGCAGCGACTGGCGTCTCTGCCTTAAGTTTACGCGTGAGATCCTGGGCCAGGCGGCAATGGACCCTTATCGCGGCGATGAAATTCAGCCGGCACTGGACCTTGACGACGATGCCGCCGTCGATGCGTGGCTTCGGAAGAACGTCGAGAGCGCATACCATCCTTCCTGCACCTGTAAGATCGGTTCCGACGATGATCGGATGGCGGTATTGAATCCCGATTGTCAGGTGCGCGGTATTGAAAATCTGCGGGTCGTTGATGCATCAATTTTCCCGACCATTACGAACGGCAACATAAACGCCCCGACGATCATGGTGGCTGAAAAAGCAGCGGACATTATTCGCGGTCGCCCGTCGTTGCGCGACTCAGTGGAATACTGGATCGACGAACAATGGCAGCACCGACAACGCGTGACAGCACCTGCACGCGCCGCTACTGATGGCCAGAGTTGAAGTCAGACACTCAGGCCCGGTTATTCGAATCTGAAATCAAAAGTCAGTAGGTGCTCCGCCTTGTTCCTTGCGTAGCGCGACAAATGCTTCTAGCTCTTCGCGAATCGCGTCATCCATCGGCGGCGCCTCAAATTCGTTTAGAATCTGCTTCCATATTTTATTGGCGCGCTCAGGCGTTTGAATGCTACCTCGCTCCTCCCACGCCTCGAAGTTGTTCAGATCGCTCAGGAATGGCGCATAGAAAGCCGTTTCGTAACGTTCCAAAGTATGACTTCCGCTAAAAAAATTCCCGTTGGGACCGACGTCGCGTATCGCGTCAAAAGCGAGATCCCCGGTGCTCGCGGACAGTGGCTCAAGATAGTGAATGATCTGCTGCACGGTTTCGCAGTCCATGATGAATTTCTCGTAGCTGGCACACAATCCACCTTCCAGCCAGCCGGCCGCGTGATAAACGACGTTAACGCCGGCAGATACGCAGGCCCAAAGGGAGAAAGCGCTTTCCCACGCAGACTGAGAGTCCGGGCAGTTGGCAGCGCAAGCATTCGATGCTCGCAATGGCAAATTATAAAAACGCGCCATCTGGCCGGAAATTTGCGTCGCGCGAATATACTCCGGAGTGCCAAACGCCGGAGCACCGCTGCTCATATCCACATTGCTTGTAAACGAGCCGTAAACGACGGGTGTTCCTGGATTGATTGTCTCCAGTAGCGCAATCGTCGCCAGCGCTTCGGCCGTTTGCTGCATGACGGCGCCGACGATCGTAATCGGTGCCATTGCGCCGGCGAGCGTAAACGGAGTGACGATGACGGGTTGACCTCGACGCGCCATTCGCATCGCGCCGTCCAGCATATTGAAGTCAACCTTCAAGGGTGATGAGGAATTGATGTTGGTGAACATGCGGGGACTGGCGTCGAAGTCGTCGTGCGTCAGGCCGCCGGCAATCCGCACCATTTCCATGACGTCTTCTACACGCTCCCTGCCCAGGCTGTAAGCGTGAACGACCTTGTCGGTCAAGGTTAGCGCGTCATACAAGCAATCGAGATGACGAATCGACGCATGAATATCGACCGGCTCAACCGGATACCCGACCATCATATGCATGCAGTTAAAATGTTGAGTCAGTTTGATCAGGTCCTGATAACTCTCTCGATTTCCAACGCGTCGACCGCGATCCAGGTCCGAGCAATTCGGCGGGCTACCGACATTGCCAAACAGCATGCAATTTCCGCCAACCTGAATTTTTCGCGCAGGGTTTCGCGGCGTGATGTCGAACTGCGATGGAGCTTTCTTGATCTGCTCCATGACAAAGTCACGACCCATTCGGACGTTATCGGAGTCCGGGCTGACGATGCACCCTGCATTGCCAAGGATTTGCTTCGCTTCTTCGCTTAGAAATTCGATGCCGATTTCTTCGAGAACACGCATCGCCCCATCGTGAACGGCCTGTACAGCTTCCTCGTCGAGAGGCTCTGTTGGGACATCGGGGTTCTGCGGCAAACTCCACGGCAACTGTTTTACAGTCGTCGCAAATCGGCGCGTATTTCCGGATCGCCCGCCGTGCCGCCGACCGGTTTTGCGTCGGCCCCCACCTGACGTCTCAATTTTTTCTTCGGTCGTCAAGATTCATGCGCCCATGTGGTGGAATCGGAGCCAACAATAGCAAAATTAGGGCAGCCGTTTCCAAGCCTGGTCGGATTGCTGCTTGAAATCGTAGGGGCTTGGGTCCATCGAGAGATGGAGTTTTTTGCCAGTGTAGGGCGAGTGGGCTTTTACCACATCCATATTCAGTTCGACTCCCAAACCAGGCTTGCCCGATGGAATGATGTAACCGTCCCGCCACTCAATCTTCTCTCGCAAAATTTCTGCGTGAAAACCGCCCCAGGTCATTATACTTTCCTGAATCAGAAAATTCGGCGTAGCAGTTGCAAGTTGTATGCTCGCTGCCGCGCCGACAGGACCGTTATACAGATGCGGTGCAATCTGTGCGTAGAAGGCCTCAGCCATGCCCGCGATTTTTTTCGCTTCAAGAATGCCGCCAACGCGGCCGACATTCATCTGCAAAATGGAGGCTGCGCCCCGCTTAAGCAGTTCGAAGAATTCGTACTTGGTGGTCAGTCGTTCTCCCGCCGCGATCGGAATGCTGGTTCTCGCAGCCACCCGCGCCATCGCTTCGGCCTGGCCCGGAGGTACCGGTTCTTCGAACCACAGCGGGTCGTATGGCTCCAGGCGTCTAGCCAGGCGGATCGCCGCCGCTGGTGTCATTTGGCCATGGGTACCGAACAGCAAGTCACAGTTGTTACCGACGGCCTCGCGAATACGACGGCAGAAGGTGGCCGATTTATCCATGGCTTCAAGGGATAGCTGGTGGCCGGAGTACGCGCTGTACGGTCCGGCTGGGTCAAACTTTAATGCCGTAAAGCCCTGTTCCATGTTCTTGACGGCACACTCGACGGCCAGTTCAATGCTGTCGTAGTCGTAGTCGCCGGCACTATTTTTCGGGTATAAGTAAGTATACGAACGGAGCTTGTCGTGTACCTTTCCACCGATCAATTCGTAAACCGGTTTGCCCGCAGCTTTACCAATAATATCCCAGCAGCCCATTTCCAGCCCGCTGACGACGCCCATCATCGTGAGATCGGGTCGCTGGGTGAAGCCGCTTGAATAGGCTTGCCTAAAAAACCGTTCAACGTGATGCGGATCCTCACCCTTGAGATAACGTTCGAAAACGTCTTCTATGGCCGACACCACAACGCTCGGATGAAAAGTGGCGGCGTAAACCTCGCCAACGCCTTCAATTCCGCAGTCCGTCTTCAGGCAGACGAATATCCAGTACATGCCGCCGACATGGGGTGGCGGCACCGCGACGACATGAGATTCACAGGATACGATTTTCATGTAGTTATTCCGTAATGCTTATCCAGATCTGGTTGCCGCAAGCATGCCTGCCATTTGCCTCAATTACGACCAGGCGGTGCCAGGTATCCGCCAGCAGACTTGGGGCAAGGGCGGGCATTGGGAGTCCCCTACATTTCAGGAAATCGCAGTGAGCGGCGTCGCGGCCCGAATGCTACAAGTCCCGGTATTTGACCCGAATAATGTGAGAATGAAAGGCCGGGTAAACTCCTTGGAAAATCGACAAATGCCTATGCTAATCTTCTATCGGATCACGTTTTGTGAGTTTCGCTGATGACCGATACAGACTTGCAACAACTTCGATACAATTATCAGCGCGACGGATTTGTGTCCGGCGTCGACATCATTAGCGACAGCGATGCACTGCGGCATCGTACTGCGATGGAAACCGCGGAAGCCAGTTTCGGCTCGTTTCATTACGCGGGCAAGGTGCACACTATCTTGCGGTCACCCTACGAACTCGCGACGCTTCCGAATGTCCTCGATATTGCTGAGCAATTCATAGGACCGAACATTCTTCTCTACAGCGCGACCTACATTATTAAAGAACCGGACTCCTCTGCATTCGTTAGTTGGCACCAGGATCTGACGTATTGGGGTTTTAGCCACGACGACCAGGTCTCAATGTGGTTGTCGTTATCGCCAGCGACGGTGCAAAGCGGTTGTATGCGGATGATTCCGGGTAGTCACGTCCGCGGTCGCATGCACCACGAGAAAATCGACAGCGAGTCCAACGTGCTTTTTAACAGTCAGACCGTTGAAAATGTGAACGAAGACGAAGCGGTGGTGTGTGCATTGCAAGCCGGACAAGCGTCGTTCCATCATGGCTGGACGCTGCACTCGTCCGGTGCGAACGACAGCGACGAGCGGCGAATAGGACTCAACGTGCAGTATCTTGCAACGCATATGCGGCAGACCAAAGAAAAGTGGGATTCAGCCATTCTCGTTCGCGGTAGCGACGACTACATGAATTTCGCCGAGGACATACCGGCGACATCTGACCTGGATCCTGTGGCTGTCGCGCGGCAAAAGGAACTTCAGGAACACTACAGGCGTATTGCTGGCACTACTTGAGAGCCCGAGTCAGCGAGGCGTCTGGGTCAAGGCTTCGGCGACAGGCAGCGCCTGAGCATTGGCACGTAATACTCAAGTTCCGGCCGACGCATTTTTGCCTCTTTCCCCTGGTCATCGTAAACACGAATGGTCAGTGCCATCTCGTGCCCCGTCTGTTCCCGGAAACCGGCCATTTCTTTGCTGGTCATTGGCCCGCCCTGCACTGCGAGAGTAGTTATCGATGCGTCGCTTAGCCTGGTCATATACTTCGGATTCGCGGCACACAAGTAACGTTTTGCGTCAACGTGTAATCGGACCGCGCCAACGATTTCTTCGTCGAACCAGCTTTTCAGTGCTTGCGCGCCAACGGTTTCGTGGAAGTTATCTTTTCCTTCTGAAAAGATGTTATTCGGCCGATCGCAAATCAAATGACCATAGTCGTGCAGCAGGGCAGCAACGATCAACCGCTCCTCACCGCCACCTCGCTCGGCAAGACAGGCGGTCTGCAGCATGTGCTCGCGCATGCTGATGTTTTCGCCGTAATCCAGATCGCCGCCCGTATCGAACGCGGCAAGAATTTCCTCAATCACCTGATTCGCGCTCATACCCGCATCGCCTCGGCCTCAAGCAGTCGCAAGGTGCTCAGCAATCCATCACGATCCGCGTAGCAGCCTTGCAAATGACGCTTCCCGACACTGTGGCCAACCCGACCGTGCAGGACACGCTCGTTGTCGAGCAGCAGCAAGTCGCCGCTCTCCAGTGCATATGTATATTGCGACTCTTCACTTTCCAGTATGTGCCGAAATTTGAACAAGGCGTCGTAGAAAGCGGCGGTGGTATCGAAAGGCAATGACAGCGGCGCCATGGAGCGATTGTTGATGTGAATCTTTTCTACATCTCCGTTGCTGTTCACGGCTATCACTTTTTGCGTGCTGTGGAGGGACGCGCTTGTGCTCTCGTAGTAAAAAGGCGCCTCGCATTCTGCCAAGAGGGCAAACGCGTTGGGGGCTTCTTCCTTAAGTTTGGTTGCAGCGTAAAAACCGTCGCTAAGCGCTGTGAGCCCACCTTCGTCGGACTGCTGCAAACAATGCAATATTTGCAATGTTGGGCACGGGTCTCTATACGGATTGTCCGTGTGGAGGCTCAAAGGCTGCGGAGTGAACGCGAGGTTGCTCGGATTCTCCTCCGTGCGAACCTCGAAAAGCCTGCCGTAGTTTGTTACTCGTACGAACCCGAAAAGTGTCACGACATCAAACAGCTTTTCCTCAACGGCTGGAACATTTCTGAGCAGACTGAAACCATACACAGCCACATCCGACAGCCACGCAGTGCGTGCCACCGCGTCCATTTTGACCGCATCGTAATCATGACGTTGCACCTGACCGCGAGTGGTTCGCGTCCATAACTGAGCTCGATCACTTCGTTCCAGCGGCGTGTCATAGTTGTGCTGCAAAAGGAAAGCGGCATCAAATACGGATTCCGCGCCATCGTCCCATCGGACGACCAGCTCGCTATCGGTAGAGCTCACAGACTTCGGTCGTATCCGAGGGTCAAGCTGGTTGGTTTCGTGAAGTTTCTGCCCGTTCGAACTCCTGCAGTTCGGGCAATTGTCACGCAGCCACAAATAGTGAAACCGGCAAATGGTTCCCGAAAAATTCAGTTCAAAATGATCGGTTTTTTCCTTAACGCCAAGCAATTTCACTATTCAACGCCCCCTACTTTGTTCGCTCGCAGAAGTGGCTTCGCCACTATTGCTGATTGAGCTGATGAAGTCTTCGTCAAGATCGGAATAATCACGAATAGCCATATCCGCCAAATCAGTCGCAGTCTCGATATCGGCGCAGCGGAAGGTGATAGCAACCACTTTCATGCCAGCGTTCTTCGCCGCCTGGATGCCGGTCACGCTATCCTCAAAAACCAGGCAATGTTTCGGCTCGACTTGCAACACTTCTGCCGCTTTCAAATAGCCGTCGGGTTCCGGTTTGCAATTTTCGTAATCTTCAAAGCCGGCATAAAAACTGACGCAATCCGCGATGCCCATTCTGTGAACGGTTTCAGCCGCCGATTCACGGCCGCTCGATGTAACGATTGCAACCGGCATGCGCTTGCTGATGGCGATGAGTGTTTCTTTTGATCCCGGGATCAAAGGCGGTTGCTCGTCACGCAGTAAGTTATGAAACAGCTCCTGCATCCGTGCGGGGATGTCTATCTTGCCGTCGATTTGCGGGTAGTAACTAACTAACCTGCGCTCAATTTCCAACCACGAATGTCCAAAGAACTGTGAGCACTCAATATCGACATCGTCAATTCCAAATTCGCCGCACAGAGCAACGATCATCGGCTCGGTGAGAGTCTCACTGTCGACCAGCGTGCCGTCCATATCAAAAAACACGGCTGACTTGCGGCCCAACTTTGCCATCGGCGCGTGAGGTTTCCTTGCATTCGTTAAGATCGAACGAGAATATGGCGGCCATCGGCCGTCAACGAGTGCGTGAAAAAATACAGGAATTTTATGGCGATTGAAACGACCTGCATCGGGGCATACCCAAAACCGTCCTATTTGCGTGTAGGCAATTGGAGCGAATCGGGCGAAGATTCTGGCGACGGGCAGGAAGCGCGTGCGTTTTCCTATGTGGCCGAATGTTCTGATGACCCTGAACGGCTGGACAGAGCGACACGCGAGGCCGTCCGGGACCAGATTTCATGTGGCGTTGATATTCCGACGGACGGCGAACAGCGCCGCGAAAATTACATTCATTATCACTGCCGCCACCTTGAGGGCTTCGATTTCGCGAAGCTAACGACCAAGGTGCACCGGAGTGGTGCTGCAGTTGCTGATTTACCAACCATTACTGGCAAAATTGTGCCGCGCGGCGAGCATTTTCTCGATACTGATTACAAAATGGCTCAATCGTGTACTGATCGTCCGGTAAAGATCACCGTGCCGGGCCCCGTAACGATCATAGATACAACCGCGGACGCTCACTACAAGGATGAGCAGAAGCTGGCGCTTGATCTTGCGGATGCGCTCAACTTTGAAATACGCGCACTGGCGGATGCGGGATGCCGGCACATACAGGTGGACGAACCGCTCTTTGTCAGAAACATCGAGAATGCGCTCGACTATGGTGTCGAATGCCTGGAGCGATGTTTCGACGGCATCTCGGATGATGTTCAACGCACCATGCATATGTGTTGCGGATATCCGGGGCATCTGGACGACCCCGACTACCTAAAGGCAGACGCGGACGGCTACGCGCGTTTGGCCAAAGCACTTGACGCGTCTTGTATCGATCGAATATCCATCGAAGACGCGCACCGACACAACGATCTTGATTTGCTCGAACAATTCTCAACAACGACCATCATTTTCGGAAGCGTTGCGATAGCATCGAGTAGGATCGAAACTGTAGAAGAAATTGCGGCGCGCCTTACATCGGCCCTTAAACATATTGACCGCGACCGACTGGTCGCTGCGCCTGACTGCGGCTTAATGATGCTCGATCGTGATCTCGCGATGTCGAAACTCAGCGTTCTATGCAAGGCAGCACAGTCTGTCTAACTTCTGATCAATCGCTAGTATCGGACCGTTGCACGGTATAAAAGTGACCCGCCTCGAATGGCCCGGGAATGATGGTTGCCCCTCCGGTCGACCAGTGTATTTCGAGACGCTCAATGCCGTCGTACTCTGCGAGGCCGAAGTGAACCAGAGGCTCATCGAAGGAAAGATACCCACCGCTGGCTTTCAACTCGCGCATCTGGTGGCGCTCTCCGTCAGTTCCGTAATGAATAAAAAATTTCGTGCCGATGCCGTCGCGATTGCCAACCTCATCGTGCAGCTGAAAGGCGATGCTGTTACCGCTCTGCGCATTGTTTCGTAACAGCCACAAGGGTCCGTTAATCGAGTTGGTGACGAAATCCAAATCGCCGTCTCTATCAAAGTCCACGACGGTGTAGGCGCTAACGATCATGATGTTCTGCAAGCCGAAGGCGTCGGTCTGGTCGCTAAATTTCTTGCCCGCTTCGTTGTGAAAAAAGAAATTAGCCGTTGTGCCCGAAGGGGTCGCCCGGAACCACGAACCGGCAACGACGAAAATGTCCTGCCATTCATCATTGTCGACATCGGCGAAGCGGGCGTTCCAGCTCCAACCGGTGAACCCCACATCGGCTTGCTCGGCCTCATCCGTGAAGTGACCCTCGGATGAGTCCCAGACTAACAGCACGTTTTCATTCATGCGCTGCCGGATCGCTTGCTCGAGCATGCTTCTATCGTGCGGCAATACGGGTTCAAAGAAGTTGCGACACAACGCGTAAGTGCGCGACTCGGACTCCGGGATAGAGTCACAGATTTCGGGATTGCGATCGCGCTGCGCGGTCATCATAACCTGCACGCCGACACAAGCCTGTCGGTCGATCGTGTCGGCCACCGCCGCGCACTTGCGAACATTGTCCGGCCGGTGATTGGGACCGTAAAAAAAACTGCGTCGAGTTGCCATGTTGGTCAAGCACCGATCACGCTCTGCTGCAACGACAATGTCATCGCAGTAGTCATCCAGAGGGAGGACCGGCATACGCGCAGACGGCCCCGTGGCTCGTGCCGTTATTTGGTCGAGGAAAATGTCGAGGTCAAGGTCATTGTCAAAGTCGCCGGTATCAATGCTCATCGTGGAATGCGTTGAATGAGGAATGATTCCGTCGCGTCGTTCGATGAGCTCAAATCCTCCTTTGCCATCACCACGATAGTAAAAATCAGGCACATCGAAGTCATTTCCTACGATGAGGTCGAGCCAACCATCCCCGGTCCAGTCCGACAGGAGTGTGCTGAGTGTCTCGCCCACCAGTTCGGACAGCGGCGTTACCGCAAAGCGGTCGCCTTCGTTGATCCAGAGCTCATTTTGCGATCGCGGCGGCGGATGTTGCTTGCCCGTACCCGCAAACCAGTTGCCGACGATCACATCCAGATCGCTGTCTCGATCAACATCACCGAAGGAAGTCGCTAAGCTCAGCACGGCCTGGCCCCGAGCTGGCTTGTGCAAGCCCGCTGACGTGATCGCGCCGTTTTCGCTGAGCAGATAAAAATTTCCGTCCAGATAGGTAGTCCCGAACAGGTCAAGCCAGCCATCGCCGTTAAGGTCGACCAGGGCAACATTAAATATTGCAGCATAGTCGTCCCCGGTCAGGTCGACTTCAATGCGCCCAAAGCGCTGACCGCCCTGATTCATGAAGATGCTGATCAGCGGGCCATTCGCGGAAACAATATCCGGCCACCCGTCCCGATTAATATCGCCGGAGGATATTCCCCCGCCGTTGAAAAAAGGCGGGAAGAAATCATCGGGGCCGAAGGAATTCGTCTGCTGCAGGCCAAACAGGCTGCCGTCATAACGCGTAAAGGGTACAGCGTCGTTTCCAGCTCGCGGCCGAAAGGCCGTGGCGCTGATACTGACCGAATGTCCCTCGGCATCAACTAGCGTCACGGTTTCGGCTGCGGCCTGCCCGACGACGGCGAGCATGCTGGCGGCCGTGGCTGCCAGCAGCGATGCGTATATTCGATAGCCAATCACCGGATTCGTCATTGAGATCGTCATTGAGATCGTCATTGATAGGATTTTTTAATGTTCTTGTTCCAGATACTGCAGCATATCCTGCAGCTCGGCCTGATAAATTCCATCGGCGACGATACCCCCGATAACACCGATAACGACCAGCACGGCGGCGAGGATCACGGCTACCCGCACAGAAATCGTGTTCCAGACAATGAAAAACGGATAAACACTGAAAATCCCCAGGGTGAATAGCAGCGTCATGGAATAAATTACCGGCGCGCCAGCGGATATCAGCACTGCCACGAGTACGACATCAAATGCGACCGGCACCGGCAGGAATATGCCCACCAGCGCAACCATTATCACCGAAAGAATGCTCGGCTCATTTTCAAGCAGGCTGGTTAGCGGCATGAGGTGGACGACGATGGCTCCGAGCAGGCCCGCGAGCAGCATCAGCGGTACCGTTCGTATCACGATATAAGCGAGGTTTCGGCCCAACAACATCGAGGTGCGGCGGAGTGCCGCCGACCAGCTTTCATTGATCGGTACCGCCAAAGCCGGCTGTATCGCACAAGTATTGTCATCGTAAGTTTGCACGCGCTCTTGCACAAATACCCAACGCGACAGCAGCGGTACCAGGAGCAGAATAAATATAAGCGTTTGGGTCAGTTTGATCACTGTTAGATACAGCGGAAAAAGTGAGAAAAGCATGCTGAGTACAACGATATTCAGCGTTGGTGAACTGAACATGGTGGCCAGCGTAGTTTCAAGGCGGGCGCCACCATCATGCATGCCTTTCGCGACCGGGGCCGCACAGTTGACGCAAACACCAAGCGGTGAGCCTATGCCAATGCCGATGAGGGCATTCACAAATCCGTTGCGGTGACCGCGGGCGGGAACCAGGCCGATTAGCGTCAGCAGGCAGGCGCCGATCATCAATCCAAATGCCATGCCTTCGAGATTCGTCTCAAGCCAATTGATCGTCGTCGATACGATGCGTCTGACGATGCTATCACTGGGCTGAATCTGGATTGACGCCTCGAACGAGAGTGGGTCTTCGAGTCTGGCGGACCCGCCCATAATCGATTTCTCGTCGAGAGACGGGTACCGCGATCCACTCCAAAAGCTTACAGCGGCAACGACAATGACCGTAAACACGAACAGGATCCGTTTGTTGTATTTCAACGACATACGCCAAGCTTACTATGATTGCATTGCAAACAGCAGAAGCCCAATATTGACGCCCATGATCAATTGAGCGTCGCATTCAGAGCGTTTTGCCGGTCCATGATGATCAAGGCTTAGTTCCTAAATCAAAACGGACTCTGTATGATGAGTCACTGATTCTGCAGTGATAACAGTGAACAATTACTAACAAATAATAATTCAACAGCATATCTGGGGGAAATTTCGATGAAAAAGCCGACGAAAAAGCCGATTGAGCGACACGAGTTGCGCTGTCCCCGGAGGAGTTTACTGAGTATTGCGGTTCTGAGTGCCATTTACGGTCCGGCACAGGCGCAAGAATCCGATTTTGCCATTGAAGAAATTATTGTTACTTCAACGCGGCGCGCAGAGAACATGCAGAACGTTCCGATCGCCGTACAAGCAATGACCACCGAAACGATCGCTCAGCTGGATGTCGCCCTGATCGATGATTACATCAAATACCTGCCAAACGTGTCGGCGGCCTATAGAGGCCCGGGCGAAGGCGTAATTTATATGCGCGGCCTGAGCGTCGGCGCACTTGGCACCCAGGGCCAGGCTTCGATTGGTGGCTGGCCAAACGTCGCCGTTTATCTGGACGAGCAGTCCACGCAGCTTCCGGGCCGCAACCTCGACGTTTACGCTGCTGACCTCGAGCGTATCGAAGTCCTCGAAGGCCCGCAGGGCACACTGTTCGGCGCCGGCGCGCAGGCGGGTGTGCTGCGTTACATCACCAATAAGCCCAGGATGAACGAGACCGAGACCAGGGTCACTGCCAGCTATGGCACGACGGCCCACGGCAAGGCCAATAGCTCCCTTGAAGCAGTCCTCAACCTCCCGCTCATCGACGACAAAATGGCTTTGCGCATGGTGATTTACAATGAAAACCGTGGCGGCTACATCGACAACGTGCCCAGCACATTCACCCGCCGTGGTACAGACGTCGGCCTCGCGCAGCGCACTGGTGGCGTGGTACCTGCAAATTCTGTCGTCATCAATAACAATACCGTCGCAGCGAAAGACATCAACGACGTCACCTACAAAGGCCTTCGCGCCAGCCTCGCGTACAACTTCAATGACGACTGGGATATGCTGATCACGCAGAGTTTTCAGGAGATGAACAGCTCGGGCGTGTTCTACCAGTTGCCGAATGGATCAGAACTACAGCCGCTGAATGACCTGGAAGTGACGCTGTTCAACCAGGCGGAGGTCAAGGACGAGTTTTCGAATACCGCGCTGACGATCAACGGCAGGCTGGGCAACCTTGACGTCGTGTACAACGGCGCCTACCTGACGCGCGAGTCCGCGCAGATCGCGGACTACACCAACTACGCACGTGGCGTGTATGCCAGTTATTACCAGTGCACTGGCTACTCCGGGGCTTCGGTAGACCAGTGCTATTCGCCGTCGGCTACCTGGAACGACGTCACCGAGAACCAAAACCAGAGCCACGAATTCCGCCTGACGTCGCCGAGCGATAAGCGCCTGCGCGTTGTTGGCGGGCTGTACTATGAGAAGCGTGAGCTGCAGGACGACACCGATTGGCAGTACAAAACGGTGCCAGAATGCGTTATCGGCGGACCGGAAAGCTGTTTTTATCCATTGGACCCAACTGCCAGCCAGAAGTTTGCGTCATCTACTCTCATCAATCCGAACCAACGCAGCGCAAACACCGGCTTCATTGACGACTTCTCACGTACCTACACGCAAGAGGCAATATTCGCTTCGGTGGACTTTGACATCATCCCGGACAAGCTGACGTTTACCGTCGGCACGCGCTATTATACGATCGACAACGAAAAGCTCGGCTCCAACTACGGTAGCTTCTTCTGCAAGAACTATGTAGGCACCCAGATCGTCACCGAAGATCCGTGTGATTTTCCCCCCAACGGGCCTTTCGGCACCAATCTCGACGAACAGGATCCGCACAGTAACTCGGTCAGCGATTTCAAGAGTCGCGTTAACCTAAGCTGGAATGTCACCGATGATGCGATGCTCTACGCGACCTGGTCGGAGGGATTCCGCACAGGCGGATTCAACCGCGGTCCGGGCAGTGGCGCCCTGAACGACATAAACGGCGTCGCCCAGTGGTTCGTGCCGCTGGAGTACGAATCGGACGACCTGCTCAACGTCGAACTCGGCTGGAAGACCCAGCTGATGGATAACCGGCTGCAGTTCAACGGCGCCATCTACCAGGAGACCTGGGACAACGTCCAGACGGGCATCTTTGCCTCGCAACTGGGGCTCGGCAACCTTACCGTCGGCCTTAACGGGCCCGATTACGAGGTCAATGGCATTGAAATGCAAGTCGTGTGGGCCGCGACGGAAGGACTCACAATCACGGCTTCGGCCTCGAAAAACGATAGCGAGCTCGTGAATTCGCCGGTCCTGGTCAATAACAATCCCGCCAGCCCGACGTTCGGCGAGACGATCACCACCGCCTATGTCGGTAGCCCCCCGGTCCCGGTATCGGTCGAAAACGTGTTTGGCACCCAAGGAGCCCCGCTGGCGAATTCGCCAGAACTCCAGGCTAACCTTCGTGCCCGTTATGACTTTGACCTCGGTAACAATATGCAGGCGTTCTGGCAGCTCGGAGGAGCCTATCAGGATGAGTCCCTGAACGAGGCAGGGGAAACCGGAAATCAGTTCCTGATGCCATCGTGGACGGTATTCGATGGAGCTATCGGCGTGGCCAAAGATGCGTGGAGGCTGGAGTTGTACGTGCATAACATCACCGATGAGAACAAGAGCACGTTTACAAGCAACCGGCAGTTCATCGTTGCCGAAACACCGATGCGTCCGCGCACCATTAACCTCCGGCTGGGCTACGAATTCGGGGATTAGTAGCCACGCATAGCGGTGGGCCATAACCGGCCCACCGGCTTGCGGCGGTGGCGAGCCAGGTAGCGGGTCCGCTATCCAATTGAAGCGTGCAACTATGGAAGCGTCCGTGACCGCCCCCACACCGCCTGATCTCGATGCGGCAGCAGGTTTGCGCGAGCTGTTGGAGCAGAACCGCTTCCAGGACGTGGTAGACGCTGCGCCCGGTCACCTTTCACTCGATCCCAGCCACCGGGATCTCCTTTATGCGCTAGCGGTCGCGCAGCGCATGTTACAGAGCATTCCGGAAGCCCTGAAAACGCTGGCCACTCTTGAGGCCTGGCATCCGGACTACCCGCGTTTGTACCAGGAGCGCGGACACTGCCACATTTTCCAGCGGGCGGCACCCGAGGCAATTACCGCCTTCGAGCACGCCACTCGGCTCAATCCAGCGCTGCCGGCCAGCTGGAAAGCTCTTCAGACCTTGTATCGAATGAGCGGCCGCGCAGCGGATGCTGAGATCGCTGCCCAGCACGTGGACAAGCTCGCTTCGCTGCCGGTGGAGATCGTAACGACGCGCAGTCTTTTGGCCGACGGCAACCTGAACGAGGCGGAGGACGTCATCCGCCCGTTCCTCAAACGTCACAGGGAGCATATTGAAGGTATGCGCCTGTTGGCGAATATCGCCTACGAAAACGAGTACCCCAACGATGCGGAGATATTGCTGGAGTCAGTCCTCGAACTTGCCCCGGATTACCATGCCGCGCGCTACGACTATGCACTGGCCCTCGTCGATCTGCACAAACATGCGAGGGCCCGCGAGGAAATTGAAAAACTGATCGCCATTGAACCGGCAAAACTCGCCAATCGAATTACGCTCGCCAGCATCCTCGTCTCGCTCGGCGAACTCGAGGAAGCCGTCGTGCGCTACCGCGAGCTCATCGATGAGCGCCCGAAGAATGCTGAAGTCACGCAGTCGCTTGGTCATGCGTTGAAGACGCTGGGCCGGCAGGAGGAGGCTGTCGCGGCGTATCGCCGCGCGACAGAGAACCGTCCGAGCTTCGGCGAGGCGTACTGGAGCCTGGCAAACCTCAAGACCTATCGCTTCACGGACGCGGAACTGGATCGCATGCGTGAACATGAGTCAGTGCCGATCGCGCAGGCCGTCGATCGCTACCACTTGTGCTTTGCGCTGGGCAAGAGCCTTGAGGACCGTGGCCAATACGCCGAATCATTCAGTTATTACGAGCGCGGCAACGCGCTAAAAAAGCTCGACTGCCGCTACCGGGCCGGGCTGCATGAACAGTCAGCGGCCCGCCTGCGCGAAGTCTGCGACGCGAAATTTTTCATCGACCGTGAGGGCGGCGGTTGCGTCAGTGCCGCGCCGATTTTTGTGCTGGGCCTGCCGCGTGCCGGTTCAACACTACTCGAACAGATACTCGCGTCGCACTCGCAGGTCGAAGGCACAATGGAACTCGCCAATATCCCGCGCCTCGTCGGTTCACTCAGCGGGGGCGAGAGGCGGGGCCAGACAAGGTACCCGGAGCTGCTCGCCGAACTCACCGACGAGCAGTGCCTGCAATTCGGCGAAAATTTTCTGCGCGACACGCTCGACTACCGCACCGGCAAGCCGTTCTTTATCGACAAGATGCCGAATAACTATCGCAATATCGGCCTCATCCAGATGATATTGCCGAATGCGAAGATCATCGACGCGCGCCGCGACCCGATGGACTGTGGCTTCAGCAATTTCAAACAGCTGTACGCCAAAGGCCACCACTTTTCCTACAACCTCGAGGACATCGGACGCTATTACCGCAACTATGTCGAAATGATGGAACACTGGGATCAGGTACTGCCAGGTCGCGTACTGCGCGTACAGCATGAGGACGTCCTCACCGACCTCGAAGGCAGCGTGCGGCGCATCCTGGAATATTGCGATTTGCCCTTCGAGCAGTCGTGTGTGGAATTCCACAAGACCGAGCGTCGGGTACATACGGCCAGCTCGGAGCAGGTGCGCAGACCCATCAACCGGGATGGTGTCGACCGCTGGAAAGCGTACGAAGAGTGGCTGGAGCCGCTCAAGGCTGCGCTCGCTAGTCCGCCTGCAGCTCAATGAGTGCTTGATAGGTCGCGATTTTCATATTGAAACGAGTGGCATCGCTCCAGGGCGAACCCAGCACCTGCGTCATCAAAATGGCGACCAGATCCTCTTCCGGATCTATCCAGAATTTCGTGTTCGCAATCCCACCCCAGCTATAGGC
>Ga0255057_10000906_pt1 | contig 17044 bp, 15 predicted proteins | sample Cases_109_6_MG_FD_189022 | JGI IMG/M metagenome (GOLD analysis project Ga0255057, IMG submission 189022) | Seawater microbial communities from Amundsen Gulf, Northwest Territories, Canada - Cases_109_6 | ecosystem: Environmental > Aquatic > Marine > Gulf | place: Canada: Northwest Territories... | reverse complement strand
TGCGGCGGCGACCACCAATGAGCGAGTTAACCTCAAGTTGCTCGGCGCCGATGCCGATCGTGTATATTCGCAGCCCGACCTGCCTGGCAAGCTCCGCCGCTTTGAGCGGCTCGATCTCACCGGCCGTGTTCGCACCGTCGGTCAGCAGAATCAGAACCTGTTCGCCCGCGTCTTCCTTTTGATCGTGAATCAGCTTGACCGCCAGCGTAATCGCATCGCCAATCGCGGTCTTTTCGCCGGCAAGCCCGATGAACGCTTCCAGCAATAATATCTTCACGGTCTCGCGATCCAGGGTCAGCGGCACCTGCAGGTAGGCACGCTCACCGAACAGGATGAGGCCGATGCGATCACCCTCGCGGCGGCCGATGAAATCTGTCGCAACAGCCTTCGTGGCCGTAAGGCGATCGACACGCGTTCTGCCGAGTTCGAAATCCTTCTGGTCCATGCTGCCGGACAGGTCGACCGCCAGCATCAGGTTGCGCCCCGAGACCGGAACGTCGAGTTCGTCGCCAATGTGCTCGGGACGCGCAGCGGCCACGAGCAACAAAATCCAGGCAGTGGCAGCAACCCAGAAACGCCAGTTAAGCAGCACCTCGGCCTGCGAGCGGTCCTGCAACATGGCAAAACCTGTGAAGCTTGGCACGCGCAAGCCTGCTTCCTGCAGGTCATTTGCCTCGCTCATCCATCGCCGCATGAGCCACGGCAGTGGCAGCGCCAGCATCACCCATGGCCATGCAAGCGAATACATCAGGCCGCCCCGTCGACGGGTGTGCTAAGGCGCAGTCGCACTGCATCCACCAGTGCGCCGACATCGGATTTATCGATGCGCGATCCGGGTTCCCTGTAGGGCCACTCGATTAACAGCCTGCCATCGCCTGCGGCAAAATGTGAACGGTCAAGATCACGATCAAGCCAGGCGAGCCATTCCTCACCCGTCAGCCCGGCTACGTCTGACCGCGGCGCGTAAGCGAGCATCGTGCGCCGCACGAGCTCCGACAATTGCGTACCGAACAGAACCCCGTCGAGGTGCTTGAGATATTCCTTGCTGTACATCTCGAGCTGCCGCAGCGCGTGCCGCCTTGCGGCACCGCGTGCATGGATACGAAACCACTTCCTTAGCAACAGCAGAAGGCCGATACCCAGCAGGACAATAAGTACCCACCACCCGGGCGCCAGCGGCCACCAGCCGATTGCCTCGGGCAGATGCAGGTCCCTGATTGGAATCTCGGACGGATCCATTAGTCATTCGGCTCCATGACTAGTGCGTCCGTCTTCCGAGCGCGGTTTGCAGCGCAGTCACAGGATCGTCCTGCGTCGACATCGGCATGACATGGATGCCGTAGCGCAGGCAGAAGGCCTCGAACGCTTCGCTGCGCTTGACATAGGCTTGCTTGTAATCGCGGCGTGCGGCATTCGCATAGGTATCGATCGCCAGCTCCTCATCTTCGGCTAGGAGCCGGTATCGGCCCGGCGGGGGCAAACTGCGCTCGAACGGGTCATTGATTTGCACAGCAAGTACTTCGTTGTGGCGGGCAACACTTGATAGATAGGCCTGGCCCGCTCGCGACAAGCCGACGAAGTCACTCAGAATCACAACAAGGCTACCGGGGCGCGCGACACGTCGCAGTGCCGCCATCGCCTTCGTCAGCTGCATTTCGCCATCGTCATTGGCATCACGCACATGCGTGGTCCAGTCAGGATGATCGGCAAGCTGATGTACAAACCGCAGCGCGGCCCGGCGCCCCAGGCGCGGCTTCAGTTCACGATGCACTGTGTCACCGAAAATCAGGCCGCCGAGCCGGTCACCACGATGCTGCGCCGCCCAGGACAGTAATGCAGCGGCGCGACTCGCGTTGACGGACTTGTAGCAACCGCGTGTCGCGAAATGCATATTGGCGCGCAGGTCGACGACGATGAGAACGGGCCGCTCGCGCTCCTCGCGAAACAACTTGGTGTATGCCGTGGTGCTGCGGGCCGTGACGCGCCAGTCGATAGACCTGGGGTCGTCACCGGGTTGATACGGTCGCGACTCGTCGAATTCCATGCCGCGGCCACGAAAATGCGACACATAAGCGCCCGTTTGCAGCGAGTTGACGCGCAGTACATCGAGAGCAATCGCACGCGCGGGCCCGTTCAGCCGAATCAGGCCGGCCTGGCTAACGCTGACCGGCGAGGCATCCTCCGGCATGTGGTCGAGGTGGGCCACTAGGGCACCCCTACCCCGTCGAGAATGCGTTCTATGATCGAATTGGCGTCGACGCCATCGGCCTCGGCCTCGAAGCTCAGCACCAGGCGATGGCGCATCACATCGGGCGCAATGGCCTGAATGTCCTCGGGTCCGACGTAATCCCGCCCGGCGAGCCATGCGTGCGCGCGCGCAGCGCGGTCGATGCCCATGCTCGCGCGTGGACTTGCGCCGTACATGATCTGGCCTTCGAGCGATTTGTCCACGGAGCCTGCATTGCGCGTCGCAACGACGACGTTGACGATGTACTCCTCAAGCTCCTCGGCAAGATGCAGGCGCAGAATTTCCTGTCGCGCCTGCATGATGGCGGAGACGGGCAGTAGCTCCGGCGGCTGGAACATGTCGCGCGCGGCTGCCTTTGCCTCTTCACGGTTCAGGATCATTATCCGGCGTTCGTCTTCGGGTGTCGGATAGCCGACTTCGATATGCAGCAGGAAGCGATCAAGCTGGGCCTCGGGTAGCGGATAGGTGCCTTCCTGCTCGATCGGGTTCTGCGTTGCCATGACCATGAACAGATCGTCGAGCTTGTAGCTGTGCGCGCCGACCGAAATCTGGCGCTCTTCCATTGCCTCGAGCAGCGCCGACTGAACCTTCGCTGGTGCGCGGTTGATCTCGTCGGCAAGAATCAGGTTATGGAACAGCGGGCCCTTGCGGAACTCGAAAGTACCTTCCTGCGGCCTGTATATGTCGGTGCCGGTCAGGTCGGCGGGCAACAGGTCAGGCGTGAATTGCAGGCGGTGAAAATCGCCCTCGATACTTTCTGCGAGTACCTTGATCGCGCGAGTCTTCGCGAGACCCGGTGCCCCCTCGACGAGCAAGTGGCCATCGCACAGTAGTGCGATCAGCATACGGTTGATCAGATGGGACTGACCAATGATCAAGCTGCTTGCGTGTACCTCCAGCTTTTGTACTTGTTCTACGACGGTCATTCACAACTCCGGTCGATTAAAAGGCTTAAAAAATGGGCGTGCCATTTTAGAGAGGATGCATGGTTAGGCCAACAGGTCGTCGTAAATTTTATTCACAACGGCACCAATCGAGTGATAATGGCCCCTTTTCCGACACCAGTGGACCTCACAGATTGCAAAATATTCGCGAAACAGCGCATCTTGCCACCTTTTTTCTCACGGCCTTGGCCCTCGGGGGCTGCGGATCGACAGAGGATTCCACAGTCGATTCAGGGGATTCTGCCGAAAATTCGGCTGCATCCCTGCTGCCGGACAGCAGCATTGATGGAAGCGGCTGCGACGAAGGCGGTGAGTTATACGCGAATCTCTACGGCACCCTGACCGGCGAAATCGAATGGTACCTGGACGAAATGCAATGCCAGGGTATGCCACGGCCGAACGGCGCCGGTGCGCGCCTGCGCTTCTCCGGCACGGTTGGCGCTGACGCGCTTCCGATCACCTTCATAATCGGCATACCAGAATTGCGGCGAGAGACGAGTGGCGCGGAGCTCCCGAGCAATGTCACCGTCATTGAAGAACGCAATTCGCGCTTTTTCAGCACCGCAGATCTCGATACCTGCTGGACCGACGTCGAGGCGCAGTGGGCCATCGATGATAGTCCCGACCGCTATCGTATCGACGGCATTCTGTATTGCATTTCGCCGCTGCCCGAAGTGAATGGCGAAGGTAGCATCACTATGCCCGAATTGCGTTTTTCGGGGCAGCTCGACTGGAGTGCGAAATGAATGCCGCTCGTTTTACGCTGATTCTGTTGGTCTTACTCAGTATCGATGCAGGCGCCGACGAAGCGCTCGATGCAGCCTTCGAAAGCGATGTCCTGGTTATCGAGGCCACCGAGTTTGCCTGTTATCGCTTCGATGTCTGGTTGGCGATCGAGCGACAACAGCAGATGCGCGGCCTCATGCATGTGCGCGACATGCCGGACACCTCGGGGATGCTGTTCATTTATGGCAGCGCCGATTATCACTCGATGTGGATGAAAAACACCTACATCTCACTCGACATCGCGTTCGTGCGCGGCGATGGCAGCATCGCCAACATCGTGACCAACACGGAGCCGCTGTCATTGAGTTCCATCAGTTCCATCGACGCGGTGACCTACGTGCTCGAACTGAATGCCGGCACGGCGGAAAGGCTATCGATTGACGAGCAAAGCCGCCTGCTCTGGGGGCCCGGCTTCGACACCGATAATGACGAGTAATCAAAAAAACTGCGCCCCACTGTTGGAGCCCGCCACGCGGGCGATTCCGGCCGTCGCCCGCATGGCGGGCTCCAACAGTCCCTACGAAATTCATTCGCCCGCGTGGCGGGCTCCAACAACGGCGGCGATCGACTCGGCGAAGTAGTCGACGTTGGCGGGCGTAATGCCCGCGATATTGATGCGGCTGGAATCCACCACGTAGATGCCGTAGTCCTTCTTCAAGGCTTCGATTTGCCCGGCCGAGATGCCGAGAAAACAAAACATGCCGGTTGCACGGACAAGATGCGAAAAATCGTGATCCGGCGCTTTGTCTTGTAATGCATCGTTCAGTAGCACACGCATATCGCGCAGACGTTCACGCATTTCCGCAAGTTCGGCATGCCATTTGGTGGTCAGTGCAGTGTCGCCTAGTACGGCGCTGACGATGGCCGCACCGTGGTCCGGTGGCATCGAATAAATAGTGCGTGCGATGTAACTCAGCTGACTCCGGATCGTGGCGCTCGTCGCGGCGTCGGCCGTCAGAATGGACAAGGTGCCGACGCGATCGCGATAGAGCCCGAAGTTCTTGGAGCAGGAGCTCGAGACGAGCAGCTCGGGAACCTGCTGTGCCATGTGCCGGATCGCGAACGCGTCCTCGTCGAGGCCGCGGGAAAATCCCTGGTATGCCATGTCAATGAACGGCAACAAATCCCGCTCGACGATTATTTCCGTGATCGCGCGCCAGTTTTCGTCCGACGGATCGAGTCCCGACGGGTTGTGACAGCAGGCGTGAAACAACACCGTTTCACCCTTCGGGACCGCACGCAACGCAGCAAGCATCGCGTCAACACGTATGACGTGCCGGTCGGTGTCGTAGTACGGATAGGGTTTTAGCTCGAGACCTGCACCACCGAGTAACGGCGCGTGATTGTTCCAGGTCGGGTCGCTGACCCATATTGGGCCGTCCGGTACAGCTTTCTTCAGCAAGCTGGCCGCAACACGCAAGGATCCGGATCCACCCGGTGTCTGCACTGTCGTCAGGCGCTCACCACTGGCAGTATCGCCAAATATCAGCGACTGCATCGCAGCGTTAAACGAGGGCGCACCGGCCGTGCCGAGATAGCCCTTGCTGGTCTGCGTCTCGACAATCTGCCGCTCCGCCTGCTTGACGACATCCAGTACCGGCGTCTCGCCATCGACAGTGCGATAGACGCCTACACCCAGGTCAATCTTCTGTGGGCGCGGATCGTTGTTGTACTCGGCGATCAGACCGAGAATGGCATCCGTCGGACGCGGGTCTAATGACTCAAACAACTCAGGACTTCGGCGCCCAGACCGAACACCAACCAGCGGCGTTGACTGACTTGCCAGGGAAAATCTGGCAGGGGCGCCATTCGTCGCCATCATTGCCTTGTACGAGCGCACAGTTGGCGCAGGTCTGGTCAGCGGCGGCGTTCACGCGCGCGCTCGCGTCAACCGTGCTTGCATCATGCGTGTATTTCATTGCCTGGGCCATCGGGTCGTCCAGCGACAGTTGTGGCAGATCGTCGGCCATGGCCTTGCGGCTGTCCTGCATGAAGTAGCCAGCGGCGGCGGCTGCTGACAACTGAATAAATTTGCGGCGTGCGATTTTGCTCAAGGGAGTCTCCTCAACTTCTACTCTACAATTAGAATTCTGACGCCAGTGTAAACCATATTTACACGGCCGCGGCGCACAGGGGAACTGTGGGGTGGCCCGCAGTCAAAGTAATGGGTGCTGAGAACGATTATCATTATCAACATGAAACACGCTGCAATATCGCTCGCCGCGGCCGCAACACTGGCCAGCGCAAGCGCGGCCGGGGCCGTGACGCATGATTACGTGGTCACCGTCGACGCGGACATGCAGCACATGCAGGTCGAGGCGCGCTTCGGCACACGCATCGACAGAATAGCGGCACGCTCGCGCGACGCGGGCGATTTCCTGACGAATGTCCGCAATTGCAGTAACAGCAGCGATGAGCGCATTCGAATACGCAACAGGCGCATGCTGCTGCCCAGGGAAGGACTGTCATGCCTGCGCTACTCAGTCGATCTCGAGAAAGCAGCGGCAGCCGAACAGCGAAATGCTTCGCTGTCCGACGCCAACATAATCGTTTCGCCCGCGGCATGGTTTTGGCGGCCGGAGCTGCAGGGCAATGACGAGATCGTCGTGCGTTTTGAACTGCCTGACTCCGTCAGCGTATCGGTGCCGTGGAATGTGGTTCCTGGCGAAATCGACACCTATCAGCTGCTCGACTCCCCCGAAAGCTCGACGGCGTTCGCCGCCTTCGGAAAATTCGAATTCATCGAAACTGATATCCCGGGGGCGACGCTGCGGATCACATTGATGCAAGCCAGGGATGAGGTCCAGTCGACCAACATCATCAAGTGGGTGCGCGAGACAGCGGCGAACGTAAATCTTGCGTACGGGCGTTTTCCCAATCCGTCAACCAGCGTCGTCATCCTGCCTGTCGGCGGCGGCCGCTGGTGGAGCGATTCGCCCGTGCCGTTCGGTCGCGTGGTCCGGGACGGTGGCGAAACGGTTGAACTGTTCGTCAACCAGTCCCGAGCGATCGACGAATTTTACGATGACTGGACCGCAACGCATGAATTCAGTCACCTGATGTTGCCTTACATCACGTCGCGCCATCGCTGGGTGTCGGAAGGCTTCGCTACCTATTACCAGAATATTCTCCTGGCGCGTGCCGATCGGTACACAGAGGAACGGGCGTGGCAAAAACTTTGGGACGGATTCGAGCGCGGCCGTCAGTCGCGACCGGAGATGTCGCCGAACGAAGCCGCTCGCGCCGGGATTCGCGAAGCCACGATGAAAATTTACTGGAGCGGCGCCGCGATCGCTTTGTTGGCGGACGTCGAACTCCGGCAACGATCCAGCGGCGAAGAGTCGCTCGATACTGTTCTCGACAGACTGCAGCAGTGTTGCCTGCCTTCGGAACGAACCTGGTCAGGAACACAGCTGTTCAAAAAGCTCGACTCATTGATCGAGGAACCCGTTTTCATGCCACTTTACCGCCGCTACGCGAATACCAGTGGCTTCCCGGATGTCAGACCTCTGCTCAGTCGCCTGGGCGTCACGGTCGAGGATGGCGAGGTGCAGCTGCAGGCGCGCTCAGAGATGGCCGCAGTCCGCTCGTCTATTATGCGAAAGCCCTAGTCGAATACCCTAAGCAGGGCCCTGTTGCTACGGTAAATGCTGAACGCTGATATAGTCTGCGCAGATCGCCAACAGGCGCCTTTATGAAAAAGCGCAGTGCAATGAACGCAGGCAGTTTCGCCATTGATATCAACAAGATCCGCAATGGGCAGCGCAGCCCGCAGGCGGACAGCGTCGCTGTGGAGGAACCCCTCGAGATTCGACTCGGCTTTTCGACCCCCGCTGGCCGGGCCGCCAGGAGCATTTCGATCACGATGCGAACGCCGGGCTGCGATGCGGAACTCGCCGCCGGGTTTCTATTCACCGAGGCGATCATTCATTCGGCCGATGACATCGTGTCCATAGAACCCTGCGGGCCGCCGGCGTCGGACAGCGGCAATCACAACGTTATCCGGGTCGAACTCAAGACCGGGGTCGACGTGGATCTCGATCGCCTGCAACGACACTTCTATACTACCTCGAGCTGCGGCGTATGTGGCAAGGCCTCACTCGACGCGCTACGCGTTACAGGGCAGGAGCCCATGGTCGAAACGAATATCGTTTTCAGCGAGGACGTCCTCGTAGCCATGCCCGATCGCCTTCGCAGCATACAAACCACGTTCGAGGAAACCGGTGGCTTGCACGCCGCTGGCGCGTTCGACACCGACGGCAATCTCGTGGCCTGCATGGAAGACGTCGGTCGGCATAATGCTGTCGACAAAGTCATCGGACGATTGCTGCTCGACGGCAAACTGCCCGCGAACACCCTCGGCATGATGGTATCCGGTCGCGCCAGTTTCGAATTGATGCAAAAGACCCTGGTAGCCGGAATGCCTCTGCTGGCCGCCGTCAGCGCGCCATCGAGCCTTGCCGTGCAACTCGCACGTGAATTCAAAATGACGCTCGTCGGCTTCCTGCGAGGCGAAAACTTCAATATCTACTCCGGGGATGAACGGATATGTCCATGACCAGCAATGGCTTTGATGCCGCAGTTGCCAGCGAGCTCATCGCCGGCTTCGAGGCGCGACCGGAGATGCTCATACAGATTCTGCACACGTTCGTCGAGCGCTTCGGCTACGTCTCAGACGCCGCGATCAGGCAGCTCGCCAGCGAACTGAACCTGTCGCGTGCAGACGTGCATGGCGTGGTTAGCTACTACCATGATTTTCGCACCGAGCCGCCTGGCAAACACATCATCAGGATTTGTCAGGCGGAAGCCTGCCAGGCGATGGGCAGTCGCGAACTCACGGCGCACGCACAGGACACGCTGGGTGTCGACATGCATGGCAGCAGCGACGATGTGACGCTCGAGCCCGTGTATTGCCTTGGTAACTGCGCCTGCTCGCCGGCCGTCATGATCGACGGTCGAACCTACGGTCGTGTGGACACGCGGCGCCTCGACGAACTTGTCAGCGGCATGGGAGGAGACGCAATTGACTCGTACTAGAGTTTTCATCCCGCGCGAGACCAGCGCCGTATCGGTAGGCGCGGACGATGTTGCGATCGCAATAGCGCGCAAGTCGAAACAGACCGGCAGCGACATCGAGCTGATTCGCAATGGCTCCTGGGGCGCATCGTGGCTCGAGCCACTGGTCGAGGTCGAAGTGGATAGCCAGCGCATCGCCTATGGCAATGTGTCCCCGGCTGATGTCGCCAGCCTGTTCGATAGTAATTTTCTGGAGGGCGGTGAGCATGCTCGTCGCCTTGGCCCGATCCAGAAAATTCCCTACCTGATCAAACAGGATCGCTGGACGTTTTTCCGCGTCGGCCTGGTCGACCCCCTGTCGGTCGAAAGCTATACAGCACACCAGGGTTTCAAGGGCCTGCAAAAAGCCTTCGAAATCGGCAGCGAGGCCGTACTCGACGCCGTGAACGAATCGGGCTTGCGCGGTCGTGGCGGCGCCGGTTTCCCGACCGGCATCAAGTGGCGCACAGTCGCAGACACTGCGGCAGACCAAAAGTACATCGCCTGCAATGCAGACGAAGGCGATAGCGGAACGTTTTCCGATCGCATGCTCATGGAAGGCGACCCCATGTGCCTCATCGAGGGCATGATCATCGCGGGCTACGCGGTTGGCGCCAGCAAAGGCTACGTCTACCTGCGCTCGGAATATCCGCTGACACACAGGATTTTTCTGAAGGCGATCGAAATGGCGCGTGACGCCGGCTGGCTGGGCGAAAATATTCAGGGCAGCGGTTTTGATTTCGATATCGACGTACACCTCGGCGCCGGCTCCTATGTTTGCGGCGAGGAGACGGCCATGCTCGAAAGCCTCGAAGGCAAGAAGGGGATCGTCCGCTACAAACCACCGCTACCCGCCATCGAAGGTCTGTTCGGCAAGCCAACCGTTGTAAATAACGTCATCACGCTTGCTTCCGTACCCAATATCATCAATCTCGGCGGTGAGCGTTACGCCGGTTTCGGTGTTGACAGATCCAAAGGCACGCTCGCGTTTCAACTCGCCGGCAACATCAAGCAGGGCGGCGTGGTCGAGAAAGCCTTCGGCATAACGCTGCGCGAGCTGATCGAGGATTTTGGCGGTGGCACCGCCTCAGGTCGGCCCGTGAAAGCCGTGCAGGTTGGCGGTCCGCTGGGCGCTTTCATTCCGGCCGAACAGCTCGACACGCCACTCGACTACGAAGCATTCATCGAGATCGGCGCAATGCTGGGGCACGGCGGTATTGTTGTGTTCGACGACCTGAGCAATATGGCCCAGCAAGCGCGTTTCGCGATGGAATTCTGCGCGATCGAGTCCTGCGGCAAGTGCACGCCCTGCCGGATTGGCTCCACCCGCGGCGTTGAGGTCATCGACAAAATGATTGCCGGCGAGGCCCGCGACGAGAATTATGAGCTGTTGGTCGATTTATGCGACACGATGGAAGACGCGTCCTTATGTGCAATGGGCGGAATGACGCCCTATCCGGTTCGAAGTGTCCTAAAATACTTTGCAGAGGACTTCGCATCCGGGACGCGAGGAGCAGACAAGTGAACATCGTCCGTGAAACTGACCTCGGTACGCCGGTAGCGAAGCGCAGCGATACCGTAAGAATCGAGATCGACGGCCTTCCGGCCACTGTTCGGGCCGGAACAAGTATTCTGCGCGCGGCACGCGAGTCGGGTGTCGATGTGCCGAAACTGTGTTCAACCGACAGCCTCAAGGCATTCGGCTCTTGCCGCCTCTGCCTCGTCGAGATCGAGGGTCGCAAAGGCTATCCGGCCTCGTGTACGACGCCCGTCGAAGACGGTATGAAAATCCGCACACAAACCACTCAGCTCGCAAAGCTGCGCCGCAATGTGATGGAGCTGTATATTTCGGACCACCCGCTCGATTGCCTGACCTGCTCGGCGAACGGCGATTGCGAATTGCAGGACATGGCCGGCGCGGTCGGCCTGCGCGACGTGCGTTATGGATTCGACGGTGAGAACCACCTCGACGCCCCGGTCGATGCATCAAATCCTTATTTCCAGTTCGACGCCAGCAAGTGCATCGTGTGCTCGCGGTGTGTCCGCGCCTGCGATGAGGTGCAAGGCACATTTGCGCTGACGATTGAGGGCCGCGGTTTCAAATCGAAGGTGTCTGCCGGCATCAGCGACGAAAACTTCTTCGATTCAGAATGTGTCTCCTGCGGTGCGTGTGTACAGGCTTGTCCGACTGCCACGCTCATGGAAAAGAGCATTGTCGACAACGGCCTGCCGGATCACAGCGTTATCACGACGTGCGCTTATTGTGGCGTCGGCTGCTCATTCAAGGCCGAGATGAAAGGGGACCAGGTCGTCCGCATGACACCGTACAAGGATGGACAGGCCAATCACGGCCACAGCTGCGTGAAAGGCCGATTCGCCTGGGGCTATGCATCGCATCTTGATCGTGTCCTGAGCCCGTTGATTCGTGACAACACGGACGATCCCTGGAAGCCCGTTAGCTGGGACGAGGCGATCAGTTTCACGGCGAAGCGCTTCAAGGAACTGCAGAAAAAGTACGGCCGCAAATCGATCGGCGGCATTACCTCATCGCGTTGCACCAACGAGGAGGTCTACGCGGTACAAAAACTGGTACGCGCGGGCTTTGGCAATAACAATGTTGACACCTGTGCACGTGTCTGCCATTCGCCGACAGGCTACGGCCTCAAGCAGACGCTTGGCACATCGGCCGGAACGCAACCCTTTGACAGTGTAATGGATGCCGACGTCATCATGGTCATCGGCGCCAACCCAACCGAGGGACACCCGGTGTTTGCATCGCAGATGAAACGCCGCTTGCGAGAAGGTGCGAAATTGATCGTCGTGGATCCGCGGCAAATCGGGCTCGTTCGGTCTGCGCACATCGAGGCCGAGTACCACTTGCCATTATCGCCGGGCACGAATGTACCGATCATCAATGCACTCGCGCATGTCATCGTGAGTGAAGGCCTCACCGACGAAACTTACATTGCCGAGCGCTGCGAAACGGATTCCTATGAAGCCTGGAAGGCAATGATTCTGAAGGACGAGAATTCACCAGAATCGGTTGCCGGGATTTCCGGCGTCGACGCGGAGGCCATTCGCGGCGCGGCGCGCCTGTATGGCGCGGCGAGGAATGGCGCCATTTACTATGGCCTCGGCGTCACCGAACACAGCCAGGGCTCAACGATGGTCATGGGGATGGCAAACCTCGCGATGGCGACCGGCAATATCGGCCGCTCCGGCGTCGGCGTCAATCCCTTGCGCGGCCAGAACAACGTCCAGGGATCCTGCGACATGGGCTCCTTTCCACACGAACTCCCCGGCTACCGGCCTGTGCAGGACGACGATGTGCGCGGCACGTTCGACAAGCACTGGGGCATCAAGGTAGACCCAGAGCCGGGCTATCGCATTCCGAACATGTTCGATGCCGCATGCGCCGGTGAATTCATGGGTATGTACATCCAGGGTGAGGACCTCGCACAGTCGGACCCGAATACACATCATGTTGAAGCGGCACTGGGCAACATGGAATGTATCGTCGTGCAGGACCTGTTCCTGAACGAGACCGCGAAGTTTGCTCATGTTTTTCTGCCCGGCACGTCCTTTCTTGAAAAAGACGGCACCTTCATCAACGCAGAGCGGCGCATCAATCGCGTTCGCCCGGTTATGAAACCCCGCCAGGGCAAAGACGAATGGCGCATTACCCAGGAAATCGCCCAGGCGATGGGCTATCCGATGAAGTATGCGAGTGCGGCGGAAATCATGGACGAGATCGCCGAGCTCACACCTGCATTCAACAATGTCAGCTTCAAATTCCTCGACGAAGTCGGCAGTGTTCAATGGCCCTGCAATGAGAAAGCGCCGATGGGCACACCCATCATGCATGTGGATCAGTTCGTTCGTGGCAAGGGCTTGTTCATCGAAACCGATTACGTACCGACCGAGGAACGAACCAATCGAAAATTCCCGCTGTTGCTAACAACAGGGCGCATCCTGTCGCAGTACAATGTCGGCGCCCAGACACGCCGCACGGCGAACGTCGCCTGGCACGGCGAAGATCTGCTCGAGATTCATCCGAGCGATGCCGAGACGCGTGGTGTCCAGGACGGCGCCCTCGTCTCGTTAACGAGTCGCAAGGGCGACATCACGCTGCGGGCAACGATTACCACGCGCGTAAAACCCGGTGTGGTTTACACGACCTTCCACAATCCTGAGACCGGCGCGAACGTCGTTACAACGGAATACAGCGACTGGGCAACCAGCTGCCCCGAATACAAAGTCACGGCTGTGCAGATCACGCCGGCGTCGCATCGCTCCAAGTGGCAGGACGGATTCGAGGCTCGCGCGAAACGCCAGGGACACATCATCGAGGCATCGTAGGAGCGGGGCCCAGCCCGCGACCCCCGGCCGCCTATGCAGGTCGCTGCGGGCTACTTGTTTGCTCGCTGCTCGCTACGCTCCCTTAATGCTTCGCAAACAAGCACACCCGCACGGCCTGCATTCCGAACGAATGCACAAGGCGGTGCTCGCTCCGTGAGTTATCGTTCGAGTTGAGGGCAGACGGGGAGATGTTCGACCGAAGTACTCCGAGACCGGCGAAGCCGGTCGACAGGCGCCGAAGGCGAGGTGCCGCAGGCACCGTCCAACCGCAGCGTTAGCGAGCCATGAGGGAGAGCGCTCGCCGTCTGCCCTCAACCCAGTGCGACGGTTGCGGTGCAAGCACCGCTGCTACTCATCGAATAGCGCCTTCTCGATGGGTTTCTTGAGGTATTTCGGAAATGCGATGAACGCGATGACCAGCGCGATAATGCCGTAGCGTGGATACAGGTCCACGACGTAGGCCGGCCAAATCAGGGCCCTGACCATGTTGGCCAGGGAGTCGGTCGCGAAGCGCAGTACAAATCCGAGCAGCTGATCCCTCAGGAAATCACCAAGGCCCGTGCTTTCCGATATTTCTTCAACGACGGTTCGCGCTTCGAAAAAGAGAAAGCTAAGAATATATCCGACGGCATACAATCCGCCGCCGCGCACATCCCAGACTTTTCGGAAGCGGCTGCGCGCATAGCGCAGCGCCTGCTGCTTCCTACTCGGAAGCTGCTTTTGACTCTGACTTGTCGAGCTTTGAGATCTTTGATCCTTCAAGCGTCAGATTGTACATCAGCCCTTTCGCGCCGAAGATAAACCCAACGACGGGATCCTTGATGTTGTGGCTGTCAATCGCTTTGCCGGCACCAATATCTATCAGGGCAACCGAGCCATCGATTCCGACCTTCCAGCCCTCGGAGTTGCGGAACTTATCGAGCGCTTCCTGCGTCATGAACACGATAATGATCGACTTCGCTTGTGCACCCAGCTGAAACCCAATCGAGCCGCTTGTCGTGCGGTAGTAATCGACCGTCGTTCCACCGACGCGCAGCGCGCCTTCGCCGGATTCAGCGCCGATGCCGATGCCGACCTTGTACACTTTCGGAAATATCAGATAGCCGGCCGCCTGGTTCATAAACACTTCAGAGCCGCTGATTTCTTCCTTGAATGTATCAAGGGCACCGTTAGCCTCTTCGTCGATTTTCCGGCCCGACGAAGCCATTGCCGACGCGGTGAACAGCACCGTTACCAGGATTCCTATAATTCGCAGTTTCTTGATACTCATGATTTTTTACCACTCGCCCGTAGGGGGTCCAATTGCGCGCAATGATAGCTCATACGCCGTGCAAAGTTTATCGTGATCGACCTGAATCTACCCTGAATTTCCAGTCACCCGCAGTGTCGCTTTGTGGCGACAAGAAAGCGTTCCAGCATCGATCGCAACGACTCACGCAGTTCGCCTGCCTTCGCATCGTCAAGTTCCCTCGAGTCTTCATCCATATATGCGCGTTGCGCGATTTCGAGCTGGATCGCATGCACATGGTTTTGCGGATCACCGTGGTGTCGCGTGATGTAACCGCCCTTGAAGCGGCCGTTCATGACGGAGTCGTAGTCACTCGACGTCGCGATACCAAAGACATCGTCGGCGATTTCCGGAGCACAACTTTCGCCATTGTTGGTGCCAATATTCAGAATCGGCAGCTCTCCATCGAACAAGCTCGGTACCTGACTTGGAATCGAGTGCGCATCCCATAACAGCGCATAACCGAATCGCTGGCGCAGCGCGAACAGCTTCGTCTCGATAAACTGATGGTACGGCGACCAGAACGTATTGATACGCTCTTCGACTTCTCCCGCGCCAAGGCCTCCCTCGTCTGCGTAAAGATCGTCTCCTGCAAACGTCTTGTCCGGGCAGATACCCGTGGAAACCTGGCTCTCGTACAATGCCGCATCATCGGGTGGCCGGTTCAGGTCAACCACGTAACGCGAATAGTTGGCGACGTAGATCGATGCACCCAGTTCACGAACAAAGTCGTAAAGTCTCGCAACGTGCCAATCGGTATCGGGAATATCCCTTCCCGCTGCTGTCATGCGCTTCTCAATGAACTCAGGCAGGACTCGACCGTCGTGCGGCACGCTGACAAGCAGCGGCGTGGATCCCTCGTGGACAGAAAAAAGTTCATTCATGCGTTTTGTGCCGGCAATACCGATGCTGCATGTTCGCAGAACGTACCGCTACCGATAAGCGACGCGACGCGGGCGATATCTCCGGAAAGCCCACGATCATCTTCATACGGCGGCGACACTTCCCGCAATGCCGAGAGCGCTTTCTCCAGTGGCTCTGAGCTTTTCTTCGGATGATGGAATTCGATTCCCTGTGCAGCCGAAAGCAGCTCGATCGCTACGATGTGCTCAACATTATCGAGCATGTCGTGCAATCTGCGCGCCGCGAATGTCGACATACTGACATGGTCTTCCTGGTTCAGCGATGTGGGCAAGCTATCCACGCTCGCCGGGTGCGCGAGCGATTTGTTTTCTGATGCTAGTGCCGCTGCCGTTACCTGCACCATCATGAACCCACTCTTCAGGCCGCCGTTCCTGACCAGGACCGGGGGCAAACCACTCATGTGCGGATCGATGAGCAAGGCAATACGACGTTCCGAAATCGCGCCGATTTCGGCGATCGCAAGTGCCAGATAGTCCGCCGCGAGTGCGACGGGTTCGGCGTGAAAGTTGCCACCCGACAGCACACAGTTCGTATCTACGAACACCAGCGGATTATCGGTCACAGCGTTGGCTTCGGTCTCGAGAACGGCACAAACGTGGCGCAGCACATCGAGGCATGCGCCGACGACCTGCGGCTGACAACGAATCGAATATGGGTCCTGCACGCGCTCGCAATCCAGGTGCGAGGCACGAATTTCACTGCCGCGCATGAGCTCTCGCAACACTGCGGCGACCGCGATTTGACCGCCGTGTCCGCGCACGCTTTGGATGCGCCGATCGAACGGAGTATCGCTGCCCTTGATGGCGTCAGCCGACATCGCCCCGGCAACCAGCGCCGCGGCCAAAACATTCTCCGTTCGAAACACTGCTGCGAGCGCCAATGCAGTCGATACCTGCGTACCGTTCAGTAACGCCAGGCCTTCCTTGGGTGCGAGCACGAGCGGCTCGATCCCCGCCTCCGCAAGCGCGGTCTGCGCCGGCACCACGGTGCCGTTTACGCGCGCCTCACCGACGCCGATCAACACGCCAGACATATGTGCGAGCGGCGCAAGATCGCCCGACGCGCCAACGGATCCCTTTGACGGAATTCGTGGATATATCTCGTTGTTAATGAGTGCGCAAAGCGCCTCGACAAGCTCCAGTCGAACGCCGGAAAATCCTTCCGCGAGTGCGATGACTTTCATGAGCATGAGCATTCTTACGATATCGTCGCCGAGGTCGTCGCCAACACCGGTCGCATGCGAGCGCACGAGGTTTTCCTGCAACTGGCCCAGTTCGTCGTCACTGATACGGACGTTCGCCAACATGCCAAAGCCCGTGTTGATTCCGTAGACCCGCTCGCCACCCGCGACGACCTCGTCGATGAACTCGTTGGACTCCGCAATGCGGCGTTTCGCCTCCGAGCCAAGCGTCACTGTAGGCGGCTCAAGCCAGGCCTGAC
>Ga0255057_10000905_pt1 | contig 17045 bp, 13 predicted proteins | sample Cases_109_6_MG_FD_189022 | JGI IMG/M metagenome (GOLD analysis project Ga0255057, IMG submission 189022) | Seawater microbial communities from Amundsen Gulf, Northwest Territories, Canada - Cases_109_6 | ecosystem: Environmental > Aquatic > Marine > Gulf | place: Canada: Northwest Territories... | reverse complement strand
CATCTTTGCGACCTCGCCGCCGATCACCTCGATGTCCAGCGCCTTTACGATCGAAGAGACGATGTCGTCCTGAGCGGCGAACACGTCCTCGAAGCTGGCTTCGAAACGATCCGCCCAGGCAGTCGACGAGGTATCGACGTCGATGAGTTGTGTCATCACGCGCACGGTGTCGCCCGAGCGCTGCACGGCGCCCTCCAATACGTACCGAACCCCGAGCTCGTGGCCGATCTGCTGTGCGGAGAACGGCTGGTCACGGTAACCGAGGGTCGATGTGTCACTCACCAACTCGAGGCCCGGGATACGCATCAGGGAGATAACTAGCGCCATCATGAGCCCCTCGGCAAAGTACCCGTCCTCGGCGTCGCCGATGTTCACAAACGGACTAACGGCCAGCGACGGCAGTTGCGGCCGATCGGCGTATCGCTTCCAGGGCCTGGTGCGATCGGCCGTGGCCTCATCGTCGATGATCCTGAACACCGGCACCGGCTCGGGGATGTTCTTCAGCCGCTTCCTGCCCAACGCCTCGATCTGCAGGTCCAGGTCACCTGCGGCGTCCAGGGTGGCACCAGACAGGTTGATGCCCCCGGGCTCGGCAAGCGCCTGGAGACGGGCCGCCACGTTGATCGCATCGCCATACCACTGTCCGTCGGCGACCGACACGTCACCCGAGTTGAGGCCCAAGCGGAAACGCATCCGTCGCCCTGGAGGGAGGTTCTCGTTCTCGTTGGCGATTCGGCGCTGAATCGCGAGTGCTGCCGAAACAGCATCTGCCTCGACAGGGACCACGGCGAGGAATTCGTCCCCGACGAACTGGACGAGTTCTCCGTCGACGGAGTCCAGCTCCTCCTCGATGATGCGCCGGAACGCCTGGATAGTGTTGTGGGTTTCGATCTCGTTGTCGGCGGTCAGCTTGCTGTAACCGGCAACGTCGCCGTGAACCAATGTCAGGTGTCTCGTCGTGCTCGTCATCTCGTTCCCTAGTTTGGCCTATATCCCTGCTCTCAGTATCGGGCCCGCCTTCCACACCTCTAGAGTCATCATCCAAGGAGGAAAGATGACCTACGAGCAGGCCTACGAGCGTGAAGAGCCCAAAGGGACCTCGGGCTGGATCATCTTCGCCTCGCTCATGATCGTCGTCGGCAGCCTCTCCCACATCTCGAGCGGCCTGACCATGGTGTTCAACACCGACTGGGTCATGCTGAACACGGACTACACCTCGGAGTCCGACGTGGTCATCCAGGGCTGGATCAACCTCGGCATCGCCGCCCTGATGCTGGTATCCGCCTGGGGCGTGCTGTCCGCCAAGAAGTGGGCCCGAGCCGTCGGTGTGATCTTTGGCGTCCTCACAGTCGTCAACGGGATCTCCAACCTGCAGATCAACACGTTCCTCGGCATAGCCGGCATGGCCATCGGCGCCGGCATCATCTTCGCCCTGACCGTCAAGGGCGACGTTGTCGCAGAGGACCAGGTCCCCATGGGCGACAGCGGAGCGGCGCTGCTCTACGACGTCCCCGGAAAAGAAGTCGCGGACGAGGCCCAGGACGTCGATCTCTAGCCGACCAGCGCGACCAATGCAGCGAGCGCAAGCGTGATGCCGAAGAGTTGACGGCTCGTCGGTCGCTCCCTGAGCAGCACCATCGCCGTGACCGCCGTCACCGCCGGATACAGCGACACCAGCACCGCGGTGACACCGGTGGGCCCGCGCTGCAGGGCAAGGGCGGTGAAGATATTGGCCGCCATGTCGAGATTGCCGACCAGCGCGACGAGACCGAGGGCGCGCCCGGTGGGCACGGCGGCGACGCCGATGGCCGCAGCGATCAGAAAGGCGATCGGAATCGATGTGACCCTCGCCGCTACCAACGGCCACAACCCCGAGGCGGCGTCGGTCTGGCCGAGTGCCACATAGAAGAAGCCGAAGCCGAGGCCCGACGCGATGGCGCCAAGCAGCCACCGCCGGTCGCTCCCCTTCATTCCGGGATCGATGCCGACCAGGGCGACGGCACCGAGCGCAAGACCCACGCCGATCCACTGCCGTGTGTTCAACCCGGGCCCGACCAGGACGTCGGCGACGACCGGGACGGCTGCGGCAATGGCGCCGGAGATCGGTGCGACGATGGCCATGGTCCCCTCGGCCAGGGCGAGGTACAGGACGGTGAGACCGAACAGGCCGGCAAGACCGGCCACGATGCCGAAGAAGAGATCCCTTGTCGTGATCTCGCTCGCCGGCACGATCAATAGTCCGATGGCGAGGAGGCCGACCCCGAGCAGCTGCGCCCACGCCATCACCCTCCACACCGGCAGGCGCCGGGTGGCAACTCCCCCGCCGAAGTCGGCGAATCCGTAGAAGAATGCGGCAACGACCGCAAGGGCCTGGTTCATGGCCCGGAGAGGCTACCGAGGGCGAATCGATGAACCCTTACGAAACGTTCGCTCGCCAGATCGGCAGAACGCGGCTCCTTGCCTGGCTCGGGCCGCGTTTGTTCACGCGCTTCGACCTCTACGCCCGACGCACAGGCATGCCCGACTCCACATCGGGGACAAACTTCCCGCTGGTATACCTCACCACGACCCGGCGCCGCTCCGGCGAGCCCCGCACGGTTCCGCTGCTCGGCATTCCGGCCGACGACGGTGGCACGGTGGTCGCCGGCACCAATTGGGGTGGGCCGCAAGATCCGGGTTGGGTGCACAATCTGCGCGTCGACCCTCACGCCGTGCTGGAGCGGGCTGGAGAGACGATCGACGTGACCGCTCGACCGGTCGAGGGACCCGACTACGACCGGTACTGGTCACAATTCGTCGACATGTTTCCGGGCTACGCCTCCTACAGAACACGGACCGACCGGCCCTTTGCGCTCTTCGTCCTGGAGGAGCCGTAGCCGGGGGAGTGATCGCCCAACACCGCACTACCCTCCGCGCACCGATGGCCGACCCTCGTAATACCGACGCTCCCGATGGCTACGTCCCGCACCTTGGCGAGTCGCGACAGTATCTGCGCGACATCATCCTCGGTGTGAACGACGGCCTGGTCTCGACGTTCCTCCTGGTCGCCGGCGTCGTCGGTGGCGGGCTCACCGCCACCCAGGTGCTGCTGACCGGGATCGCCGGAGCCGTCGCCGGCATGGTCTCGATGGGGACCGGGGAATACATCGCCACGAAGTCCCAAGAGGAGGTATTCGCCGCCGAGATGGCGCTCGAGGTCGAGCACCTCGAACACCATCGGGAGCACGAGCGCGCCGAGCTGCACGAGATGTTCGGAGAGATGGGTCTCGAGGGTGAGGAACTGGCGACCCTTGTGCGCATCATCGACGGCAACGACGACGTGATGCTCGGGGTGATGGCCGGGCTCGAGTTCGGTGTGGTCGATACCGAGCGCCGCTCCCCTTGGCTCGCCGCATTCACGTCCAGCTTTCTGTTTCTGCTCGGAGCGGCCCCGTCGGTGATCCCCTTCGCCGTCATCGACGACACCTGGATTGCTCTCGTCGTCGCCGCAGTCCTGAGCGGGACGGCACTCTTCTTCGTCGGGGTCGGCAAGACCGTCATGACGAAGACCAACCCCTTCGTCTCAGGGGTGGAGAATCTCCTCATCGGTCTCGTTGGGGGCGCCATCAGCTTCGGCGTCGGAACGATCGTCGGAGAGATGATCGGCTGACGAGCGCACCGGGATTACCACAACGCCCCCGCCGTCATCCTCTACCACGTTCACCTCGGCGCCGTAGTGGGTGCGGATCGTCTCCGGTGTCAGCACATCGGTGGCAAGGCCGTCGGCGACGAGCCGGCCGTCTGCGAGCAAGAGCAGCCGGTCGGTGAACTGCCCGGCGATCGTCAGATCATGCATGGCGCTGAGCACGGTCAGTTCGCGCTCGTTTCGGATACGGTCGATGAGCTCCATGACCTCCTGCTGGCTCCCGATGTCGAGCCCGGTGGTCGGCTCATCGAGGAGCAGCACCGGCGTCTCCTGTGCCAGGGCACGGGCGATGACGACCCGTTGCAGCTCGCCACCCGACAGCGTGGTGACCTCCCGATCGGCAAAGGCCTCCAGATCGAGAGCGGCGAGCACCGCGGCGACGACCCCGAGATCGTGTGCGGACGCCGATGTCATCGCACCGTGGTGCGGCGTCCGCCCCAGCAGGACATAATCGACGACGCGCATGCCCTCGGGCAGCACCGGGTGTTGGGGCACGACGGCGACGAGGCCGGCGACGTCCTGCGGCTTCATGTCGGCAACGCTGGTGTCGTCGATCGTGACGGTGCCGTCAAACGGCACGACGTTGCCGATGCAGCGAAGGATCGTGGTCTTGCCCGCCCCGTTGGGACCGATGAGCCCGACCCAGGACCCGGTGTCGATCGTCAGCGAAACATCGTCGAGGATGGTCGAGCCCCCGAGGATAACCGAGACGTCGGCGACGGACACCGCAGAGCTCATGTGCCAACCCCCCGGCTCCTGCGCAGCACAAAGGCGAAGAACGGGGCGCCGAAGAAGGCCGTCACGACTCCGATCGGAAGCTCACCCGGCGACACCAGCGTTCTTGCGATGAGATCGCACACGATCAGGAAGGCCGCTCCATAGATGATCGAGAGCGGCAACACCACCTTGTACGAGGTTCCGAATACGATCCTGATCGTGTGGGGCACGATGATTCCGACGAAGCCGATGAGGCCCGACACCGCAACCACCGCAGCGGTCCCGAAGGTGGCGGCCAGGACGACGATCAGCCTGACTCGCTGGGGGTCGACCCCCAGCGCCTTCGCCTCCTCGTCACCGACGCTCAGCACGTCGAGCCGCGACCGCCCCGCCAAGACCACCGCGGCCGTGAGGATCACCCAGGGGAGGATCAGCAGCACCTCGGTCCAGCCGACCGTGGCGAGCCGTCCGAGGATCCATCCGTACACCTGGCGCAGCGTGGCCACCTCCCGCTGCAGCAGATACGTCTGTATCGCGGTCAGAAAGGCCGCAACGGCTACGCCGGCCAGGATCAGCGTCACCGACGTGCGCCCGGCCTTGACCGAGTACCCCGCCAGGTAGGTCAGGGCGACACCGCCGATGGCACCGGCAAACGCAAGCATCAGCAACGGGCTGATGGGGAGGCTCGATGCCGGCAAATAGGCGATGGCCAGGGTGGCGCCAAGACCCGCCCCTGCGGCGACACCGAGCAGATACGGGTCGGCGAGCGGGTTGCGAAAGGACCCCTGGTAGGCGCCACCGGCGAGGGCAAGCGTCGCCCCGACCAGCCCGCCCAGCACGACCCGCGGCAGTCGAATCGACCACAGGATCGCCGCCTGTCGCTCGTCGAACCCGCTGTCGACTTCGACGAACGGGAGACGGTCGACGATGGAGCGACCGATGCCGGCTGCGTCGAGGGGCACAACGCCGTAGCCGATCGCCACGGTGGCAACGATCGCCAGTACGGCGAGGGCCACCGCCATCCACCACCACTCGAGGCGAGCCGGGGCGACCGTGATCACGCGTCGACCAGGGCTCCCAATGCTTCAGCGATCGCGCTGAGGAACTCGACCACCCGCGGCCCCCATCTTGATGCGACGTCGTCGTCGAGCTCGACGATCGCGCCGGTCTGCACGGCACTCATCGTCTCCCAGCCGGGGCGCTCGGAGATGCTTTTCGCGCTCTCGCCGCAGCACTTGGTGTCGGCGAGGAACACGAGATCCGGGTTCTCGGCAACGATGTGCTCTGCCGAGAGCTGCGGATAGCCGAAACCGTCGGGGTCGGCGTCGTCAGCGATGTTGACCAGGCCCAGGAGCCCATACATCTCGCCGGTGAACGTCTGTGACGTCGCCGAGTACAGGAGCGGATCCAGCTCGTGGTAATAGGTCTCACCGGAGGCCTCTGTGTCGGCGACAATTCGGTCGATCGCTCCCTGCATCGAAGCCACCACCGAGGCCGCCTCCGCGAGGTTTCCGGTGGCGGCGCCGAGCATCTCGATCTGGGCGTAGGCATCGTCCAGGTCGACCGCAGCGGGCTGCACCAGGCTCGGGATCCCGACCTCGGCGAGCGCGGCCACCGTGCTGCCGCCCACGTCGAACATCATCACGACAAGGTCGGCATCAAGTGCCGCGATGGCTTCGATATTGGGTTCGAGCCCGCTCAACGAGGTGACGGGCGCTTCGGCCGGGTAGCTCGACTGGTCGTCGACCGCGGCGACCTGGTCGCCGGCGCTGATGGCGAACAGGCTCTCGGTCGCGGTTGGCGAGAGGGACACGATCTTCGTCGGGCGTTCGGGAATCGTCACCGGGCCATTGGCTGCATCGATAGTGACGGGGAACTCACCGGGCGGGTCGGGCGCCGGCTCCGGAGTAGATGTGGTGGAGCACGACGCGGCAATCAGTGTTGCCACGGCGAGCAATGTCGTCAGAGTACGGGTCATGATCTCCTCCTTCGGGAGGAGACGGCAAGGAGGCGGAGTGGCCCCTCCTCCGAAGGCGGCGCCGCCAACCGTGAGACAAGGCGACCTGGCTCGTCCCCTCCGAGGGGCTTCACAGTTGCGGGACAGCGCCGGATTCTCACCGGACTTCGCTTCCAACACGGCGCCGAGCGAGCTCGGCGAGCCCCACGATAGTGAGCGGGCGAGCCCGTTACTCTTCGCGCATGAAACCGATCGTCAATATTGCCGTTCTCGCCGCCGCCGCGGCCGTCGCCGTGGCGCTCGTCGTCAGCCGCCGGGAGCGCAGGCCAGCCCCGGAAGCGGGCACGTGGGAGCCGGCGGAGCGATCCGACGCATGAAGATTGCGCTGCATCCGACCACCGAGGTCGGGATCCGGGCAGGGAAGCTGCTCCTCGGTGAGGCAACGCTCGAACGCCTCGGCGTTCTCAATTCCCCGGTCACCGATCGCGACTCGCGCATCGAGCGTATCGATGGCGTGTCAGGCTTCGATGTCCTCGTCACGGATGACTCGGATCTCGACGTCGCCAGGCAAGCCATCACCGCTGAAGTTCCCGTCGTCACCTGGGTAGACGGCGACGACCTCAACCTGGAAGAGACCACCGTGCCGGTGATGACCGGCGCCAACCTGGCGAACGGCATCGCCCGATCCCTCGCAGCTCGCGAGCTTGACGGCCGATCGCTCCCATCGGTAGTGGCATGGACCGAGCCGGGCAGCTCGCTGCGCTCCGGCGAGCCGGTCACTTTCCCCGACCCGGTCGGGGCGCGCTGGGGGACGATCCGGCGTCGCTCCGGAGCGACGACGGAAGTAGCGGTGCCGGTCAACGAGGAGTGGGCAGGCGCCGTCGTCCACGTCACCGACAACGGGACGACGCGCATCCTCGGCATCGCTGATCTGGCGAGCCATCTCGAAGCACTCGCCCTTGCCGCCGGTGCCGTCACCATGGCAGCCGGGTCACACGACCCGGGCCCGGTGCTACCGAGCGACCTGGCCGACGAGTACCTGCTGGCCGCCCTGCGCGCCGGCCTCGACATCGCCTCGTTCACCAAGGCGTAGCCAGTTTTTCGCCGCCTGCCCCCTCTGCGTCGGGCCTGCGGCCCTCCGCGTCTCCCCCGCTCCGCGGGGGAGACAACAGAGCCTGTTCACGAAAGCGTAAGAACCGAACCGCCCTCGTAGCCGATGGTCGTCACTTGAATGGTGCCGTGAGCCGTCCAGCCGCGATCGTGATCGCCCTTGCCCTCGCCGCCGCCGCCTGCACGTCGGCCTCGGAGCCTTCCGCCGACGAGCCGGTGACGACCGAAGTCGGCGAGACGCCGACCACTGCCCCCGCCGCCTCAGTTGCGGGAACGGTGCCGGCCCCGGAGTTCCCCGAGGGTCTCGACTGGCTCAACGTCTCCCAGCCCCTCGACTTTGCCGGGCTGCGTGGCAAGATCGTGCTGCTGGACTTCTGGACCTACGGGTGCATCAACTGCATCCACATCATCCCCGACCTGAAGCGCCTCGAGGCCGAATATCCCACCGAGCTCGTCGTTATCGGTGTGCACTCGGCCAAGTTCGCCAACGAGTCGGAGACCGACAACATCCGCGAAGTGGTGCAGCGGTACGAGCTCGAGCACCCCGTGGTGAACGACAAGGACTTCGTGGTGTGGAACGCCTGGCAGGCACGGGCCTGGCCCACGATTGCACTCATCGACCCGGCGGGAAACGTCGTCGGCACCCACTCGGGTGAAGGCGTCTACGACGTCGTGGCCCCGGTGATGGCAAATCTCGTCGCCGAGTTCGCCGACGAGATCGACCGGACGCCCATCGCATTGGATCTGGAGGCCGACCGGACGTCGGACACCGTCCTCTCCTATCCGGGAAAGGTCTTGGCCGATCCGGCGAGTGACCGGCTCTTCGTCGCCGACACCGGGCATCACCGCGTCATCGTCACCGACAGCACCGGTGCGGTGGCGGCCGTCTACGGAAGCGGCGCCCCGGGCTTCGATGACGGGGAATCACTCGAGGCGTCATTCTCCTCGCCGCAGGGTCTCGCCCTGATCGGCGAGACCCTGTACGTCGCCGACACCAACAACCACGCGGTCCGCACCATAGATCTCGAGACCGGAACGGTCTCAACCCTCGCGGGCACCGGGCAGAAGGGCTGGCCTCCGGCAGCCGGGACCACCGACACGGTCGCTCTGGCGTCCCCGTGGGCACTCGAGGCTGACGGCTCGCTGCTCTATGTTGCCAACGCCGGCACGCATCAGATCTGGGTGATCGACCTCGAGACGAAGATCGCCACGCCGCTGGTCGGCAACGCCCGGGAGAGCACCATCAACGGCCCGCTGGCCGACGCCGAGCTGGCCCAACCGTCCGGTCTGGCGCTGAAGGACGGCGTCCTCTACTTCGCCGACAGCGAATCGAGCTCGATTCGCGCCGCCGATGTTGCGTCTCCGGCGGGTGTGACCGCGCTCGTCGCCGGCGGGGACGAGACGCTCTTCGACTTTGGCGACGAAGACGGGGTTGGCAACGAGGCGCGATTCCAGCACCCCCTCGGTGTCGCCATCCACGGAGATCGGCTGCTGGTCGCCGACACCTACAACTCCAAGATCAAGGTCATCGACCTGGCGTCCCGCCAGGCGAACACCCTCTACGGGGACGAGCAGGGCTGGGAGGACGGCACCAGCCCGCTATTCCACGAGCCGGGCGGCATCTCGGTCGACGGCGACGTGCTCTGGGTCGCCGACACCAACAACCACGTCGTACGACGCATCGATCTCATCACCGGTGCGACCACCACGCTTGTCTTGAGCGGGCTCGATGCGTTCAGCATCCGTGGAGACACCTACGACGGGCCGAAGATGACATTGCCCGCGGTGTCCGCAGGCGCCGGCCCGGCCGAGCTGGTCCTGGAGGTGACGCTCCCCGATGGGTACAAGGTGAACGAGGATGCCTCGTCGTCGCTCTTCCTTTCAGAACAGGGCGGAGTGGCCGCCTTCCCGGCTGGCGAGAGCACCGACCTGACCGGGACGAAGTTCCCGGTGTCTATCCCGATCAACCTGACGCCCGGCAGCGGCACGGTGCTCGCCGACTTGACGCTGGTGTGGTGTCACGAGAATGCCGAGGGTTTGTGCTTCTTCGAGCGGCTCCGCTACAAGATCCCGATGGAGGTGGCGGCCAGCGGGGACCCGGCGGGAGCGATCATCCTGCCGCTCACCCTCGAAGAGCCCGAGTTCTAGCTCCGTTTCTCCCCCCGTTGGGGGAGTCCCGCCGCAGGCGGGGAGGGGGGCTTTGGCGTTGATCGCAAGGAAATCGGGTAGCCCCCTCCGCCTCGCTTCGCTCGGCACCTCCCCCCAAGGGGGAGGAGACCAGAAGTCCCTCGCGCGCCTATCCCTCTGAGGCTGCGGCCAGCTCCTCGTCGTCATCGAGGATGTCTTCGTCCATGGTGATGTCGTCATCTTCGAGGTCGTCTTCTGGCTCGTCGACCTCATCGACCTCTTCGTCCGCAACAACCGGTGTCTGCCAGTCCACCGGTTCGTCCTCTGCAGCCGGCTCCTCGATTTCGAGCTCCTCGTCGTCGACGACTTCCTCCACGACGACCGCCGAATCGTCCGGGACGGTGTCGACCTCTGCGGTGGTCGGCATGTGCACCGCCGGTCGCACCGGGGCATGCCGGGCCGGGGCAACGGCGTAGGTCTCTTCGAGCATGATCAGCTCGACACCGCCGACAATGTCCGATATCAGGTTGTACATCACCGCGGCCAGGGTCAGCAAACCGGTGAAGACGACGACCCCGATGACGGTGAGCAGCACCACCACCCTGAAGTAGAGCTCCCCCTCGGCGTTGAACACCAGGGCGAAGTTCGCGAAGAACTCGGTAATCCGATCGGGAAGGCCTCGCTGGATCGCCAGCGACCACATCACCCAGACACCGAGCACGAAGATGAGCCCTGCGATGGCGTTGAAGATCAATGAGACCTTGAGCACGGTCCAGGGATCGATCTTTCGGATGACGCGACGGACGCGGCGGACGGCCATTGCGTCGATTGTAGAGAAAGGCCTCGTTAAGGCTGATGTTTCATGCTCAGGCCTTGATCAGCTGGTTTGCCGAGAGCTCGGTATACAGACCATTCCTGGCGACCAGCTCGTCATGGGTGCCTTCCTCGGCGATGGAGCCCCCTGCGAGCACCACGATCCGGTCCGCGGCGCGGACCGTGCTCAAACGGTGGGCGATCACGATGGTGGTCCGGTCCTCCATCAGCCGGTCCAGGGCGTCCTGGACCAGGGCCTCGGACTCGGAGTCCAGCGAGCTTGTCGCCTCGTCGAGGATCAGGACACGAGGGTCGGCGAGAACCGCTCTGGCGATGGCGACCCGCTGGCGCTGCCCGCCCGAGAGTTGCACGCCGCGCTCCCCGACCACTGTGTCGTAGCCATCGGGAAAGGCAACGACGAAGTCGTGGGCGTTGGCGGTCTCGGCTGCGGCAACCAACTCGAGGTCGGTGGCGTCGGGCCGACCCACCCGCAAGTTCTCGGCGATGGTCCCGGAGAACAGCTGCACCTCCTGTGGAACCGCGGCCAACTCGCTGCGTAGCTCGCTCAACCCTTGCAGCCGAACGTCGACCCCGTCGACCAGCACCTCGCCCGATGACACGTCATAGAACCGCGGGATCAGCTGGGTAAGAGTCGACTTCCCGGCTCCGGACGGTCCCACGAGGGCAACCGTCTCACCGGGGGCGATGACGAGGTTCACCTCGTGCAGCACCTCCATGTCGCGCCCGGGATAAGTGAACGACACGTCGTCGAACAGCACCGAGCCCTCACGGACCACCGGTGCGATGGGCGTCGCCTGCTCTGGCACCTCGATCGGCTCCTCGAGCAGCTCGAAGATCCGTTGCGAAGCCCCGAGCGCTTCCTGGAGCTCTGAGTACAGGCCGGTGAATGCACCGATCGCCCCGGCGACGATCAAGGTGTAGAGCAGGAAGGACACCAGCTCACCCGGCGTGAGAGCGCCCTCCAGCACCAGACGCCCACCAACCCACAGCACCACCGCCAGGGTCCCGAAGGCGATGAAGGTGACAAACGGCACGAACAGGGCGCGCAGCCGGGCCCGGCGCAGCGCCACCGAATAGGATTTGTCGATCGCACCGTCGTATCGAGCGGCGGTGTCGTCCTCGGCGGTGAACCACTTGACCACACGGATCGATGCGATCGACTCGTCCGCCAAGGCATTGGCCTCGGCGATCTCGTCCTGGAACGACGTGGAGATGCGGCGCAGCCGCCGCCCGAAGAACGCGGCGGCGATGATCACGACGGGGAGGAAGGTGAGCACGGCAAGCGACAGCGCCGGGCTGATGACCACGAGCAGCACGACTCCACCAATGAGGGTGATGCCCTGGGACAGCGCCTGGGCCGCCGAGGACGAAACGGTGCTCTGAACGACGACGGCATCGGAGGTCAGCCGGGATGTGATCTCTCCGGTGCGGCGCCCGTCGAAGAACGGTACTGGGAGACGGATAATCCGGTCGTATACCGAGCGCCGCAGATCGGCGACCACACCTTCGCCGACGACGGCTAGGGCATAGATGCGCAGGTAGTTGAACGCCCCCTGCACCAGGAATACCACGAGGAGGAATACCGCAATCCGGTCGAGCTCGCTGGTACTCCCCTCGGTGCCTAGTGCGGTGTCGACCAGCCCACCCATGATGCGCGGAAACACCAGCCCAAGGGACGCCGCAACCACCACACCGATGACGGCGACGGCCAGCCACTTGCGGTACGGGCGCAGCAAACCAAACAGTTTTCCGAGCTGGCTCAGCTGCTCGCGTCGAGACAGGTCGAAGCGCGCCTCATCGTCGATCGGAGTGCGGGATCGCATGGCACGCATCAGCGAAGGATAAGGAAGCTACGAGTAGTGAGCTACGAGCTCAGTCGTCGCCGTTTCTAGGGACCAGTGCGACCGCAGACAGCTCGGCGCCGGGTTCGAGGTTCATCACCCGGACCCCGGTCGACTCACGCTTCTGTTTGCTGATGTCCTTGATGGCCTGGCGGATCACGATCCCGTCCGACGAGATCATGAACACTTCGTCTTCGGGAGTGACCGCACGGGCACCCACCATCTCTCCCCGTGTCTTGGTCAGCTTCATCGCCTTGACCCCGAAACCGCCTCTCCTCTGGCGTCGGAACTGGTCGACGTTGGTCCGCTTGCCGTAGCCGCCTGAGGTGAGCAAGAGCAGCTCGGTTCCCTCAGCGGCGGTGGCGGCGGCAACCACCTCGTCGCCTTCGCGCAGCTTGATGCCCCTGACCCCCTGGGAGGCTCGGCCCATGGGGCGCGCATCCTTCTCGGTGAACCTGATGCCCTGCCCGTTCTTCGTGAACATCAACAGATCGTCGTCGCCACTGGTCGCCCGGACCGCAACGACCTCGTCGTCGTCCTGAAGCTTGATGGCCACCAGGACCTTGTTGCGCGAGTCGTAGTCGACGAACTTGGACTTCTTCACCTGGCCATTCTTGGTGAACATCACCAGATGGCGATGTGTCTCGTAGTCGCGGGTGTCGATCACGGCCTGGATCTTCTCGTCGGCCTCCAACGGCAGCACCGAGTGGATCAGCACCCCCTTGGCGGACCGGTCCTTGCGCGGGATCTCGTGTGCCATCACCCGGTGCACCTTCCCGCGGTTGGTGAAGAACAGCAGGTAGGCGTGCGCCGATGTGTGCAAGACGTGTTCGACGACATCGTCCTCGCGCAACGCGGCGCCGCGGACGCCGCGACCGCCCCTGCCCTGGGTCTTGTAGGTGTTGGCGAGGACAGCCTTGACGTAGCCGGCCGCCGACACCGTGACCACGATCTCCTCATCGGCGATCAGGTCCTCTAGTGACATCTCCCCGGTGTCCGGGATGATGCGGGTCCGGCGTGAGTCGCCAAACTTGTCGCGCACTTCGATGAGCTCTTCAGCAATGAGGACCCGTCGTTTCTCCTCGTTTTCCAGCAGTCCCTCGAGCGCCGCGATCAGCTCTTGCAACTGCTCGTGCTCCTCGCGGAGCTTGCCGGTCTCGAGCGCGGTGAGGCGCCGTAGCGGCATGTCGAGGATGTGCGTGGCCTGGACCTCGGAAAGGTCGAAGCGCTCCATGAGAGCGTCCTTCGCCGCCCCAACATCTTCGGAGGCCTTGATGATCTCTACGACCTCGTCGATGTTGTCCAGGGCGATGAGGAGCCCTTCAAGGATGTGGGCCCTGGCGAGGGCCTGCTCCAGGCGGAATCGGCTCCTGCGCTCGATGACCTCGAGCTGATGGTCGATGTAGTGGTGGACCATCTCGGCGAGGTTGAGGGTGCGCGGCACCGCATCGACCAGGGCAACCTGGTTGACCGAGAAGGTCTCCTCGAGCTGGGTTCCCTTGAACAGCTGGTTGAGGACGACTTGCGGGTTGGCGTCCTTCTTCAGCTCGAAGACGAGGCGGGTGCCATCGCGGTCAGACTCGTCGCGGAGGTCGGCGATCCCGGTGATCTTCTTGGCCCGCACCAGCTCGGCGGCCTTCTCCATGATCCGGTCTCGTGAGACCTGATACGGGATTTCGGTGGCGATGATGGCGGCGCGCTTGCGCACGGTCTCGTGGATGTCTGTGACTGCACGCATCTTGACCGATCCCCGGCCTGTCGAGAGGGCGTCCTTGATGCCGTTGACGCCGACGATGTAGGCCCCGGTCGGGAAGTCGGGACCCTTGACGAACTCGGAGAGGTCCTCGACGGTGGCATCGGGGTGGCTCAGGGCGTAGATCGTCGCATCGATGACCTCGGTGAGGTTATGGGGCGGAATGTTCGTTGCCATCCCCACCGCGATCCCCGTCGAGCCGTTGACCAGCAGGTTGGGGAACCGGGCCGGGAGCACGACGGGTTCCTGGCGCTCGCCCGAGTAGTTGTCGGCCCAGTCGACGGTGTCCTCGTTGATGCCGTCGAGGAGGTGGGAGGCAAGCCGCGCCATCCGCGCCTCGACATATCTCATGGCCGCCGCGGGATCATCGACCGTGCCGAAGTTGCCCTGAGGCTCGATCAACGGAGCCCGCAGCGCAAAGTCCTGGCCGAGGCGGACCATCGCGTCATACACCGCTTCGGGTGCGTGCGGGTGGAACCAGCCGACCACGTCGCCGACGACACGCGAGGCCTTTCGGAACGGGGTACCCGGCCGCATCCCTCCGTCGTACATGGCATACAGGATGCGCCGGTGCACCGGCTTCAACCCATCGCGCACGTCTGGGAGGGCACGGGAGACGATGACCGACATGGCGTACTCGAGGAACGAGTCCTCCATCTCGGTCGTGATGTCGATTTGGTCGATCTGCTCGTCTGGTGAGGTCATGGCCATGGAGGTCCTAGATGTCGAGGAAGCGAACGTCGGCTGCGTTCTGCTGGATAAACGTACGTCGGGCGTCGACGTCGTTGCCCATCAGCGTCGAGAAGGTCTCCTCGGCGAGGAACTGGTCGTCGAGGAGGACCTGGAGCAGCGTTCTCGCCGCGGGATCCATCGTGGTGTTCCAGAGCTCATCGGCGTTCATCTCGCCAAGGCCCTTGAACCGCTGGATGTTCATCTTCTTGCCCTCGTTCTCGGCCTTGAAGGCCTCCAGCTCATCGTCGTCCTGTATCCAGGACGTCTTGGTCCCGATCTTGACCGAGTACAGCGGCGGCTGGGCGATGTAGACATAGCCGGCCTCGATCAGTTGAGGCATGTGCCGGAAGAAGAAGGTCAGCAGCAAGGTGCGGATGTGGGCACCGTCGACATCGGCGTCGGTAAGGATGATGACCTTGTGGTAGCGGGCGGCGTCGATGTCGAACTCGTCGCCGATGCTGGTCCCGATGGCGGTGATCAGCGACTGCACCTCGGTGTTCTGCAGGACCCGTCCCAGTCGGTTCTTCTCGACATTGATGATCTTGCCCCGGATGGGGAGGATCGCCTGGAACTCGCTCTCCCTGGCCTGCTTGGCCGAACCACCTGCCGAGTCGCCCTCGACGATGAAGAGCTCGCTCACCTCGGGGTCACGCGACGAGCAGTCCGACAGCTTTCCCGGCAGGCCACCCGACTCGAGCAAGCTCTTGCGCCTGGTCAGATCCCTGGCCTGACGCGCCGCCAGCCGGGCCTTCGCCGCCGAGGTCGATTTGTCACCGATGCGGCGGGCGTCGCCGGGGTGCTTTTCCAGCCACTCGGGGATCGCCTGGTTCAGCGCCTTCTCGACGAAGGAGCGGATCTCGGTATTGCCGAGCTTGGTCTTGGTCTGGCCTTCGAACTGGGGCTGGCGGACCTTGGCGGAGATCACCACGGTGAGACCCTCGCGCACGTCTTCGCCGCTCAGGTTGTCGTCCTTCTCCTTGAGCAGGCCCTTGGCCTTGGCCATGTCGTTTACGGCACGGGTCAACGCTTTCCGGAACCCCTCTTCGTGGGTACCGCCCTCGTGGGTGTTGATGTTGTTGGCGAAGCTGAGGACGGTCTCGTGGTACGCCGAGGTCCACTGCATGGCCACCTCGAGCTCGGCGTCGTCGCTCACATCCTCGAAGTAGGCGACCTGTTTGTGGATGGGATCGCGGTTGGCGTTGAGGTGCTGGACGAAGTCGACGATGCCGCCGTTGTACTTGAAGGTCTCCTCGACCGGCTCGTCGCCGCGCTCGTCGCGGAAGCGCATCTCGAGGCCCTTGTTGAGGAAGGCCATCTCGCGGAGACGGTTGGCCACGGTCTTGGTGTCGTAGTCGACACCCTCGGTGAACACCTCCGGATCGGCCCAGAACACGATCTGGGTGCCATTGCGCTTGGCTTCCTTGCCCTTCTTGACCCGTCCCACGGGCTCGCCGTACTCGTAGACCTGGGACCAGTGGTGACCGTCACGAACGATGTCGGCCTCGAGGCGAGCGGCCAGGGCATTGACCACCGAGACGCCGACACCGTGGAGGCCGCCGGAGACCGTGTAGGCGCCCTCTTCGAACTTGCCGCCGGCGTGCAGCGTCGTCATAACGGTCTCGAGCGCCGATTGCTTGGTCTTGGGGTGCTTGGCCACCGGGATTCCCCGGCCGTTGTCGCGAACCCGCACCCCGCCGTCGGCGAGCAGTGTGATCTCGATCCGCGTCGCGTAGCCGGCCATGGCCTCGTCGACGGAGTTGTCGACGACCTCCCAGACGAGGTGGTGGAGGCCACGCGGACCGGTCGATCCGATGTACATTGCGGGGCGCCGTCTGACCGCTTCGAGGCCCTCGAGAACCTTGATGTCTTTGGCTTCGTAGGACGCGTTCGCGTCTGGCTTTGGCTGGGTCACGGAGCTCCTTCAGCGTGCCCCCGCCGGCCTCCCGCGGGGGCAATTTCCATACGGCTAATTATAGCGCAGAACACGACCAAATCCCTTAATTTTCAAAGGGTTTTCTCGGATTATGAGGTCCGAGAAACCCGAAGTTTCACAGCGGTTACGAGGGTCGGCCCAAAGCGTCGCGAAATCGCAGAAAGCAGGCCAGCGGTGTCGTGGCGAAGCACGCTTGCATCGGCGCCCGACGGCACCTCCACGAGGAGCACACCGCGACGGATTCCGACCGGTCGCGACCGGTCGCGCCAGCGGTCTGGAGCGATGGTTTCCCACTCCTCGACGAGGGTGCCGGCGCGCCGATCGGCACCCGTGCCAACCCGTTCGATGATCGCTCC
>Ga0255057_10000904_pt1 | contig 17049 bp, 14 predicted proteins | sample Cases_109_6_MG_FD_189022 | JGI IMG/M metagenome (GOLD analysis project Ga0255057, IMG submission 189022) | Seawater microbial communities from Amundsen Gulf, Northwest Territories, Canada - Cases_109_6 | ecosystem: Environmental > Aquatic > Marine > Gulf | place: Canada: Northwest Territories... | reverse complement strand
TTCAACACCATGCCCTGCGTCAGCAGATTAGTGAAGGGCTCGGACGCCGAAGTGATGCCCTCGTCTCGCATGACGCGCTGGAAAAAACGCGAGTACAGGAGGTGCAAAATCGCGTGTTCGACGCCACCCGTGTACTGATCGACCGGCATCCAGTACGCCTCACGTTCGTCCAGCATCGCGCCGTCCGCATCCGGGCTGGCATAGCGTGCGAAATACCAGGATGACTCGACAAATGTGTCGAAGGTATCCGTTTCCCGGCGCGCGTCCTTGCCGCATTTCGGGCAGGTCGTCTCAAAAAACTCGGGAATGTCCTTAAGCGGCGAACCCAGGCCCGTGACTTCAACGTCTTCGGGTAGCACCACGGGTAAATCATCTTCGGGAACCGGCACGGCTTCGCAATCGTCGCAGTAGATTATCGGAATCGGTGTACCCCAGTAACGCTGCCGCGATACACCCCAATCTCGCAATCGATAATTTACTTTTCGTTTGCCGCGACCGGATTTCTCGAAATAATCGGCGATCGCGTTAAATGCGGTCTCGTAATCCATGCCGTCGTATTCGCCAGAATTTACGAGTACGCCCTTGTCGACGTAGACAGCTTCGTTGATATCGATCTCACTGCCATCGGCCGGCGCTATGACTTGCCTGATCGTCAGCCCGTGCTTGTTGGCGAACTCCCAATCGCGCTCATCATGGCCCGGTACTGCCATTACTGCGCCTGTGCCATAGCCCATGAGCACAAAATTGGCGACCCACAGCGGTATATCCTCACCTGTCATCGGATGAATTGCGGAAATGCCCAGCGGCATGCCTTTCTTTTCCATCGTCTCGAGTGTCGCTTCGGCAGCATCGGTTTTTTTGCAAGCTTCAATGAATGCCGCAATATCAGCGTCGTCTGCGGCGGCTTTTTTCGCCAACGGGTGTTCAGCAGCAACGGCCATGTAGGTGACGCCGTGCAAGGTGTCCGGACGCGTTGTGTAAACCGTGAGCGCTTCGTCTTCGCCCTGCACATCAAATGACAACTCGACGCCTTCAGAACGGCCGATCCAGTTGCGCTGCATCGTCTTTACCGATTCGGGCCAGCCCGGCATGCGATCAAGCTCATCAAGCAACTCGTCAGCGTAGGCCGTAATCTTCATGAACCACTGCGGAATCTCGCGACGTTCCACCAACGCGTCGGAGCGCCAGCCGCGGCCATCGATGACCTGTTCGTTCGCGAGAACCGTCTGATCAACCGGGTCCCAGTTCACAACGGAGTTCTTGCGATAGACGAGCCCTTTGTCGAACATCTTCGTGAACAACCATTGTTCCCAGCGGTAATACTCGGGCCGGCAGGTCGTTAGCTCGCGTGTCCAGTCGTAGGCGTACCCCAGCCGCTTCATTTGGCCGCGCATGTCGTCGATATTATTGTAGGTCCATTTCGCCGGGGGTACGCCGCGTTGGATCGCCGCATTTTCAGCGGGCATGCCAAACGCGTCCCAGCCCATTGGCTGCAAAACGTGTTTTCCCTGCATGCGCTGATAGCGAGCGATAACGTCGCTGATCGTGAAGACGCGAACATGCCCCATGTGCAATTTGCCACTCGGGTACGGGAACATGGTCAGGCAGTAAAATTTCTCCTTCCCGGGGTCTTCGGACACCTCGAAACAACGCGAATCCTCCCATTGTTCACGGGCGGCTTTTTCTACGCTTTCGGGGTGGTAGGCGGTGCTCATAAATCGTTTCGGAATGGCTGGCTGGCGAAAAGCCGCAAGCCTACAGGAACAGGGAGAAAATGGCAGTAGCCGGGAGACCTTATCAGCGTGTACGGAACCAGAACATTCCGAGAATGGCGAGGCATAAGCCAAGGATGGGACGGTTGCCGAAGCTCGCATAGGGCGTGCTTCCGCGGCGCGGCATCACGTCGGCTGTGAGCGTCGCTTCCTCGAACTGTGGAGTGGTTTTCCTCAGCTCACCTTTGTGGCTAATGAACGTGCTGATGCCGGTGTTGGTCGCACGTACGGTCGGCCGCCCGAACTCCAGGGATCGCATCTGTGCGATCTGCAGGTGCTGCTGTGGCGCGATGGACGTGCCAAACCACGCGTCGTTGCTCACATTGATCAGGATTCCGGCATCGGGCATCGCGTAAAACAGCTCCGATCCGTAGGCATCCTCGTAGCAAATAGCCAACGCAAGCTGCTCGCCGCTCGCTGTCTCGATAAGTGATTGATAAGCCTCACCAGCCGTAAGGTCGCTGTAGGGCAGATTCATCATCCGCATCCATTCGCGAACCCTGGCGGGTACCGGAAAATACTCGCCGAATGGCACCAAATGGCGTTTGCGATAGTTCTGTTGACGCTGCCCGTCAAGCGCGATCACGCTGTTGTAAATCAGTCGTTCGCCGCGATACGGCTCGTCTTCAAGAATGCCAAGCAAAATCGTCTGGCCACTCTCGCGGGCGTCAGATTGCAGCTGAGAAATGTAGGCCGCCTCAATACTCAAAAGCGATGGAATCGCGACTTCGGGCCAGACCACTAATTCGCTGGCGCGGGCAATTCGCGTTTCGTCGCGGTAATAATCGCGCGCCTTCGCTTTTTGCTCCTCGAACCACTTCTGGTCCTGGGGAATGCCGGCCTGCAGAATCGTAGTACGAATCGGCGTCCCCGATTCTGTTGTCCAGTCCATCTGTTTCAGCACCCCACCGATAAACCAGGGCAGGAAAATGAAGCTGATCGCAATTACGCGTTGTATTCCGTTTCCCATGATCGCCGCGAGGATCGCGGCGGCCGACAGGACGACGGCGAATGAGACGCCGTAAACGCCGGCGATCGGCGCATACCCGCCAAACCCCGATTCGACATTTGCATAACCGAACGCGAGCCAGGGAAAACCCGTCAGCACCCAACCACGCAGCCACTCGACCATTACCCAGACAGCCGGCGCCGTCACCATCAACTGCAAAGGTTCGCCCTGAGTCAGCCGGCTGATAACCCAGCCCGCAATAAACAACCAGAACGACATGATGACCGTCAGGCCAATACTCAGCATGAGCGCAATCCAGATCGGCGCCTGGCCGAATACGACGACGGATACGTATATCCACGAGGTGCCGGTCAGGAACAGTCCAAAGCCATACCAGAAGGTATGCCCGGCCGCATCGCGCGGTGCCACAGTCATCCAGACGAACAGGATGGGCAGCAACAGAACAGGAATCAAAAAGGACAGTCCGAAGGGCTCGAACGCAAGCGTGGTCAGGCAACCCACCACAAAACAGATCAGTCGGCTGAGGCGTGGCTTGTCGGCAGGAAGCGTCAGGAACTGGGGGGCGTAGGCCATTCGCTCAACCGTCGTCCCGCTGCACCTGCAGGGAATCGATGCGGCGCTTGTCAGCTTTGGTTACCGCGAAGTCGAAGCCGCCGAACTCGACACGTTCACCGCGTCGCGGCAGGCGACCGAGTTCGTGCAAGACAAGACCACCAATCGTGTCGTACTCCTCGTCATCCAGCTCACATTCGAAAAACTCGTTAAAGTCCTCGATGCGCGTTAGCGCGCGAACCTCGAAACAGGGCCTGCCGTCGCTCTCGCCGTCCGCACGAATGAATTCAGCTTCTTCCTGATCGTGCTCGTCGTCGATTTCGCCGACGATCTCTTCAAGCACGTCCTCAATAGTGAGCAAGCCGGCAACGCCACCGTACTCGTCGACGACGATCGCCATATGATTGTGGCTGGCTCGAAATTCATTCAACAAGGCATTCAATCGTTTCGATTCGGGAATAACGGATGCTGGTCGCAAGAGTTTTCGAATGGCCAGTTCATTCACGTTGCCCTTGCCAAAATCACGCAACAAATCTTTGGCGAGCAAGACGCCGAGTACTTCGTCGCGATCTTCTCCGATCACCGGGAAACGTGAATGACCAGAGTCAACAATCATAGCGAGAATATCGTCGCTGCTCTGCTCGATATCGATAACAACCATCTGCGAGCGCGGAATCATTACGTCGCGTACCTGCGTCTCGGACACTTCCAGCACGCCGGCGAGCATGCTCTTCTCCTCGGCATCCAGATCGATTCCGGATTGTTGAATAAGTTCTTGGATTTCGTCGCGGCTCCAGGGCTCACCCTTGATCGCACGCTTTATGCGAGTGAACAGGCCGGTGGCTCCTGTGCCGCTGGTACTTGGCGGTTTGTCGTTCATTTCAGCGGATTGTAACAGCTTGTAATCATTGCACTCTATATGGGTCGCGGACGCCGATTGTCGTCAAAACCCTCACTTCAAGGCCCTCCATCTCGGCCGCCTGCTCGTGCGATATATGGTCATATCCGAGCAAATGTAGCGTCCCATGTACGAGAATGTGGGCCCAGTGGTCGGCCAGGGATTTGTTCTGCTCGGCGGCTTCATCGCGAACAATCTCTGCACAAATAACGACATCACCCAGCGCTCTCGATTCGTCCTCCGGCAAACCGGCCACGTCGCCACCTGGAAATGACAGCACGTTCGTGGGCGAGTCCTTGCCCCGAAAATCGCGATTCAGTGCCTGCATCTCATCAACGGCGACAACTCTCACCGATACATCGTATTCACCTGCCGGCACCCGCTCGGCGGCGGCAAGCGCAGATGCTACCCATTCGCGAATGCGATCGGCTTCCGGAACATCGGAATCATCGCAGGCAAGCTGCACGTCTACTCGTGTCATCCCGGCTAATCGTCGGCCTCGTAGGCCTCAACAATGCGCCGTACTAACGGGTGGCGCACAATGTCGCGCGGCGAGAAAAACGTAAATGCGACGCCATCAACCTCGTCCAGAATGCTGGCGGCATGTTTGAGTCCGGATTTTTGCTCGGACGGCAAATCAATTTGCGTAATGTCGCCCGTCACGACCGCATGCGAACCGAAGCCAATACGCGTCAGGAACATTTTCATTTGTTCAATGCTGGTGTTTTGCGCTTCATCCAGAATAACGAATGATTCGTTCAGTGAACGACCGCGCATAAAGGCGAGCGGTGCGATCTCGATAACGTTGCGCTCGATCAGACGCGTAACATTTTCGGAGCCGATCATGTCGTATAAGGCGTCGTACATTGGGCGCAGATACGGATCAACCTTCTGCGACATATCGCCCGGAAGAAACCCCAATCGTTCCCCGGCTTCGACCGCTGGCCGAACGAGTACGATGCGACGCACCTGCTCGTTGTCGAGCGCCTCGACCGCTGCCGCGACGGCAAGATAGGTTTTGCCCGTTCCCGCGGGACCTATCCCGAACGCGAGATCGTGCTTGCGAATGTTTCTCAGATACTTCGTCTGGTTTTCGCCACGCGGACGAATCTGTTTGCGACGAGTCTGAATGGAAATCTCGGAGGAATCGTCAGCGCTCGTGTCAGGTGACGTCTGTCCATCATTCATTACGGATTCCTGCAGATGAATATGAACGCGCTCGGGGTCGAGGCGCTCGTGACGGGTCAATTCGAACAGGGTTTCGAGCACATCGCCGCCAACTTCCGCAGCACCTGGCCGCCCCGTCACGCGAAAGTGATTTCCCCGACTGGCGATTTCAACGTCCAGTCGGCTCTCAATCTGGCGGAGGTGCTCGTCGAACTGGCCGCAGAGATTGGCCAGACGTTGATTGTCGGCGGGCTCGAGAACGATATCCCGTGAGATTTGAAGAGCGTTCAATGTGGTTTTAGATTACGCCGCAGCCTGATTGTCTGCAAGACGTCCGCGAAGTGAGTTGGGCAGAGCCTCTGTAATCACGACATCGACGAAAGCGCCGATCAGCGACGGACCACCGTCGAAATTAACCCAGCGCATGTTTTCCGTGCGACCCGATACCTGGCTTGCGCTCTTCTTTGACAGCTTTTCAACCAATACGCACTGCGTTGTGCCGATCATGCCGCGGCTGATGTCCATAGCTTGCTGGTTGATGCGCGCCTGCAATATCCGTAAGCGTTCTTTCTTGACCTCCGTCGGCGTGTCGTCGGCAAGGCTTGCCGCCGGCGTGCCGGGCCGCGCACTGTAAATAAACGAGAATGACTGGTCAAAACCGATGTCCGCGACGAGGTTCATGAGCGCTTCGAAATCTGCATCCGTCTCTCCCGGAAAACCAATGATGAAGTCGGACGACAAAGAAAGATCCGGGCGCACTTCGCGAAGTTTGCGAATTTTGCTCTTGTACTCGAGCGTCGTGTGACCGCGTTTCATCGCCGCCAGTATTCGGTCGGAACCGTGCTGCACGGGTAAGTGCAGGTAATTGGCCAGCGACGGTACTTCTGCATAGGCCTGAATGAGGCTGTCAGTGAATTCAACCGGGTGCGACGTCGTAAATCGAATGCGGTCGATACCGTCAATCGCGTCGACATAGTAAATGAGTGTTGCGAGGTCGGCGATGCTGCCGTCGTGCATGGGTCCCCGATACGCATTGACGTTTTGACCGAGTAGATTTACTTCGCGCACGCCCTGCTCTGCGAGTTGTGCAACCTCCATGATGACATCGTCAAGTGGGCGGCTGATTTCCTCGCCGCGTGTGTATGGCACCACACAAAAGCTGCAGTACTTGCTGCATCCTTCCATTACCGACACGAAGGCTGTTGGGCCATCCGCACGCGGTTCCGGAAGGCGATCAAACTTTTCGATTTCGGGAAATGAAATATCAACGACGGACCGCGCGTCTTTTTGAGCTCTATCGATCAACTCGGGAAGACGATGCAGGGTCTGAGGTCCGAAAACGACGTCGACATACGGCGCCCGTTTCGTAATTCCCTCGCCTTCCTGGCTGGCGACACAACCGCCGACACCAATCATGACGCCGTCTTTGTTATCCTTTATTTCGCGCCATCGGCCGAGCTGCGAAAATACCTTTTCTTGCGCTTTCTCGCGAATGGAACAGGTATTGACGAGCAACAGATCGGCGTCTTCGGGTGCCTCTGTGAGTTCGTAACCGTGCGATTCACGCAGGACATCCGCCATCATTGAAGAGTCGTACTCATTCATCTGACAGCCGAAGGTTTTGATGTAAAGCTTTTTGGGCATATTTACCGAATATATCCCATCGCTTCGAGTTTCACGAGAATGCGGTGCGCAGCCAGATCCGGCGATATGTCGACGGTATCGATTATCATTTCAGCAATCTCCGGAGTCTCGTAAGGGTCTGATATTCCAGTGAATTCCTTGATCGTTCCCGCCCGAGCCATGGCGTACAGGCCTTTGCGATCGCGCTCTTCACAAATTTCAAGCGCGGTCGAAACATGGATCTCGATGAAGCCACCAACCGGGCTGATCATGTCGCGAACGATACGGCGGGTACTGGTATAGGGCGCAATCGGTGCACAAAGGGCGATGCCGCCGTTTTTGGTGATCTCGCTCGCAACGTAGCCGATACGCGTGATGTTCAGGTCACGGTGTTCTTTCGAGAAGCCCAGCTCGCTGGAAAGGTTTTTGCGGACGTGGTCACCGTCGAGCAGTGTGACCGGCCGACCACCAATTTCCATGAGCTTCGTCATCAGTGCGTTGGCAATCGTGGATTTTCCGGAGCCCGACAGACCCGTAAAGAAAACCGTGAAGCCTTGCCGATGTCGTGGCGGATGTGTCCTCCGTAACTCGTCAACAACGTCGGGGAAAGAGAACCACTCGGGGATGTCCAGTCCTTCCGCCAACCTGCGCCGCAACTCGGTACCCGAAATATTCAGGACCGTGTCGTCATCAGTGGTGTCATCGATCGGTACGTATTGCGCCCGATTCTCTGCGTAAACCATGAGCTGGAACGGCACCATCGTGATGTCGAGTTCGTCGCCGTGTTCGCGCAGCAGATCCTGTGCCTCGTAAGGGCCGTAGAAGTCTTTGCCTTTCGAATTCTTGCCGGGCCCTGCGTGATCACGGCCGACGATTAAATGCGTACAGCCGTAATTCTTGCGAATGATTGCGTGCCACATGGCCTCACGCGGCCCCCCCATACGCATGGCCAGCGGCAGGAGACTCAACATCGTCGTTTGGTCCGGGTAACGGTCGAGCAAATGCTCGTAGCAGCGCACGCGTGTGAAATGATCGACATCGCCAGGCTTGGTCATGCCGACGACCGGATGAATCAGCAGGTTCGCTTCAACATCGCGAGCAGCACGCAGCGTCAACTCCTGGTGCGCGCGATGCATTGGGTTGCGGGTCTGGAATGCCACAACCTTGCGCCAGCCGAGCTTCTCGAAGCGATCACGCATTTCCGCCGGACCGTCACGCAGGTGCTTGAAGTCGTAATGGGTCGGCGCCTCGATGCCCGCCAGTTTGCCGCCGATGTAAACAGGATTGGCAATGTTGTTCAGGTAGTGAACCGCCGGATGCGCTTCATCGGTCGAACCATAAACGCTCTTGGCTTCGGCCTTCTTGTCTGCTGTCCAGATGTCGCCGACCTCGATTGTGGCGATGATGACGCCCTCGAGATCGCGTAAGGCTATCTTGTCGCCGGACGTAATGTCCGCTGCAAAGTCCTCACTGACATCGAGCGTGATCGGCATTGGCCACAGCACGCCGGAGCTCAGACGCATCGTTTTCACGACCGAGTCGTAGTCTTCCTGATTCAGAAAACCCTCAAGCGGCGAAAAAGCGCCGTTGAGCAGCAGCTCGATGTCGCAGATCTGACGCTCGGTCAGATCCCACGACGGGTACTCGCGTGCCGCCTGCTTCTCTGCTTCAGCGTCGTTAGCTGACAAATATAAATTCTTTAGGTCGCCGCCGTGCGGCTCCTTGAAAGCGCCCATTAATTGAAGCCCTTATGAAAAATTGGGCAGCCTGACAATCGTGCCAGCCTGCGGGAAAAGCGATTTTAAAAATCGTTAGCCAATAACGATTCAGATGATCGTTAGCTTAGAATGGAATGTCGTCGTCGAAGTCGTCAGCCGGAGGCGCACTCTGGCCTCCGCCGGATGGCGCGTTCGAACCGCCACCGGAACCGCCGCCACCGGAACCGCCGCCACCGTAGTTTCCGCCACCACCGCTGCCACCGCGCCCGCCGAGCATCTGCATCTCGTCGGCGATAACTTCCGTCGTGTAGCGATCGTTACCGCTCTTGTCCTGCCATTTGTTGGTTCGCAGCTTTCCCTCGATATAAACCTGAGATCCCTTGCGCAGGTACTCGGCCGCGATCTCGGCCAGGCGCCGAAACATCACAACCCTGTGCCATTCGGTTTTTTCTTTCTGCTCACCCGACTGCTTGTCCTTCCACGATTCCGATGTAGCGACGCTAATGTTGGTCACGGCATCGCCAGACGGCATGTAGCGTGTTTCGGGGTCTTGCCCGAGGTTTCCAACGAGGATGACTTTATTTATTCCGCGGGCCATGATCGGTCCATTGTCTGTCGCGAGGGGGAGCCTATTGTAGTGAGTAGCCGCGTAAATACCAGCCTGATTTCTGCATTATTCCTCGCGAAATCGCCCAAATCCCTGCAGCGACAGCCAGATCGCGGCGAGCAAGGCACAGACGAAGAAAACATCGCCCGGGTGGCTGCCGGCAAGGAAGCGACCGCCCAGCAGGCCGCCTGCAAAAGCGCCCAGAAACTGGGCGCTGGAAAACACGCCCAAAGAGGCGCCGCGGGACTCCTGTCCAGCGAGCAGCGAAAGTCGAGCCGGCAGGCCCGCCTCGAGAAAATTGAAACCTGCGAAGAACAGCGTCAACGCGGCGAATACCGTGATGGCCGAGAAACCACCGAAGGCAAGAACCAACTCGCCGACCAATACCAGCACGACGGCGATTCCAATCGTCCTGCCCTTGCCCTGCCGTTCATCCTGGATGATCAGCGGTATCGTGCCGAGCAAGGATGCCAGCAACGCGCCGCCATAGAGCTTCCAGTGGGACGTAATCGGCATATCGAGCGAGTCGCTCAACAGAAACGGCAATGCCACAAAGCTCGCAGTCAATATGGCGTGCAACAAGAACACGTAGAAATCGAGTCGTAACAGCTCAGCCCGCAAAGCGGTGCGGAAATTCCAGCGGCCCGTGGATTGCGGCGCTTCGATGTCATCCGGAAGCAGTAGCAACAACAAAGCGGCCATAACCGCGACCAGCACACCGAAAACGAATATCGCTCGCACACCTAAACTGGCGGCAAGCAGCGGGCCGACGATCATTGCCACGAGAAATGATGCGCCGATGCCGATGCCAACGAATGCCATCGAACGTGTCCGAACCTCTGTGCGCGTCGCATCCGCAACGAGCGCCGTCAACGTAGCGGAAATCGCACCGGCACCCTGCAGCAGGCGACCGGCGATGACGCCGTAAATTGTGTCGCTGAACGCGGCGACCAGGCTGCCAACAGCAAAAATCGCGAGTCCGCCCAAGATGACGGGCACACGCCCGACGCGATCCGACAGTGCGCCAAGCGGAATCTGCAATCCGGCCTGCGTGAGACCGTAGGCGCCGACCGCCAAACCAATCAGCAAGGGCGTCTGGCCCTCAAGGCTCGCCGCGTACAGCGACAGGACCGGCAACAGGGCAAACAGACCGAGCATCCGCAACATGGCGATCGTGGCGATGACGCCGACGGCGCGTTTTTCTGCGCCCAGCATTGCTGCCATGACGGGCTCGGAAGACTCAGGTGATTGATCGGACATGGATTCTATTATTGTTTGTTGATCTGTTTTTGCGCCGGACTAAGGCGGCGGCGTATATTAGCAGGTTGGTCGACGTACTCTGGTCCTTTATGAAGCCTGTAGACAATTACATACGTATTGGCGGCGCACGGACGCACAACCTGCGCAACATTGATCTGGCCCTGCCGCGCGAGAAGCTGATCGTATTCACGGGACTTTCCGGATCGGGCAAGTCATCGCTCGCATTCGATACGATCTACGCCGAGGGACAGCGCCGCTACGTTGAGTCTCTTTCGGCCTACGCCAGGCAATTTCTGTCAATGATGGAAAAGCCTGACATCGACCATATTGAAGGCTTGTCGCCGGCGATATCGATCGAACAAAAATCAACCTCACACAATCCGCGCTCAACCGTCGGCACGGTTACCGAGATTTACGATTACCTGCGGCTGCTTTACGCTCGCGCCGGTATTCCCCGCTGCCCCGATCACGACGTCACGCTCGAAGCGCAAACTGTTAGCCAGATGGTGGACCAGGTTCTCGCACTGCCCGAGGGTACAAAGTTGATGCTGCTGGCGCCCGTGGTCGACAATCGCAAGGGCGAGCACGTGCGACTCATGGCCGATCTGATGGCGCAGGGCTTCATACGCGCCCGCATTGACGGCGAAGTTTACGAATTGGACCAGCCACCGGCGCTGGACCTGCGCAAGAAACACCGCATCGACGCGATTGTCGACAGGATTAAGGTCAAAGCCGACATCCGTCAGCGTTTGGCGGAATCGTTTGAGACCGCGCTGCGTCTGGCGGATGGCGTTGCGCGAATAGCCTGGATGGATGGCAGAGACAATGAAGAGCTGGTGTTCTCGGACCGCTTCGCCTGCAACATCTGCGGCTACAGCCTCGTTGAACTCGAGCCGCGACTGTTTTCTTTTAACAATCCGTCCGGTGCCTGCCCGACCTGTGACGGTCTCGGGGTTAAACAGTTCTTCGATCCGGAGCGCGTTGTTGTTAATGCGTCGTTGTCGCTTGCCGGCGGTGCGATCCGTGGTTGGGATCGCAAGACGACGTACTACTACCAAATGATTCAGAGCCTGGCGGCGCATTTTGATTTCGACATCGAAACCCCATTCGATGAGCTCAGCAAGAGGCTGCGTGATGTCGTGCTTTTCGGCAGCGGCACTGAGAAAGTTGAATTTCACTACGCGAATTCGCGCGGCATGCAAATCAAGAAACTGCATCGCTTCGAAGGCGTCATTCCGAATCTCGACAGGCGTTACCGTGAAACCGAGTCAGGAGCAGTTCGTGAGGAGCTTACGAAGTTTTTGAACAGCCAACCCTGCCCCGAGTGCGGCGGAACACGCCTGAACAGGGCAGCTCGACATGTCTTTATCGCAGACAGGGCACTGCCTGAAATTACCAACCTGTCGGTTGGCAACGCGCGGGAATTCTTCGCAACGATGTCGCTCGAAGGGTGGCGAGCAACCGTTGCTGACAAAATCGTGAAAGAGATCGGTGGGCGACTCGGTTTTCTGTCTGATGTGGGCCTCGATTACCTGTCACTCGATCGCAGCGCCGAAACGCTGTCCGGTGGCGAGGCCCAGCGCATTCGTCTCGCGAGCCAGATCGGCTCAGGCCTGGTCGGTGTCATGTATATCCTCGACGAACCGTCAATTGGCCTGCATCAGCGGGATAATCAGCGCCTGCTGAGTACGCTGACGCATCTGCGCGATATTGGCAACACCGTCATCGTCGTTGAACATGATGAAGAGGCGATCCTCTCTGCCGACTACGTTGTCGACCTGGGTCCCGGCGCCGGCGTACACGGTGGTCAGATCGTTGCCGCAGGCACGCCGGAGGACGTTAAGAACAATCCACAGTCTCTTACCGGCCAGTACCTGTCGGGGAAACGAGTCATACCGGTTCCCGAAGAACGGACAGCGCCGGATGCCGATCGCCAGATCACGATTCGTGGCGCGACCGGAAATAACCTGAAGAATATCAACGCGTCGATTCCAGTCGGCGTGATGACTTGCGTCACGGGCGTGTCGGGCTCCGGCAAGTCCACGCTCATTAACGACACCTTGTATAAGGCCGTCGCCGACGAACTGAACCGCAGCAATCGTAACCCCTCGCCGCACGAGGAAATATCGGGCATCGAACAAATCGACAGGGTGATCGATATCAGCCAGAGCCCCATCGGTCGCACGCCACGTTCGAATCCCGCTACCTACAGCGGCTTGTTCACGCCGATTCGCGAATTGTTCGCAGGAACGCAGGAGGCACGTTCCCGCGGCTACATGCCGGGACGATTTAGTTTTAACGTCAAGGGCGGTCGCTGCGAAGCCTGCCAGGGCGATGGTGTTATTAAGGTCGAGATGCACTTCCTGCCGGACGTATATGTGCCCTGCGATGTTTGCCGTGGTAAACGCTACAACCGTGAAACTCTCGAAATCCGCTACAAGGGAAAAAACATTACGGAAGTCCTCGAGATGACCGTCGAAGACGCGCTCGATTATTTCAAAAATGTTCCCGTCGTTGCGAAGAAATTGCAGACGCTTACGGATGTCGGTTTGTCCTACGTCCGTCTCGGGCAAAACGCGACGACGCTGTCGGGCGGCGAAGCTCAACGCGTAAAATTGGCGAAGGAATTATCCAAGCGCGATACGGGCAGCACGCTCTATATTCTTGACGAACCGACAACAGGATTACACTTCCACGATATCGAACAATTGTTGGGCGTCTTGCATCGGCTGCGTGATCGCGGCAACACGATTGTCGTTATCGAACACAATCTTGATGTCATCAAAACCGCTGACTGGATCATCGACCTCGGCCCCGAAGGCGGCGATGGCGGCGGTATGATCGTTGCGACCGGCACACCCGAAGATGTCGCGTCAACCCGGGGTTCGTTTACCGGTGAATATCTTCGTCCGCTAGTGAAGCAACGCGCCGCATAGGCACTCAAACTGCAAATGCTATATTTACGATAATAATAATATAATCAATATGTTACAGGATCGTGTATCCAATCGAGAAGCGGCTCCACCCAGCTGGGGTTCGGCAGATAAAAAGCTCCGTGTTCTTTTCCGGTCGCGATCATCTTCTCGTAGATGGAGAAAACCTGCCCCGATATCTGAAATCGCGGGTAAGCGTCCAACCAGCTACTGCAGGCGGCGAGTGTCACGTATCGAATGTCCGGGCGTTGCGACAAACGGGAAACGAATAAGGTAATTGCCCCGCCCTTCGAAAATCCCACGACGATAATTCGTTTTGGCGACACGCCTTCCGAAATAAGAGTTTCAATACGACTGACCGTCTTACGGGCATATTCGTAAACATCGGCGCCGCTGTCGCGAACTTCAGATTCGACAATCGCACCCTTGGCGCCGAGTGCTTCAACAACGGCGGGATAATCGTAGAAACGCCAGCGCGGCTGTGTTGGAGTTGGCCCGGAATCTTCAATGATCTGGCCGTGCAGATAAATGATGATCGGCTGACTCTCAGCCAGTGCCGGATGCTTTTGTGCGAACGCAGTGCAATGCGCCAGGAGCAGCGCGCAGGCCAATGCCGTTCTATTCATGGTCCTTCAGAACGCGTTCGGTCGACGCGGGATACTTCGCCAGGAACTCGGCTGGCCTTACGGGTCGGCGCACCAGTTCACCGCCGCAATTCGGACAGATGCCGTGGAATTTATCGGCGGCGCAGTCGCTGCAGAAGGTGCATTCGAATGTGCATATCATTGCCGCAGTCGAATCCGCCGGCAGATCTCGATCGCAATCTTCACAGTTAGGACGGATTTCAAGCATTAGGAAGGTAGGTATTCAAATCGGGTTGTTTTCAAGATGCTGATCAAAAAAGCCGTTTTTGTGTTGATGAATTACCTGCCAGTGGTTCGTCACCAGGTAAAGCAAGGTTACGAATACACCGACGCCACCGATAAAGTGGCCGATATTGCCAGGGTTTTCAATCATCGGTCGCCGCTGCCTCTAACGGAAAGGCGTCAAGTGGTGCCTCGAATGCGATGAATAAGACGCAGCGATCGCCCGGCTTTTTAAATGGACAGACTGTCGGGAATCGCTCATATCGAATCGCTCAACATTGCGCCGGAATTTCGAATAGCGGCAAGAAGCGACCCGGGATGCTTCCAGACCCCCGAGTGCCAATAAGCTGCCCGCCTGTGGCCAGATAAAACTGCTCCGCGTTTGAGTCTCCCTGAATCACCAAAAATTTTCCACTTCGAACTTTGCATTGAAAAGTCGCTTCAGAACGTAAAAGCCCAATATCTTGCCGTCCTTTTCAACAACGACGAAGTCGAATCTATCATTCCCTATTTGATCCGGCGCGAACGTGAGTTCGTCCTCGCAGGATTTCATGAATTCCTGAGAGTATCCCCAGTGCGCCTTGGAACGCATCGCCAGATCAGACAACAAGTCAGCTTCACTCGGTGAAGCACTTCGGATCTTGTCTGACCGTCTCACTCGCCAGTGGCCGAAAATGACAAGCGTCTGAGTTGCTTGTCGTGTACGCCGCTAAGGAAGACCAAAGCAGCGATTGCTCCTGCTAACGCCAAACCCATGTCCGACTGCGTGTCCCAGACATAGCCCTGCGTTCCGAGAAACGCATCGGCCGCCTCAGCAGACAACAGTGCTACCCACCATTCAATCAATTCGTAAAAGGCGCTTATGCCCAGGCACATTGAGACGATGAAGAAATTCATCCAGGCCCTCGAACTGAAAACCTTCTTGCGAACGACGATCTCCCTGGCAACAATTGCCGGAATGAATCCCTGTGCGAAATGACCGAGCTTGTCGTAGTTGTTCCGCGAACCATCAAATAGTTCGCGGAACAAATCGCCGACTGGAACTTCAGCATAGGTGTAATGGCCGCCCACCATCAGGATGACGCAGTGAACCAGTATCAATGTGTACGTCAGCGTAGTTAGCGGAAAGCTGTTTCGCGTATAAAACAGTACTGCGATGGCGATCAGCGCGGGAAATACTTCCAGCACCCAGGTTGTAAAGTCCCGCGGATTAATTCCTGACCAGATCAATACCAAAAAGAAAACAGCCAACCAGCTGATACGCCATTTTGTCACTCCAATGCCTCACTCTTCGGCTTGCTGACATTGCGATAACCCCGCGGACGGAAAAAGCCTTCGCGCGCAAAGCACTGCCAACACCATGGCAGCCACTTCAGCAACGCGAAACTCAACCACAAAGCCCACCCGAGAATCAGTACCTTGTAGATCCATATCGGCACTGTCATCGCTGTCGCAATCGGCAATGCCGAGTCACTGCGATCGGCAAACCAGGATAATGCGTTGCCGTAGGAGTTGTTACCGGTCACGTGCATATTCGGTTCACCAAGGAGGCCCATCGGCAGGCTGATCACGAGCGCGCTCAGAGCCGCTACCGTAAACAGGACAACGGCCAATTGCAGAACATTAAACCGCCACCATGATATGTCCGTACGCCACTTCTCACGGGCGCCAATGAACAGAATCCAGGCCGCAACGAACCCAAGCACCGGCCAGTTGAAGGTGCTGAAGCCGAGCCCCAGCAGCAACCAGTGGTGCGTGCGCAACGGTGTCCAGTCGATTCGCCCAAGAATCCACGCGAGCAAAATAAGCACGGCCAGTTCTGACCAGTACAAAACTGCCGGACCGAGACGCGGGCCGTTTGTTGCCAGTAGCCAGCGATTGCGGGGCAAGGACATATTCATCGTGATGTTGCTGGCCGGCGCACCGATATCCACGGCTGGCATTTGCGTCCGCGCCCCGATGTCGCCGTCCTCGCGCCACGCCACAGAGATGGAGTGTTCGCCTGGCAGAATCGGCACGGTCAACTGACCAGCCTCGGCGCGCAGCGGTTCGGTTTCGCCATCGATTATTACTTGAGTAACGTCTGCGTCTTCCGGCAACTGGATAACGTGCTGCGCGCCGCTCGTGCTGCGATAGTTCAGTCCCATCATCGTAGTACTCGAACGCGCGCCCTGCTCGACCCGTACGTTAACCGAATCGAACGCGAGTGTTGATCCCTCTGCTGCTTCGGGTCGACCCGCCTCGATCGTTAGCGTCTCGCCGCCGCGCGGATGGAATTCCGCCATACGTACGCTGGTGCCACTGTTGCCTGTCTCGCTTTCCGGTACGCCACTGAATTCGGCATGCCAAACCGTTCCTACGCCGACGAACCAGGTTTCTGTCCAGGCCACGCCGCTCTCTGCGGTGAGATGCAACGGCGAGGTCCGCGGGATATTGGATTGCCAGCTCACTGACGACTGTTGTGGGTTCATCGACACAAGAATGTTCCCGTCCGCAATGCTCATGTCCTCCGTAACGACTGTCTCGCCTGCGACCAGCGGCAGTTCGAGCGTCAATGCACCTTGCACAGGCGCGATACGCGTTACCGATGTCGTCACTCGCCAGTCCAGCCCCAGTTCGACCGTTCGATATACGTACACAAATGGCGGAAAGCGACTGCTTTCCCAGCGCGGTGCGCCGTCGC
>Ga0255057_10000903_pt1 | contig 17053 bp, 13 predicted proteins | sample Cases_109_6_MG_FD_189022 | JGI IMG/M metagenome (GOLD analysis project Ga0255057, IMG submission 189022) | Seawater microbial communities from Amundsen Gulf, Northwest Territories, Canada - Cases_109_6 | ecosystem: Environmental > Aquatic > Marine > Gulf | place: Canada: Northwest Territories... | reverse complement strand
GGTGTCGGCCCAGGGCCACGGCCGGACCGGACCCGCGCCAACTTGCGCCCTTGCCAGGCTGGCGGACCAGGAGGCTTCCAGCAGCCCCTGGGCCAGCCAGGCCTTGGCGTGAATCCAACCCGCGCCGCCGAGCTGCCAGAGCCCCCCGGCGATCAAGGCCAGGGCCGCGGCGAGTGGGAGCAGCCGGCGTTTATACACCGGCCGTGCGCCGGCCGCGCCGCAGGGCCAGCATCAAGAGCAGACCCAGCCCCAACAGGGCGGCACCGATGAGCGCCTGGAGTTGGGCCGGAGTCGCGGTCTGGGGCAGGCCGATCGCTTGACCGTCCATTTGGCCGACTGCGTTGATCTTGCGCATCAAGCCGGGCGAGAGTTCGCGCATCCGGAACGGCGGTTGTTCCGTGCCGAAGACGTGCTCCCAGCTCCAGCCCTCGGGCAGGTTGCGCGGAATCTCCAAAGTTTCGAGCCCGGCCTCGGGCGGCCGCCCCGGCCGCGTATCGATCGCGACCAGGCTGGTGTAGCGGGTCACCAGTTCGTGGTGGAGTGCGACCGCCAGCGCCTTGCCGCGCACCGTTGCTGGGTCTTCGGCCCGGAACCGGCCGTCCTCGATCTGGTCGATCTTGCCGCGCGCCCAGATCGCCGCCACCCCGGGCACGGACACCGCCGTGGACAGGTCCAGGCGCCGCTCCCAGGTCTCGCCGCCGCGCCGGCCGCGTAGTGTCAGCGCGCCTGACACCTGGTTCAGCGGCAGGCCGGGCAGCTTGACGCTGAAGCTGACCGGCTCGCCCGCGTAAAGGTCCGGGATCGGGTCGGGGTAGAACTCGGCCCGCGCCGGCAGGTCCTCGGGCCAGGCCAAACTCACCCCGGTCAGCGTCGGGCGCGCCAGCTTGTTTAGCAATTCTTCTACGCGCGCGCCGACCTGGGCGACGTCGCCGATGTAAGTAAAGCTGCCGCGGCCGAGTTCGGCGGCCTTGCGCATGAAATAGGAATTGGGCGCCGCGCCGATGCCGATGGTGAACAGGCGGCGATTGCCGAGCAGCCCGGCGATGGCCTCGAACAGTTCGGCCTCGTTGCCGACCGCGCCGTCGGTCAGGAACACTACTTGGCGCAGGCGTCCGGGCTCGGCGCGGCCGCTCAGCGCGCGCAGCAGGGCCGGCAGCATGTTGGTGCCGCCCTCGGCGCGAAGCGCGCCCACATAGGCCTGGGCGATGCGCAGGTTATGCGGGCTCGCCGGTTGGACATCCTGAAACAGGCTGTCGGTCGCGCTCGCGAAGCGGATCACGTTGAAGCGGTCCGCCGGCGCGAGGCGGGAGAGTGCGTGTCCCAGGGCTTCGGCGGCCTGTTCGATCGAGGGCCCGTGCATGGAGCCGGAGGTATCGATCACGAAGATCAGGTCGCGCGGGATGACGGGCCGTTCTTCCCGGGATGCCTCGGCCTCGGGGGGCGGCACCACCAGGACCGTCAGGTAGGTCTCGCCGTCGCGTTCCTCGGCGAACACCGCGGCCTCCGGGGTCACGCCGAGCTTCGGGCGCCATTCGAGCACGAAGTCGCGGTTGGCGGGGGTGCGCCCCTCGGCCAGGGTGATCCGACGCCGGCGATCGTCGAGGTCCGCGATCGCGACCGGATGATAGAGGCTTTTCAGTTCGCTGAGCGGCAGGCCGGGATCGAGTGTGATCGCGAGGGTGACTGGATTTCCCGGACCGCTGTCGGGATGGCGCGTCGGGCCGAACAGGTCGCGGTCGTCGCCCTGGGAAACCGTCGCGTGCCGGACACCCGGCCCTGGGCCCGGCGCTGCGGGGGTTGGCGCCTCTGCCATGGGGGCGGCGGCCGGTGGGGTATAGCGCGGCGCCACGACCATTGGGAATCGCAGCGAGAAGCGGCCGTCCGCGTAGGCGACCCGGTCCTGGTACTCGATCTCGACCACGATCTCCTCGCCGGGGCCGATGTTGGCGACCGCGGTGGCGAACACGTTGGCGCGTTCCGACGACAGCAGGCTCGCGCGTTTGCCTTCGGCGGCGGCCTTCTCGTAGGCCTTGCGCGCCTCGGCGCGCTCCATGATCCGGCCCGCGATCTCGCGCCCGCCGACGGTCATGGTCAGGCGGTCGACCGCCGAACGCTCGGGCAGGGGGAAGACGTAGATGCCCTCCATCCAGACCTTGGTGGGATTGACGAAGTGCTGGCGCACCGTGACCCGGGACACCAGGCCGGCGACCGAGATGTCAACCTCGCTGGCGAGTGTCGGTGCCTCGAAGACCGCGTCTTCGCGCCCGGCCCGAAAGAACAGCCCGGAGACCGGTGGCGGTTCGGACGCCGCCGCCGCCCCGCCGGCCGGACTCTGGGCGCGGGCGGCTCGAATCGCGTCCGGAATTAGCAGGACGAGCAGCAGGAGGATAGCGATCTTGGCGAGCAGCACGGCGCCGATGACGCGGACGGCGCTCCACAGCATGGTGGTGCTGCGGGTCGGAAATGGTCCGTGCGCTTCGGGCCCAAGAGTGTGGGGCAGGGTCGAGCGGATGGCGGTCATGTTTCGGGGTCCCTTCTGGCGTTCTCGAGCGAAGGGTTAGCTTTGGTGTTCGATCGCGGCGCCGGGGCAGCGGGATCAAGGCGATCCCGCGATCCATTGCGGCGGAAAGGTGGCCGGGCGGATGGAAATCCGGTTCTCCGGGCCATGACCCATACGAGCCGCTTGTCAGTCCGGGGCTGCTTGATTATTTTGCGGCGAGGCCATCGGGGCCCTGCTTCTTCTATGGAGACTTATCCGCCATGTCGGTCATCGCCAGCCGCCTATCGCGCATCAAACCCTCGCCCACTATCGCCGTCACCCAGATGGCCAACGAACTCAAGGCCGCCGGCCGGGACGTGATCGGCCTGGGCGCGGGCGAGCCCGATTTCGACACCCCGGACAACATCAAGGAGGCGGCGATCGCCGCCATCCAGCGCGGCGAGACCAAATACACCGCCGTCGACGGCACGCCCGCGATGAAGGCCGCCGTGGCCGCCAAGTTCAAGCGCGACAGCGGCCTCGATTACGCAGCCAACCAGATCACCGTCGGCACCGGCGGCAAGCAGGTGCTCTACAACGCCTTCATGGCGTCGCTCGATCCCGGCGACGAGGTCATCATTCCGGCGCCCTACTGGGTGTCCTATCCGGACATGGTGCTGCTCGCCGAGGGCGAGCCGGTGATCGTGCCCTGCGGCCAGAACAACCTGTTCAAGCTCCAGGCCGAAGACCTGGAGGCGGCGATCACCGCGAAGACCAAGTGGGTCATGCTCAACAGTCCCTCGAACCCGACCGGCGCGGCCTACAGCCGCGCGGAGATGAAAGCCCTCACCGACGTGCTCAAGCGCCACCCCCACGTCTGGGTGATGACCGACGACATCTACGAGCACCTGGTCTACGACGGCTTCGAATTCTCGACCCCGGCCGAGGTCGAGCCGGAACTCTACGACCGGACGCTCACGGTGAACGGAGTCTCGAAGGCCTATTGCATGACCGGCTGGCGCATCGGCTTCGCCGGCGGCCCCGCCGAGCTGATCAAGGCCATGTCCAAGGTCCAGTCCCAAAGCACCTCGAACCCCTCCTCGGTCAGCCAGGCCGCGGCGGTCGAGGCGCTGACCGGGCCCTCCGACTTCATCGCCGAGCACAACGCGGCCTTCAAGGCGCGCCGCGATCTGGTGGTCGACGCGCTCAACACCTGCGTGGGCCTGCAGTGCCACCGGCCGGAGGGGGCGTTCTACGTCTATCCCTCCTGTGCCGGCGCGATCGGCAAGAAGACCCCGGACGGCAAGACCATCGAGTCCGACGGCGATTTCGTCACCTACCTGCTCGATGCCGAGGGCGTGGCCGCGGTCCAGGGCGAGGCCTTCGGCCTGTCGCCCTACTTCCGCATCTCCTACGCCACCTCCACCGAGGCGCTGGAAGAGGCCTGCAAACGCATCAAGCGCGCCTGCGAAGCGCTGAGCTAGGCGCCGGGTTCCGATCGGCCGGCCGGGAAGGCGAGGCATGAAGATCGCCATCATCGGGGCCGGGGGAGTCGGCGGCTACTTTGGTGCGCGCCTGGCGGAGGCGGGGCACGAGGTCGCCTTCGTCGCTCGCGGCGCCCATAAGGAGGCCATGAAGGCCCGGGGCCTGAGGGTCCATTCACCGCTCGGCGACATCCATCTGCCGGCGCCGGACCTGGTCGAGGACCCGGCCGCCATCGGCGCCCGCGACTTCATCCTGTTCTGCGTCAAGCTCTGGGACGTGCCGGCCGCGGCCGAGATCGTGCGGCCGATGCTTTCGGCCGAAAGTTTCCTGGCGCCGATCCAGAACGGGGTCAGCGTGACCGGGACGCTCGCCGGCCTGCTCGGCGCCGAGCGGATATTGGGCGCGGTCACCCAGATCTCGGCCTCGATCGAGGCGCCGGGCGTGATCCGTCACCACGGCGATTTCGCGCGCCTGATTTTTGGCGAGCTGGGGGGCGGGACCTCGGCGCGGCTGGAACGCCTGGTGGCGGCTTGCGAGGACGCCGGCATCGAGGCCCGGGTCTCCCCCGACATCGAGGCCGAGATCTGGAAGAAGTTCACGTTTCTCGCGGCGATGGCCGGCGCGACCGCGTTCTATCGGGCGCCGATCGGCGAGATTCGGGACGATCCGGAACGCCGCGCGCGCCTCGAGACCTTGCTGCGCGAGACCGCGGCGCTCGGCCGCGCCAAGGGGGTCGCGCTGCCCGAGGGCCTGGAGGAACGCGCGCTCGGTTTCCTGAGCAAGCTGCCGGCTGAAATGAAATCATCGATGCAGCTCGATCTCGAGCGTGGCCGCCGGCTCGAGCTCGAGTGGCTCAACGGCGAGGTGGTGCGGCTGGGGCGCGAGCTGGGCGTGCCGACCCCCGAAAACGCGGCCGTCTTCGAGGCGCTCAAGCCCTATGCGATGGGTGCGGACTAGCTGGTCAAAATCCGGTTAAGCCTTCTCGACCTCGAGCGCGAGTCCCAGGCCGACGACCTGAACCGGGGCGCCGGGTTCGAGGATGGCGACGCCGGCGCTGGCGTGGCGCAGCTCGGCGACCTGGACCGTCTCGGCGGCGCCGACGACCCGGACCCGCGCGCCGGCGGGTAGGTCGCCGCCCCGGATTGGCCAAGACTGGCCCTCGATATCGAGCAGGCCTCGGCCCGCGACGATGGCCTGGGTCAAGGTGAAGATCTGGCCGAAGTGCCGCGCCGCGCGGCGATAGCCGCGCTCGGCCCAGCGATTCAGACCGTAGGCGAACGCCATCGAGGCGACGGCCGCAAAGCCCAATTGCTGAAATCCGGTCAGACTAGGCGCGGCGTAGAGCGCCAGGCCGACGGTGGCGGTGGTCAGGCCCAGCGCCAGGACGCCGCGGCCCAGGGTGTCGACCATGCCGAAGGGCATCAGGGCACGGGCGCCGAGGGTGGTCACCGCGAGGCCGAGCCAGTGCCAGTGGGTCAGGCCGTCGAAGAATTCGATCATGGCTATCGCTCCCGAAATCCGGGTGGATCAAACCATGGCGAAGGTAAAGGAATGCCTTATGCCGGGGGGGCTCGCGGACGGCCGCGGGCTCCGGATGCGCGGGTGTGCGCATCCGGAGTGAAAAACTTTAGATTCGGTTCAACTAAGTCCGAACCGGTGGATTTTTCCGCTTCGGGTTAAGTGCCGATCTCGCCGCCGTCGTCCTTGGTGATCGCCATCACCGAGGGCCGGGGCGGCATGCCGTCCGCGAAGTCGGGCCAGCGGGTCGAGGGCGCGTCGAAGGTCGAGCCCTTGTCGTCGCCGGGGTGTTGGATCGCCACGAACAGAGTCCGTTGGTCCGGCGTGAATGTCGGGCCGCAGATCTCGGCGCCGGTGGGCGCGTTGAAGAAGCAACGGGTCAGGCCGCGCCCCGGCCCTTGGGTATCGGCGGCGTAGACCGAATCGGCCATGCCGCTCTTGGGTTGCCCGTCGGTGGTGATCCAGATCCGGCCCTTGGCATCGAAGGCGCAATTGTCGGGCGTCGACACCCAGCCGTCCTTGCTGACCTCCTTCAGGTACATGGCGCCATCCTTGGGGTCGTTCGGGTTGCCGCCAATGAGGAAGAAATCCCAGCGATAATTGGTCGCGGTATGGTCGGCGTTCTTGCCCTCGCCGGGCGGGATCAGTTCGATGATCTGGCCGTGCTTGTTCTTGGCCCTTGGGTTGGCGGCGTCGATCTGTTCGGGCTTGCGCTTGGTGTTGTTGGTGCACAAGACGTAGGTGCGACCGTTGATCGGGTTGGTCTCGACGTCCTCGGGCCGGTCCATGGGCGTGGCGCCCAACAGATCGGCGGCATGACGGGTCTCGATCATGACGTCGGCATGGCTGTGGAAGCTGTTTTCGGCCGTGAGCGGCCCGTCGCCGAAGACCAGCGGCAGCCAGCTCATGGTGCCGTTGGCTGCGAACTTGGCGACATAGAGCGTGCCTGAATCGAGCAGGTCGCGGTTGGCCTCGCGATCGCCGGGCTGGAAACGCCCCTCGGTCACGAACTTGTAAAGATAGTCGAAGCGCTGATCGTCGCCGGAGTAAACCGTGACCCGGCCGTCGGGGTTGACGATGGTGGTCGCGCATTCGTGCTTGAAGCGTCCCAGCGCCGTGCGCTTGATCGGAGTCGAGGCCGGGTCGTAGGGGTCGATCTCGACCACCCAGCCGAAGCGGTTGGGCTCGTTCGGCTCCTTGTCGATGTTGAAACGGTCGTGGTGCTGGCCCCACTGGTAGCGCGGCTTGTTTTTCAGGCCGTAGCGCTTGTAGTTGCGTGCCTCGTCGGTTTTCGTGGGGTCGCCGATAAAGTAGCCGTGGAAGTTCTCCTCGGCGATTAGCACGGTGTCCCAGGGCGTGGTGCCGCCGGCGCAGTTGTTGATCGTGCCGATAACCTTGGTGCCGCTGGGATCGGCGTTGGTCTTGAGCCGATCGTGGCCGGCCGCCGGGCCGCTCATGCGCATCTCGGTGTCGACCAGACTGAAGCGCCGGTTGTAGCGGCTGTCCTCGACCACTGCCCACTTGCCCCCGGTTCGCTTGACCTCGATCACCGAGTGACCATGGGCGGCCAGTTCCACATCCATCTGCGCCTTGTTCAGCTGCTTGGCGGCACCCTTCTTTTCGCCCACCGACCACATCAAATGCGCGTTGGTATATTCATGACTGACGCACAACAGCCCGTTCTCGGAGTTCCCGGAGCCGAGCGGCAATGGCATGTACGCCATGAAGTCGTTGTTGTAGCCGAACTGCTTATCCTGGGCCGCCCCGGACTGATTGGCGACGTCGAATGCCGGCGCGTCGGCCGTGACTTTGTCGCCCCAGCGGATCACCAACTCGGCGCTGTAGCCGGGCGCGGTCTGCACGCCCGTGGTTATGTCGTGGGCGATTTCCTGGAAGCCGAGCGTGGAGGCCTGGGCCGCGGCCCGGCCGATCCCGGTCAGGAAGGTCGAGCCCAGCGCGGCGGTCGCCGCCACCCCGGTCAGGCCCTTGAGCGCGGTGCGCCGGCTCAGGCGCTGCTGGATGATGTCCGCAAGCGGCGTCTCGGTCGAGGGGTTGGAGGGAATGTCGTCGTCGTCACCGTCCTCGAAGTCGGCTTCGTAGACGCCGTGCTTGTAGGAATCCCTGATACCTTGGGTCATCGATCGTCTCCTCCCTGAAAAAATCCATTATTGCGGACCTACCGGTCTCGCTTGGCGCGCCGTGCATCGTGCCTCCGCAACGCGTCGGCAAAACGTAAGCTGGATTCGGTATTGTGGAAGGGGTTCGTGCCGGGATAGCGCCCCAAAAAGCGCCGGCGGGCCCGCCTAGCCGCCCTTCTTCCGGATCTTGGCCCAGGTGTCGCGCAGCGCCACGGTGCGGTTGAACACCAGGCGCTCCGGTGTTGAATCCGGATCGGGGGTGAAATAGCCCTGGCGCTCGAACTGCACAGGATCGCCTTGCGCCGCCTCGGCCAGGCTCGGCTCGAGGCGGCAGTTCTCGATCACGCGCAGCGACTCCGGATTGAGGTCGTCGAGCACCTCGCCGTCGGCGCCGGGCACCGGTTTGGTGAACAGGCTCTCGTAGAGCCGCACCTCGGCGGGGATCGCGTGTTCGGCCGAGACCCAGTGGATCGTGCTCTTGACCTTGCGGCCATCGGGCGCGTTGCCGCCGCGGGTTTCGGGGTCATAGGTGCAGCGCAGCTCCACGATCTTGCCGTTCGCGTCCTTGACCGCCTCCCGGCAGGTGATGAAGTAGGCGTAGCGCAGGCGCACCTCGCGGCCCGGCGCGAGCCGGAAGAATTTCCTCGGCGGCTCCTCCATGAAATCGCCGGCCTCGATGTAGAGTTCGCGCGCGAACGGCACCTCGCGGGTCACGGCGGCCGCGTCCTCCGGATTGTTGATCGCCTGAAGCGTCTCGGTCTGGCCCTCGGGGTAATTTTCGATCACCACCTTGAGCGGCTCGAGCACCGCCATGCGCCGCTCGGCGATTTTGTTCAGCCGGTCACGCGCGCAGTGTTCCAATAGCGCGACCTCGACCAGGTTGTCGGCCTTGGCGATGCCGATTCTCTTGCAAAAATCGCGGATCGCCTCCGGCGGAAAACCGCGCCGCCTGAGTCCGCGGAGAGTCGGCATGCGCGGGTCGTCCCAGCCCGCGACATGGCCTTCCTCGACGAGCTGGATCAGGCGCCGCTTGGACAGCACGGTGTAGGCCAGGTTGAGGCGCGCGAACTCGGTCTGGCGCGGCACCGCGGGCACCGGCAGGTTTTCGATCAGCCAGTCGTAGAGTGGGCGGTGGTCCGCGAACTCCAGCGTGCACAGCGAATGGGTCACGCCTTCGATGGCGTCGGATTGGCCGTGGGCGAAGTCGTAGGTCGGATAGATGCACCAGGCCTCGCCGGTGCGCGGGTGATTCGCGTGCAGAATGCGGTAGATCACCGGATCGCGCAGGTTCATGTTGCCCGAGGCCATGTCGATTTTGATGCGCAGCACCCGGGCGCCGTCGGGGAATTCGCCGGCGCGCATGCGGCGGAACAGGTCCAGGCTCTCTTCGGCCGGGCGCTCGCGGTAGGGGCTATTGCGGCCGGCTTCGGTCAGGGTGCCGCGGTGGGCGCGAATCTCCTCGGCCGAGAGGTCGTCGATGTAGGCCAGGCCGGCGCCGATCAGGTGTTCCGCCCAGGCGTAAAGGGTCTCGAAATGGTCGGAGGCGTGAAACAGGTGCTGGCCCCAGTCGAAGCCCATCCAGCGCACGTCCTCCTGGATCGCCTCAATGTACTCATGCTCCTCCTTGACCGGGTTGGTGTCGTCGAAGCGCAGGTGGCAACGGCCACCGAACTCCCGGGCGACGCCGAAGTTCAGGCACATCGACTTGGCGTGGCCGATATGCAGATAGCCGTTGGGCTCGGGCGGGAAGCGGGTAACCACGGTCTCGTGGTCGCCTGCCGCCAGATCGGCTCGGACGATGTCGCGAATGAAATCCCGCGCGCCCTCCTGGGTCGCGGCGTCGGCGTCGCTCATGGGGTCGTGCTCCAGGTCTGGGCCGTGGCGTGCCGCCGGGACAGGAGGGTCCCACGCGTGCGCCCCTGTGTGCCAAAATTTCGGCCCCGGGCCAAGCCCCGCGCGCGTCTCGCAAGGCCGGCGGTCTTCCCATTTTCCGGCGATAGCTGCTATCGTCGCGCCTGGGTCGGGTAGGGGGGAGCGGGGCGGCTATGGCATTTTCGGAATATGGCGACTACGACGCCCTCGGCCTGGCCGGGCTGGTGCGTGCCGGCCAGGTGTCCGCCGAGGAGTTGCTCGACGAGGCGCTGACCCGCATCGCGGCCAGCAACCCCAAGCTCAACGCGGTCACGGTCCACGCCGAGGCGATGGCGCGCCAGGCGCTCGCCGCCGGCCTGCCCGAGGGACCCTTCACCGGCGTGCCCATGCTGCTCAAGGACCTGGGCCAGTTTTGCGCCGGCCTGCCGCTCACCAACGGCAGCCGGTTCGCCTCCGAACCGGCGCCGGGCTACGACGGCAATTTGTCCGCGCGCTACAAACGCGCCGGCTTCGTCATCCACGGCCGCACCGCGTCACCCGAGTTCGGTCTGACCACCACGACCGAATCCCGGCGCCACGGTGCCACCCGCAATCCCTGGGGCCTGGAACACAGCGCCGGCGGCTCCAGCGGCGGCGCGGCGGCGGTGGTGGCGGCCGGGGCGATCCCCGCGGCCCATGCCTCCGACGGCGGCGGCTCGATCCGCATTCCCGCCTCCTGCTGCGGCCTGTTCGGGCTCAAGCCGACCCGCGGACGAATCAGTTCCGGCCCCGACGCGGGCGAGGGCTGGAACGGCATGGCGATCGGGCACGCGGTCACCCGCAGCGTGCGCGACAGTGCCGCGCTGCTCGACATTGCCTCGGGGCCGGCGCCCGGCGATCCCTATTGGGCCGAACCGCCGGCGCGACCCTTCCTCGAGGAGGTCGGCGCCGATCCGGGCCGGTTGCGGATCGCGCTCTGCCTGGAGACGTTCAACGGCACGCCGCTCGACCCGGCCTGCGCGGCCAGCGCGCGGGAGGCGGCCGAACTCTGCGAAAGCCTGGGGCACGACGTGGCGGAGGCCGGGCCGGAGGTCGACCGTCCGGCGGTTCTGGCGGCCACCTTCGATATCATCTCCGTGCAAGTCGCCCTGCTGCTCGACGTGTTGGGCCGCGGCATGAAACGGACCTGTACGGCGGGCGACGTGGAGCGCGCGACCTGGGCCTTGGCCGAGGCGGGCCGCGAGGTTCCCGGCGTGCGATTCCAGGCCGCCATCGACACGCTTCACATGGCCGGCCGTCGGCTCGGCGCGTTCTTCGAGGGCTTCGATGTGCTGCTGACTCCGACCCAGCCGATGCCGACACCGCGCCTCGGCTGGCTCGACCCCGATGGCGAGGATCAGGATGCTTATGGCGAACGGGTGGTGCAGTCGGTCGGCTTCACCTCGTTCTTCAACGCGACCGGCGTGCCGGCCATGTCGGTGCCGCTGCATTGGACCGAAGCCGGCCTGCCCCAGGGCACTCAGTTCGCCGCCGCCTACGCCAACGAAGCGCTGATGTTCCGTCTCGCCGCCCAGCTCGAGGCCGCCCGCCCCTGGGCCGGACGCCGCCCGCCGGGATTCGGAGGCTAGGGACATGGGCGCGACGGTGGGACGGGTTGCGGGCAAGATCGCGTTGGTGACCGGCGGTGGATCGGGGTTGGGGCGGGCGATTTCCGAGCTGTTGGCGCGCGAGGGCGCGCGGGTCGCGGTCACCGATATCGACGCGGGCGCCGCGCGCGAGACCGTCGACGCAATTTTGCGGGAGACGCCCGGCGCCGCCATCGCGGTTCGCCACGACGTGACCGAGGCGGCGGACTGGCGCGCGGCCTTGGAACGCACGGTCGCCGAATTCGGGGGGCTCCACATCCTGGTCAACAACGCCGGCATCGCCGAGGGCGGCAGCATCGAGGACACCGACTTGGAGACCTGGCGGCGCGTGCACGCCATCGACCTCGACGGCGTGTTCCTGGGCTGCAAGCTGGCGCTGCCTCACATCAAGGCCGCCGGCGGCGGGTCGATCGTCAACATCTCGTCGGTGGCCGGCATCGTCGCCGGGCACAACATGGCGGCCTACAACTCGGCCAAGGCGGCGGTGCGCCACCTGAGCAAGTCGGTGGCGCTGCACTGCGCCAAACAAGGCAACGGCATTCGCTGCAACTCGGTGCATCCGGCCTTCGTGCGCACGCCGATCCTCGACCCCCTGGTGGATCGTTTCGGGGCGGAAGACGCCTACGCCAAACTCGGCCGCCAGATCCCCCTGGGCCGCATCGGCGAGCCCGCGGAGGTCGCCTACGGCGTGCTCTACCTGGCGTCCGACGAATCCAGTTTCATGACCGGGGCCGAGCTGGTGCTCGACGGCGGCCTCAGCGCCCAGTGATTAGCGCCCAGTGATCGGCGGGATGTGACTGGCGCGGGTGAGACTCCTGAGCTCGACGCCGCTGCGCCAGAACACCATCAGGCCGAGGCCGACCATCAGGAGGATGCTGAAGACGTTGTTGAACATGATCATGGCGAGTGCCGCTTCGTCCGCGACGCCCAAGATGTTGAGCGCGAAGCCCGCGCCGATCACGAAACCGCCCGGCACCCGGATGAAGTGCGCCAGCACCATGGCGAAGCCCGCGAACACCAGCAGGAACAGGTAGTCGAAGGGCCGCAGCACCACGCCGATCGCCAGCCCGGCCCACAGGAAATGGCTGGCCGCGATCGCCTTCATGCCGAGGCTGGCGCCGACGATGCCCCATCGCTGCAAGGGCGCGCGCGGCCAGACGATGCCCTCGGCGATCGCGGACCGGATGCCGGCCAGCCGTCCGCCGCCTTTGGAAGCGAGCCAGTCGATGGCGCGGCTGACCGGCGTGTCGCCCCGGCTCAGGGCTCCGCGCGCCGAGAACAGCAGCCAGAGCAAGGTGCCGAAAAGCGCCAAGTTGAGCGCCCCGGCGACCGCGAGGCCGGTCCGCAAGCCGCCCTCGATGTCGGGAACCTGCCCGGCGAGGGCGACCACGCCGACGATCGCCGCGAACACGACACCGTCGATAAAGCGCTCGATGGCCGCGGTGACCAGCACGCTGGCGAGGCGCAGGTTCTCCAGCCGCGCGATGAGCCAGGAACGGACCAGCGGACTGACCCCGAGGGGGATCAGCGTGCCGACCCCGTATCCGGCCAGGATCGCGCCGAACAGGCGCCAACTGGAAATCGGCTTCAGGTCGTAGAGGATCTGACGCCACTTCCAGCCACGCAGCAATTGCTCGGCTAGGATGGTCCCCGCGAGCGCCACCAGCCACCAGGGTTCGGCGGTCGCCAGCTCGGTAACGAAGCGGTCGAAATCCAGATCCCGGTAGAGCCAGAACAGCACGCCGATCGCCAGCGCCGCGCCCAGCGCCGGGATCAGCCATCGCAGGACGAGGCGAAGCAAAGCCATCACGCCGTCACCCGGTTTTCGGAAGACCAGATACACCGCGCCGAAATTCGCATCCGCGACACTACCTCAAGAACCGTTGTCGTGGTATCGCGCCGGACTCGAAGCGGTCGATCATTTCGGCCAGACAAATCTCTTTAGCGTGGCTTCGAAGCTACCGAAGGCCGGAGGGATGTTGTTAATGGCCGGGTGCGCCTGTCCGGGGTTCCAACGCGACAACTCGAGACAGCGATCGGCAATCTTTCGGCACAGATCGGCTAACGCGATCTCCTCGGATTCGTCCGACGCCCTGGCGGCTTCATTCGCGCAACGCTCGGCGAGCTGACGGTCAAAATCGAGCGCCTCGGCGGCCGCATCGGCAATATGCAGTGCCGGGAATTCACCGGGAACCGGAACGGTCCGATGTGCCGCGAACAAATGAACCATCTCGGTCATGTCCATCATGGCCGCGCCGCTGCTGGCCCAGGCCGCATCGGCACCGTCCCGATCGTCCCCATGCCAATGCACGAAGGCGTGCACCATGGTCTGTTCGATCAACGCGATCAGATGGGCGACGATGCCGGCAGTCTCGGTCCCGGCAAGAGTCGCGCCCGGTTCGCCACGGTTCGCGCCGTTCAGGCGGTCGGTTAGCCACGTGGCATAAGCTTCGCGCGGTTCCGCGGCCGCCGCGATCAGTGCCTGCGCCCGGTCGTCCGTGCAGGCGGACCTCTCGATGGCCGCGGAAAGCTGCCGCTCTACAGTCTGCTCGGAGAGCAAGATATCTCGGTAGCTGGTCCCTGGCGTGCAAGATCCCGAAGCAAGGGTAATCGGCGTCTTGGTTTCGACCAAGTAGTCGATGATTCGCATGGCATTGGGGAAATCGACTTGATCGATTTGCATAATGCGTTCGGCGGTCTTGTCGTCACCCCATTGACGAAGCGCCAGCACGTGGATGAATTGCTGATCCACGGCGGTCATTTCACAGCGCAGCACGTCATTCAGAGAGTCGGATTGGGTCGCCATCAGTTTGCCTCGCCGGTCGCTGCCACCCGTCCCTCGGTGCTCTCCCAATCGCCCGCCACGATGGATCGGTAGTCGCTCGGCTGGTAGGGCACCAGCAGTTCCTTCAGTGGCGCCAGGATACCGCGCTTGCGCAAGGGATTGGCGCCGAAGTCGCGCAGCAACTCATCGTGATAGTGCAGCATGTGCAGTAGCAGGCGGGCGCCGCGCGCCGCGCTGAACGGCATCCAGGCCCGCTTCCAATCCTTCAATCGCGAAATCTCGGCGAGCATGGCGACGCGGCCGGGCAGGGCGATCCGGCCGGCGATCGCCTCGGCCAGCCAGCGTGCCTGCAGGGAATAGGTGAGCACGCTGGCAAAGGTCGCGGCGCGGCCGACGAACACCAGATTCGGCAAATCGGGGTGCAGCATATGGCGGTAGAGGTAGAAGCCGTCATCCTCCGCGCCCAGGACCTCGACGGCTTCATCCGGAAGAAAACCGAAGTCGCTCTTCCATCCGGTGCCGAACACCACGCGATCCACGGTCAAGGTGTCGCCGTCCCTGAGGACGATGCCGTCGTGGGTGAAGTTGGCGATTTCGGTCCGGTGCGCGGTGATGCGGCCCTGGCGGATGAGTTTGTAGAGGCCGGGCCGGGGCGACATTGTGGACTCGCCGAAACAATCGATGTCCACGGGCTTCGAGGGAACCAGGTTCTTGCCGTTTGCGATCTTCGTGCCCAGCCCCAACTGGACGTATAGCAGAAGCTCCACGAGCCGCCAGAAGATCCAAACCAGCGGCTTGCCGATGCCGTGCAACCCGCGCGCCACCGGGTCCGGGCGGACGTAGGGTGGAATCAACGCCCCGGTCATCCGGCTCAACATGCCCCACTTGAAGGGCAGAATGCCGGCGAGATTGCGCGGCACGGGCCAGTGCACGTCCCGGAAGACGAGGTGGGTTTCCTTGGCGACCGCGGCCGCTTCCATGGCCGCGTCGGTCGCGCTCTTGCCATAGCCGATGACGGCGACTCGTTGGTTTTCGAGGGGCGCGCGGGTTTTTAGTTGCGAAATATGCAGCACGTCGCCCTGAAACTCACGCTGCCCGGGAAATTCCGGCATGTTCGGCGTTTCGGAATAGAGACCGGTCGCGATCGCGACCAGATCGAATTCTTCCTGGGTCCTCCCGCCGTTCTGCTCGATCTCGACCGTCCAGCCCGTGTCGCCGCGCCGCCGCAGGCCGACGATTTTCGCGCCGAGGCGCAGACAGGGGCGAACCCCGAAACGATCGACATAGGCCTCCAGGTATTTCTGAAATATGGGACCGGGGGTGAAGTTCGGGGTATCGTCGGGCAGTGGCCAATCCGGGAATTCGTACAGTTCCTTCTGCACTTGCACGCCGAAATTGGAATAGCCGTCCGCCCAAACGCCGCCCAGCCGTTCGGCGCGTTCGAAGATGGTGCAGCTTAGGCCGCTCGCCAAAAGGGTTTTCGCGGTGGCGAGGCCCGCGACCCCGGCGCCGATGATCGCCACGCTCTCCACGTTTCGAAATTCCATGGGTCAGGCCCCCCGCCGCGCCGGCCGCAATCGGGAAATCGCATAACCGGCGCACCCCAGGATCCAGAACCCGAGCAGGTAAGCGCCGAATAGCGCCCAAAGGGCGAAGGCCCAGACACCGTAATAGAGCCCGATGGCGGTGCCGAGAATCGCACCGCGGTGGGCGTTTCGCGCCGCCTGCCGCCGGAACAAATAGAATCCGTGAATCAAGCCCAGAATGGCGCCCAAAGCGCCTCCCGCCCAAAGGAATGCGGTCATCATCGGCCCCCTCTCCGTTCGCGAACCAGGGCCCGTATATGGCGAACGATCGGTACCGATCTCCTGGCTCGCTCAATGCGTCGACGACGCTATCACATCCGTGCCGATCTTAGGGTATTGCCATGACCCAATGCTTCGGTTACCACCGAACTATGGCCGACGTTCATATCGCCGAGGTGGCTTCGTTGATGGGCGATCCGGCGCGCGCGAACATGCTGTGCGCGTTGAAGGACGATGGAGTCCTGACCGCGACCGAACTCGCGCGTGTCGCCGGGGTGGCACCGAGCACGGCCAGCGAACACCTGGCGAAACTCACACAGGCGAAGATGATCGCGGTACGGCGCCAGGGACGGTACCGGTACTACCGCTTGGCCTGCGACGAGGTTGCCGATGCCTTGGACTCTCTCGTGGCGTTGGCGGCGACCGCCGCGCCGCGCGACCGTCTGCGGATGTTCGGCGACGAGCCGATCCGCGCCGCGCGAATCTGTTCCGGCGACGAATCGATCCGCTTCGCGCGAGTCTGTTATGACCATCTGGCCGGCAGACTGGGCATCGAGCTATACCGGTCTTTGGTTCGTCTCGGCTACTTGAAATCGACAGACGGCGGCTGTGTCGTTTGGAAACGGGGAGAGGCGGGCTTCGCGGAATTCGGCATCGATCTCGATGCGTTGCGGGCGCGCCGGCGCCGGTTCGTCGGACAATGTCTCGATTGGAGCGAACAGCGGTCGCACCTGAGCGGCGCATTGGGCGCGGAATTATTGGCCCGGATGTACGACCGGGATTGGCTGCGGCGGGAAACCGGCACCAGAGTCCTGTCGGTCACCAAACGCGGACGCCGGGGCTTGCGAGACCGTTTCGGAATCGAACTTTAATAGAAGCTCAGCGCTTCCGTTCCAGGAAGTCGCGCATCATGGTTGCGGGCTCGTCGCTTTCGTAAGCTTCGGCGAAGGCGTCGATGCTGCGCGCGATGCTCTCGGACAGCGGCAACTCCTGCCACGCGCGGAGCAGCTTCTTCTGCGCGGCCAACGCGAGCGGACCGGCGGCGAGCAGGGCGTCGAGCCAACCATCCACGGCCGCGTCCAGTTCGTTCCAGGGCGCCACCCGCCCGACCAGGCCGATGGCCAGCGCCTCGGCCGCCGCGACCTCGCGGCCGGTCAGGACCAGTTCCCGCGCCCGGCCCGCGCCGATCAAGCGCGGCAGCAGCGCCGCCTCGATCACCGAGGGGATGCCGACCCGCACCTCGGGCATGGCGAAACGCGCGTCCGCGCTCGCCACCCGCAGGTCGCAGGCGGCGGCCACTTCCAGCCCGGCGCCCAGGCAGTAGCCTTCGATGCGTGCGATTACCG
>Ga0255057_10000902_pt1 | contig 17059 bp, 16 predicted proteins | sample Cases_109_6_MG_FD_189022 | JGI IMG/M metagenome (GOLD analysis project Ga0255057, IMG submission 189022) | Seawater microbial communities from Amundsen Gulf, Northwest Territories, Canada - Cases_109_6 | ecosystem: Environmental > Aquatic > Marine > Gulf | place: Canada: Northwest Territories... | reverse complement strand
AAGCGCCCAAAAAAATGGCGAGCGTCGGCCCGAAACCTAGGAAGCGGCCCGTGCGAGCGCAAGAGAAAAATGGCCGTCCCGGCCGGGTCTGGTGCCCCGTTAAAGGCCCGGAGCCAAGCCGCCCACGTTCGCCGCCCACCTCCGCCGCCCACGTCCGCCGGCGCCAGCCCCACGGCTCAGTCGTCGGTTTTGGTGACCACGACCTCGCTCATGTCGTCGCCGCCCAAATCGGAGGTATCCTGGAGCAGCGTATCGTCACCCTGGTCGTCGTCCGGCGTGGCGGCGGCCTCGTCGCCGTCGTCGCCGAGTTTGCCATCGTCCCCCGGCGGCTTCTTGGATTCCTTAGCGGCGGCCGCTTGCGGTTTGGGCTTTGCGGCCTTGGCCGGCGCCGGCCGACTGCGGCGCGATTTCAGCAGCGCGTCGGGGTCGAACGGCGCGGCGCACTTTGGACAGGTGATAGGAGAGCGGTTCAGGTCATAGAACTTGGCTGCGCAGCTCTGACAGACCCGTTTGACGCCCCACTCCAGTTTCGCCACCAGCTTCCTCCAACAACGTTGCCTCGGGAACCGCCCGCCCGGGGATCTCGGGCGAGCCAATTGCCATGATCCTCGGGCGCTGTCAAAAGGTAATTGCACCCCGCGCCCGGGAAATCGGCGGTCGCTCTGCCGCCTTGTTCCGCCGTGGGGATGTGGTAGAGACGGGACTTCTGTTCGAGGCTGCCGCCTCTATGGGTCTTTGATCCAGGATCTTTGGTATTAGAACCATGCGACCGCTTACCGCCCAGCCCAGCGAGGCGCTCAACGGCAGCGCCCAAATCCCCGGCGACAAATCGATATCGCACCGTGCGCTGATGATCGCCGCGCTGGCCGTGGGCGAGACCGAAATCCGTGGTCTGCTCGAGGGCGAGGACGTGCTGCGGACCGCCGAGGCCATGACCGCGCTCGGTGCCGAGATCGTCCGCGAAGAGGACGGCGTCTGGCGGGTCTGGGGGCGTGGACTGGGAGGACTGACGGCGCCGGAGACAGTTCTGGACCTGGGCAATTCGGGCACCGGCGCGCGCCTCTTGATGGGGGTCCTGGCCGGCCATCCGGTGACCGCGACGCTGACCGGCGACGCCAGCTTGCGGGCCCGGCCCATGGCCCGGGTGATCGCGCCGCTCGGCGAAATGGGCGCCCGCTTCGCCGCCCGCGACGGTGGCCGCCTGCCGCTCACCATGACCGGCGCCGCCCGGCCGAGTCCATTGCGTTACCGGCTGCCGGTCGCCTCGGCCCAGGTCAAGTCCGCGATCCTGTTGGCCGGCTTGAACGCGCCGGGCCGGACCACGGTGATCGAACCGGCCCCGACCCGCGACCATAGCGAGCTCATGCTGCGCCACTTCGGCGCCGAGGTCTCGGTCGAGGAGACCGAGGATGGCCGCGCCATTGCGGTCACCGGCCAGCCGGAGCTTGCGGGCCGGCCGGTCACGGTCCCCGCCGACCCCTCCTCCGCCGCCTTCGCCACGGTTGCGGCCTTGATCCTGCCCGGCTCCGAGCTACGGCTGCCGGGGGTCGGAATCAACCCGCACCGCGCCGGGCTTTATCAAACGCTTCAGGAGATGGGTGCGGCGCTGAGCTTCGAGAATCGGCGCGAACAGGCCGGCGAGCCGGTCGCCAACCTGGTGGCCAAGGCCGGGCCGCTGGACGGGATCGAGGTGCCGGCCACGCGGGCGCCCAGCATGATCGACGAATACCCGGTGCTCGCGGTCGCCGCCGCCTGCGCGCGCGGCCGCACCGTGATGCGCGGTCTGGGCGAGTTGCGGGTCAAGGAGAGCGATCGCCTGGCGGCGGTGGCACGCGGCCTGGCCGCCTGCGGGGTCGAGGTCGAGGAGGCGGCGGACAGCCTGGTGGTACACGGCCGGGGCGGCAGCCGGGGGGGCGGCCGGCCGCCGGGCGGCGCGACCATCGAAACCGGCCTCGATCATCGTATCGCCATGAGCTTCCTGGTCCTCGGGCTGGCCGCCGAGCGCCCGGTCACCATCGACGATGGGGCCACCATCGAAACCAGCTTCCCCGGTTTTGCCGAACTGATGGCCGCCCTCGGCGCCAAAATCGAACCCGGCGCACCATGAGCGGCGGCTGGCCGCTACCGTCGGGAGACCTCGCCCGGTGATCGTCGCGGTCGACGGGCCAAGCGCTTCGGGCAAGGGGACGCTGGCGCGGCGCCTGGCGGCGGCGCTCGACTTTGCCTTTCTGGACACGGGCCTCTTGTATCGGGCGGTCGGAACGGCGGTGCTGGCAGCGGGCGGCGATCCAGCCGATCCCGCAACCGCGCTGGCGGCGGCCCGGGACCTCGATCTTGCGGCGCTCGATCCCACCCCCCTGCGCCACGAGGCGGCCGGCCAGGCGGCATCGGTGGTGGCCGTTATTCCAGAGGTGCGCGCCGCCCTGCGCGACCTGCAGCGGCGCTTCGCCGCGGCGCCGCCCGGGCACAAGGCGGGGGTGGTGCTCGACGGCCGCGACATCGGCACCGTGGTCTGCCCACAGGCCGAGGTGAAGATTTTCCTCACCGCGAGCGCGGCGGCGCGCGCCCGGCGGCGCCATAAGGAGTTGCTAGAACGCGGTGAGGCGAGTATATACGCGCGCGTCTTGGCGGAAATGCGCGAGCGGGACCGCCGCGACAGCGAGCGCGCCGCGGCGCCGCTCAAGCCCGCGGCGGACGCCGAGATCCTCGACACCACCGATTTGGATGCCGAGGAGACCTTCCGGACCGCCTTGGCTATCGTCGAGAACAAGCGGCCCGACTTGACGACCCTGACTTGACGACCCCGACTTGAGAGCCCCGACTTGACACCAAGGGCCGGTACGACAAACTAACAGCTACGCCCGGGATGGTCCCGGGAAGTCCGCCGGACATAGCCGGCAGGCCGATGTTTTTGAACCGAAAGGACCGTTTCGAATGGCCGAACCAGGCACCGAGACCCCCAATACCGAAAGCTTTGCCGCCTTGCTCGATGAATCGCTGAGCGAGGTCGACCGCCTCGAGGGCACCGTCCTCAAAGGCACTATTATCGCCATCGAGGGCGACAGCGCGCTGATCGACGTCGGATTGAAATCCGAGGGCCGGGTCGCGCTCAAGGAATTCAACGAGGCCGGCCAGTCCGCCGAACTCAAGGTCGGCGATGAAGTCGAGGTTTACCTCGATCGCATGGAGAACAAAAACGGCGAGGCGGTGTTGTCGCGCGAGAAGGCGCGGCGCGAGGAGGCCTGGACTCAACTGGAGAAATCCTTCAACGACAGCGGCCGGGTCACCGGCGTCATCTTCGGCCGGGTCAAGGGCGGTTTCACCGTCGATTTGTCCGGTGCGGTCGCCTTCCTGCCGGGCAGCCAAGTCGACATCCGCCCGGTGCGCGACGTGAGCCCGCTGATGGGTACGCCGCAACCGTTCCAGATTCTCAAGATGGACCGCTCGCGCGGCAATATTGTGGTTTCGCGGCGCGCGGTACTCGAGGAGACCCGGGCCGAGCAGCGCGCGGAGCTGATCGCCGGACTCAAGGAGGGCCAGGTGCTCGAGGGCGTGGTCAAGAATATCACCGACTACGGCGCCTTCGTCGACCTGGGCGGCGTCGACGGGCTGCTCCATGTCACCGACATCTCCTGGAAGCGGGTCAACCACCCGACCGATGCATTGTCGATCGGCCAACAAGTCAACGTCCAGGTAATCCGTTTCAACCCGGAGACCCAGCGCATCAGCCTGGGCATGAAACAGCTCGAGGCCGATCCCTGGGAGGGCGTGGCCGCGAAATATCCGATCGAGGCCAGATTCACCGGCCGGGTCACCAACATCACCGACTACGGCGCCTTCGTCGAGCTCGAAGCCGGGGTCGAGGGCTTGGTCCACGTCTCCGAGATGTCCTGGACCAAGAAAAACGTGCATCCGGGCAAGATCGTTTCGACCAGCCAGGAAGTCGAAGTCATGGTACTCGACGTCGACGAGCAGAAGCGCCGGATCAGCCTGGGCCTCAAGCAGTGCGGCTCCAACCCCTGGGACGGCTTCGTCGAGAGCCACGCGGCCGGCTCGGTGCTCGAGGGCGAGATCAAGAACATCACCGAGTTCGGCCTATTCGTGGGCCTGCCCGGCGATATCGACGGCATGGTTCATTTCTCCGATCTCGACTGGCAGTTGCCGGGCGAGGAGGCGGTCAAAAAGCACACGAAGGGCGACACCGTCACGGTCAAGGTACTCGACGTCGACGTCACCAAGGAGCGCATCAGCCTCGGCATCAAACAACTCTCCGAGGATCCCTTCGCGAACGCCGTTAAGGATATCAAGAAGGGCACGGTAGTCACCGGCACGGTGAGCCAGGTCGTGGATGCCGGCATCGAGGTCAAGCTCGCGGGCGATGCGGTCGGCTTCATCCGCAAATCGGATCTCTCGCGCGAGCGCAGCGAACAACGGCCCGACCGCTTCGCCGTCGGTGAGAAGGTCGACGCCAAGATCACCGCCATCGACGCCAAAACCCGCAAGATCACGCTCTCGATCAAACAGCGCGAGGCCGAGGAAGAGAAGAAGGCCATGGCGGATTACGGCTCGACCGAATCCGGCGCCAGCCTCGGCGATATACTGGGTGCGGCGATCTCCAAGGCCGCCAAGGCCAAAGAAGACACGGATTCCGAACCGGGATCGGAGCCTGCGGCGGAGGTCGCGGCGGAGGTCGCGGCGGAGGTCGCGGCGGAGGTCGCGGCGGAGGTCGCGGCGGAGCCTGCGGCGGAGGTCGCGGCCAAGGCCAAGCCGAAGGCCAAGGCGGCGAAGAAAAAGGCGGCCAAGCCCGAACCGGAAGACCAATCCGCAACGGCGGAGGACGATGGCGCGGCCGAGGCGAGCGAGGCCGAAAAGCCGGACGCCGAGGAAGCCAAGCCGGCCAAGAAAAAGGCCCCGAAAAAGAAGGCCGCGAAGGCCGCGAAAGACGACGCGAAAGCCGAATCCGAGGCCGAGGCCGAGGCCGGGAGCGAGGAAAAAGGCGGCGGCGACACCTGATTGCGAGCCGCCATCGCGAGTTCCCGCAACGGCCCGGCGGCAATGCCCCGGGCCGTTGCTTTTTCCGACCTCGCCCAGCCTCTCGACCTTGTGGGAAATATGCGTTTGTTCTGAAAGGCTTATCCTTGACGACCCCGCGCTAGTCTGGCACGCTATTGGATAGTTACCGGACCCGGACAAAGAAAGTCGCTTGTGCGGACAAGGGCGGGGGAGGCAACCGGGTCGCGCGTCTCGCTCGGCTATACCGGTCAAACACCCCGTTTCGATGCCCCATGTGACAGGGCGCCAATTATGGGGAGGGGAGGCCATGACGAAGTCCGAGCTGATCCAACGCATCGCGGAACTCAATCCGCATCTGTATCACCGCGATGTCGAGCGTATCGTGACCACTATCTTCGAGGAAATCTCCGAGGCGCTTGCGGGCGGCGACCGGGTGGAGTTGCGCGGCTTCGGCGCGTTCTCGGTCAAGCGGCGCGACGCGCGCGTTGGCCGCAACCCACGCACCGGCGATGCGGTCCAGGTCGCGGAGAAACACATCCCCTTTTTCAAGACCGGCAAGCTCTTACGCGAACGCATGAACGATAATAAGTGACCGCCGGGGCGGCGGACCGCTCCCGGGTCGTAGTGGCCGCGGCGGCGCGGCGGCACCTTTCGGAAACCCCAGCGCCACACGGACGGACGTGAAACGGTTTTCCTGGATACTGACCCTGCCCCTGATCGCCGTGGCCGTGATCTTCTCGATCGCGAACCGCGAGTCGGTTACCCTCGATCTCTGGCCTTTCGAACTATCGCTGCAGCTACCGCTGTTCGTGATCCTGCTCGCCTGCATCGCGTTCGGCTTGGTGGTGGGCGGCATGGCGACCTGGCTGTCGGCCGCGCCGGCGCGCCGCAACGCGCGCCAGGCGCGGCGGCGGGTGGCGGAGCTGGAACGCGACCGCGCCGCGCGCGCCGTGGTCCCACCCGCCGATAGCGGTCAACCCGGGCTGCCGGCGCCCACGGGGGACGCGACGGTCGCGCCCGAGCCGGGAAAGCGCTCGGCGCTCGGCCGTTAGCGCCGATATGCGGATCATTTCCGCGGCTGAGGTGGAGGTGGCGCTCGACTTCGACAGCTTGATCGAGCGGCTGCGCCAGGCGTTCCGGCGCGACATCGCGGTGCCTCTGCGCCACCACCACGCAATCGAGACTCCCGACGGCGACGAGGCCTCCCTGCTCCTGATGCCGGCATGGCAGGCCGGCCGCCATATCGGCATCAAGCTGGTCACCGTGTTTCCCGGCAATGCCGCCCGCGACCTGCCCGCGGTCATGGGCGCCTATTTGCTGCTCGACGGCAAGACCGGTTCGCCGCTGGCCATGATCGATGGACCGGTGTTGACCGCCAAGCGCACCGCCGCGGCTTCGGCGCTCGCCGCCAGCTATCTGGCCCGGTCCGACTCCGAGCGCCTGCTGATGGTCGGCACCGGCGCGCTGGCGCCCCAACTCGTCCTCGCCCACGCCGCTGTGCGGCCGATTTGCAACGTGCTCATTTGGGGCCGCAGCCCGGACAAGGCGGCGCGCCTGGCCGAGAATCTGAACCGCGCCAACTTCCGGGTCGAGGCAACCGACGACCTGGAGGCGGCGGCGCGCGGCGCTCACGTCATCTCTTGCGCCACCCTGAGCCCGGAGCCGCTGATCCAAGGCGCCTGGTTGCAGCCGGGTCAGCACCTGGATCTGGTCGGCGGCTACCGCCCCGACATGCGCGAAACCGACGACGCCGCGATCCGCCGCGCCCGGGTCTTCGTCGATACCCGCGCCGGCGCCTGCACGGAAGCCGGCGACATCGTCCAGCCGCTGGAATCCGGGGTGCTCGCGCCCGAGGACATCGCCGCCGATCTGTTCGAGCTGACCCGGGGCGAGCGCGCCGGACGCCGCTTCTACGACCAGATCACCCTGTTTAAGTCGGTCGGTTCCGCGATCGAGGACCTGGCCGCGGCTCAACTGACCGTGGAACGGGCCTGAGCGGATGGGCGACGACGACCGACGCCATGCAGAGGAGCCGGCGGCCGGGGCGTCTCGCGAACTCGTTCAAGGCCGCCGGTATTGCGAGGAGAGGGCCTGGGCCGATGGCTTCCAATCGCTTTCGCGGGCCGATAAGCAGGCTTCATTGGGTGTTGCGGATCTGGAACTGTTGGCCACATCGGCCTATCTGATCGGCCGGGACGAGGATTTTTTTGAAAGCCTCGATCGCGCCCATGGTGCTTATCGAAATGCCGGAGAGACCACACGCGCCGCCCGCTGTGCGTTTTGGCTCGGTCTCAACCATTTATTGCAGGGAGAAATGGGCCGGGGAACCGGATGGCTCGCCGGCGCGCGCCGCTTGATCGAAGGAGAAAACATCGATTGTGCCGAGCGGGGTTATCTGCTGCTGCCGACCGCGGAACAACTGCTCGGCGCGAGCGATTACGGCGCCGCATACGCCACGGCAACGGATGCCGTGGAGATAGGTGACCGGTTCGGCGAGGCGGACCTCATCTCCTGCGCCCGGCATCTGCAGGGTCGGGCCTTAATGGGACAGGGGCGGGTCGAGGAAGGTCTCGCGCTCTTGGATGAAGCTATGATCGCGGTCACTGCCGGGGAACTGTCGCCCCTCATGACCGGGCTGGTCTATTGCAGCGTGATCGAGGCCTGTCAGCAGGTATATGCTTTGGCCCGTGCCTGGGAATGGACTTCCGCATTGACGAAGTGGTGCGAGGCACAGCCCCAGATGGTCGCTTTCACCGGGATTTGCCTGGTGCATCGCGCGGAGATCATGCAACTGCACGGCGCCTGGCCGGACGCGATCGAGGAGGCGCGGCGCGCCTGTGCACGCGCTTCCCAAGGGATCGAGCAGCAGCCCCCTGCCGCTGCGTTCTATCAGCAAGCGGAAGTGCACCGCCTTCGAGGTGACTTCACGGCGGCCGACGAGGCATACCGATTCGCGAGCCAGCGGGGTTATGAACCGCAACCGGGCTTGGCGCTGCTACGGCTGGCCCAGGGGCGCCACGACGCGGCGTCGGCCGCGATCCGCCGCATCCTGAGCGCGACCACAGATCGACTACAGCGCACCAAGCTGCTGCCCGCCTACGTCGAGATCATGCTGACCGTGGGCGACATCGAGGACGCCCGCGGCGCCTGCCGCGAGTTGGCGAGCATCGCGGAGGGCCTTGATACCGGAATCCTGGATGCGATGGCGGCGCATGCCCGCGGGGCGGTCGAATTGGCCGAGGGCGACGCTCGGGCCGCGCTCGGCCCGCTGCGCCGCGCTTTCGAGGCGTGGCAGCGGGTCGAGGCGCCGTACGAGGCCGCACGGGTGCGCGTGTTGATGGCCATGGCCTGCCGCGCTTTTGGCGACGACGAGGGCGCGGCTTTGGAGCTGGACGCGGCCAGGGCCGTATTCGACCGGCTCGGTGCCGCGCCGGACCTCGTCCGCCTCGACTCGCTCAAAAAGGACGCACCGCCGGATCGTCCGCATGGGTTGACGCCGCGCGAGTTGCAGGTACTTCGCCTGGTCGCCGCCGGCAAGACCAACAAGGCCATTGCCGCGGAGCTGGTCTTGAGCGAGAGGACGGTCGACCGGCACGTGAGCAACATCTTCAACAAATTGGATGTCCCCTCGCGGGCCGCGGCCACGGCTTACGCGTACCGGCACAAACTCATCTGACCGATCCGGCGCCGCTCTGGGGGATATCACCCACAGGGCCAACCGGCGCAATTTGGGTAGTTTTCCCGAAGCGGCCCGCCGGGCTCCTGTCGTAGCGTCACGCGTGCAACAACACCGCTAGACGCCAGCAAAGGAGCAGGCCATGACGACCGCAGTAAAGGAATCCGTCGACACTTCGGATGAGACTCGGGACTCCTGGAACGGGATCGCGGCAGGCTATGACGCTTTCGTCACCCCCACGCACATGTGGTTGGCGAACGAAGGCCTGCGCCGCGCCGAACTCCGCCCGGACGCGCGGTTTCTGGACGTTGCCGCGGGCAGCGGGGCCCTCAGCATCCCCGCCGCACGCCTCGGAGCGCGGGTGCTCTCCACGGACCTGTCCCCGGTGATGCTCGAGCGGCTCGAAGCGCGTGCGCGTCAAGAGGGGCTCGACCTGGAAACCCGCGTCATGGACGGTCACGCCCTCGATCTGGAGGACGGCACCTTCGATATGGCCGGCTCGCAGTTTGGCGTCATGCTGTTCCCGGATATGCCGCGCGGCCTAAGTGAACTGGCGCGGGTCACCAAGCCCGGCGGGCGCGTTTTGATGAACGTCTACGGCGCGCCTCAAAAAATCGAATTCTTCGGCTTCTTCGTGCACGCCATTCAAACCGTCGTCCCAAGCTTCACCGGCCCTCCCATGGATCCTCCGCCCCTGCCGTTCCAGCTGCAGGACCCCGAGAAGCTGGGCCGGGAGCTCGGCAAGGCCGGGCTGAAGGACATCCGTGTGGAGACGATCACCGAGAAGTTGGAGTTTCAATCCGGCCGACAACTGTGGGATTGGTTGACCAACAGCAACCCGATCGTGGGGATGGTGCTCGCCGAACTGAGCCTGACCGAGGCGCAAACCGCGAAGGTCCGGCAGGCGCTCGACGACATGATCGATAAGCGCTCCGGGGCAAGCGGACCCGCCGTCCTGACCAACCCGATCAATATCGGCATCGGAACGAAGTAGGCGCCACTCCGATCGACCGAAGACGGCTCGCAACGCGACCCCGTTCGCCGCAAGCCCTTGCAGGTCGAACTGCCGGTGCATGGCCTCCTCGAACGCCATGTGTGGTGCTCCGGATGCGGGCGTGTTGCGCGTGTAAACTGGCGGCGGGAACCGCCCCAGCAGCCTGTAAAAAATAGCTCGGCCGCCGGTCGTGACTGGACCCGCCGAGTTTGTTATACCCGGCGCCATGTCCCAAGCCGTCATCGAGACCCATGCCATGGACCGCGTCTTCGCGGCCATCGACACCCCCGATGCCGCGCGCGCCGCGCGCCTGGTAGCGGCGCTGCGCGGCGAGGTCGGCGGGGTCAAGATCGGCAACGAGCTGTTCACCGCCCAGGGGCCCGACGGCGTGCGCGCGGTGGCCGGCGGCGAGCGCCTGTTCCTCGATCTGAAGTTCCACGACATCCCCAACACCGTGGCCGGCGCGGTGCGCTCGGCGGTACATCTGCGCCCGTTCTGCCTGACGCTGCACGCCTCGGGCGGCCGCGCCATGATGGAGGCCGCCGCCGAGGCCGCGCGCGAGGCCGCCGAGGAGCTGGAGGTAGCGCGGCCGAAATTGCTCGGCGTTACCGTGTTGACCAGCCTGGACGGGTCCGATCTGGAAGCGGTCGGCCAGCGCGGCCCCGCGGCTGGCCAGGCCCGGCGCCTGGCGGGCCTGGCGCAGGACGCCGGGCTCGACGGCGTGGTCTGCAGCCCGCGCGAGATCGAAATTCTGCGCGCCGACCGCGGCCCCGGCTTCATCCTGCTGGTGCCCGGCATACGGCCGTCTTGGGCGGCGAGCGGCGACCAGAAGCGGGTCACGACCCCCGGCGAGGCGATTGCGGCCGGCGCCGACTACCTGGTCATCGGCCGGCCGATCACGGCCCAGGCCGACCCGCGCGCCGCCGCCCGCCGCATCGCCGAGGAACTGGCGCAAGCGCCGGGTTCGGACCCATGAGCGACACCACGCCACCGCGCGAGGCGCTGCGCAAACTGCCGGTCATCCAGACCGTCAGGGAGGCCTATGTCCGAGTGTTCCGCAATCCGCGGCTGGTGGCCCGGGCGTCGCTGATGCCATTCAGCTTGTCGGTGGCATTGATCGCGCTCGGCTTTTCGGTGCCGGTCACCTCGTCGCTCGGCATCCTGTCCGCGATTCTGGGCCTGCTGCCCTATACGTTCTTCGGGGTCGCCTGGCACCGGCTGACCCTGCTTGGACCGGTCGCCGGCGCGCCGCCGCTCCTGCCCGCCTGGAGACAGCGCCATTGGCGCTTCCTCGGTTATCTGCTCGCGGTCATGCTGATCGGCTACGCCGCGATCGCCATGGTGTTCTCGCTCGCCTTCGCGGTGGTCCAGCCGGAAATAGAGGCCATGTCGGCGGGCCTGGGCCTGATGATTTTCGCCGGCACCGCCATTCTGGCCTTTATCATGGCGCGGCTGAGTTTCGTGTTCCCGGCGGTTTCGGTGGACGAAAGCTACCGGCTGCGCCATGCCTGGACCCACACCAAGGGCCAGGGCTTGCGCCTGATCGGCGCCACGCTATTGGCGGCCGCGCCGATGGTCGCGCTGATCTGGGCGGTGAGCGGAATCCTGGGCGCCCTGCTGATCTCGGCCCCGGCCGCCGTGCCGGGCCAGGACGGCCTGCCGCCCGAGGCGCGGGCGCAAGCCTTCGTCGACGCGAACCTGGGCGCGCTCATGCTGACCCAGGCGGTCGGCGCGGCGATCAACTATGTCCTGATGGCGCTCATGGTCTCGGTCATCTCGATCGCCTTCCGCACCTGCACCGGCTGGGTGCCGGCAGCGAGTGGGGCGGTGACGCCGGATGGCGAGAAAAGCTAACCCATGTCCACCGAGGTCAAGATTTGCGGAGTTAATGCACCCGAGGCGTTGTCGGCGGCGGTGGCGGGCGGGGCCGATTACGTCGGTTTCGTGTTCTATCCGCGCAGCCCGCGCTACGTGACGCCGGAGGCCGCTCACGCGCTCGCCGCCCAGGCGCCGGCGCGGGTGACCAAGGTCGGGCTCGCGGTCGACCTGGACGACGCCGCGCTTGCCGCAATTCTGGAAGCCGTGCCGCTCGACATGTGGCAGCTGCACGGCGGCGAAAGCCCGGCGCGGGTGGCGCGAATCAAGGCGCGGTTCGGGCTGCCGGTGATGAAGGCGGTGAAAATCGCGGAGCCTGCTGACCTGGCCGCGGCCGAGCCCTATTTCCGCGTCGCCGACCGCCTGCTGTTCGATGCCAAGCCGCCCAAGGAGATGACCGAAGCCCTGCCCGGCGGCAACGCGGTGGCCTTCGACTGGCACCTGCTGGCCGGCCGGACCTGGCCGCTGCCCTGGATGCTTTCGGGCGGACTCGACCCCGGCAACGTGGCCGAGGCGGCGCGCATTTCCGGCGCCCGGGCGGTCGACGTCTCCTCCGGCATCGAGGACCGGCCCGGGCTCAAGAACCCGGACAAGATCCGCGCCTTCCTGGCCGCCGCCAAGGGAAGCTGAAGGGATACACCGTATTCAGGTCTACGCTAGTCGTGAATGGCAAGATTCCCGCTGGCGATCTGCTCCACGACCGGGTGATGCTCGTTGAGAATTTCTAGATCGAGCAAAATGTCCACTGTTTCAATTTCGCCAGGCTTCGAACGGTTTGGCCGACGAAGGCTCGGGCTTTCTTCAATTTCCAAAAGTTCCCGAGCGTGACTGACAAGGGCTTTATTTGGCAGGTGAAAGTACTCTACAACGCGTCCAGGCTCTGATAGAGCGGCCTTCGCGGCAACAAGCGCCGGGTGTCGGGGTGGCTCCACCGTTCGAAACCGACAGCCTCAAGGTTGTTTATAGACCCCTCATTGCTATCGACTACCGTCGAGAAATAGCCGGTGTAACTGTAGTCGAGAATAAACTCATGCAGTGATCGAGCGAAATGAAGGACCCTTTGGAAACGGAAACCATTAAGGGTTATCCGGGTTGCGCCAGCCTCTCGGTACTTGCCATCTTCTCCATGATCGAACGTACCCGAAACCCCAACGATCCCGACGCCGTTCTGCTCAATAACGACGAACTTTCTGTCGCTAACCCGCTCCAAAAGGATATCGTCGGAGCGCACTGAGTTGTACTCGGATGAGTTGTCTAGAAAGTATCGCTTAATCGTTTCGAAATCAGCTTCTGTGGTGTTCCGGATAGTAACGGACAGGGACATCTCGCGCTCCTACTATGTATGCTTGAAGTTGATAGGTCATCGTGAAAATTCCTTTTGAGTCAAAATCTTAAATAGAACTTCCGTTGGCCATCGCCTCACTGTCTTACGGCAACACGGGATAGCCAAGACGTTGTAAGCATAGGCGCCCTGCTGAGCCCCTATGTCATTAACGTTGATTGTTAACACATAAAATACGAGAAAAAATTGCATATGTCAACTTTTATTGCATAATGTCTCCTTATCGTACATAATGACATCAAGGATACGGTATGAGGTATCCAATGCAACATGCACTTTGATAGGAGTAGGGGTCAATGCGCCATGCGAATATCGTTTGACGATAGGATCTACTCCGGAAATTGGGAGATAAATGATGTTTCTAACTCAGTTCCGAGCGGAGTCTCCGCTTGACCACCTTCTTGCAGAAGGCGAGCTGGATTACTGGCGACAAATTGTTACTCAGCTGGAAGAGTATCGCGAGGAGGACAAGGCGACGTTTTCAACTATTGTCGCATTGTGTAATCAGCACGGCCTAACTCAAGGCAAGCTAGCGGATGAATTCCGAGTTTCAACGGCGACAATTAGCCGCTGGGCGAGAGGCAAAAGCATGCCGCCCGCTTACTCGAGAGGAACCATTGTTTCCCGGATTAGGCGGCTTATCTTGAGCGAGATTGAAGCATCTGAACCATTGCTCACAAGAATGGCGGCCGGCTAAGCGTCATGGCTATGCGACGAGAAATCGATATCTACTGCTAGTACCTAATCAAGAGCACTTAAGCGGTCGATGTCTCCTCCGGCGTCGAGGACCGGCCCGGGCTCAAGAGCCCGGACAAGATTAGCGCATTTCTCACCGCCGCCAAGGGAGGGTAGCGGACGCGGCGGCGAGGTCCACGAGAAATTAGTCCCGGAGGGCCTGGCGGCGCGCCTCGAACTCGTCCTTGTCGATCTCGCCGCGGGCGAAACGCTCCTCGAGGATATCGAGCGCGGCCTTCGGCCGTCCGCCAGCCCCGCCCGTGCTGCCGAGCCAACGCACGACCAGGACCACCACGGCGACGATCACCGCGATGAACAGGATCATCATGACCGGCCCGAGGATCCAGCCGCCACCCATCATGTGGCCGTATCCATGGTCCCCCTCGCCGGCCACATTTGCCCAAGCCAACCAGGGCAAGGTCAGGGTCCCGAACGCGGTTGCGACCCACAGGCTCAATCGTTTCATGGTGCAGGTTCCTTCTCTGAATTCCAGACCTCTGATATTTGGGATCGCGCGGACCCCAAAGGCATTGGTAAATCCGCGGATCAGCCATGCCGAAAATAGTGGCCCGCCCCGGGCTTGAGCCGAGCGACGCAGCATTGCGAACGCGCGCTTTCTGAGGCAAAGTGCGGCGATAAAACCCGAGAGAAATCCTGGCGATGGAAGCACTGAACACTTACCGGGCCGGCCCCGACGAACGCGGCCATTTCGGCCTCTTCGGCGGCCGATTCGTGGCCGAAACCCTGATGCCGCTCGTTCTCGCGGTCGAAGAGGCCTACGAGGCCGCCAAGCGGGACCCCGGTTACCAGGCCGAGATCGACGACCTCGCCAAGCACTACGTCGGCCGGCCCAGCCCGCTTTACTTCGCCGAGCGCCTGACCGAGCACTTCGCCAGCGCCGCCAGGGACGCCGCCGGGGACGCCCATGGGGACGCCGCCGGGGACGCCAAGCGGGGTGCCAAGCTCTACTTCAAGCGCGACGAGCTCAACCACACCGGCTCCCACAAGATCAACAACTGCCTGGGCCAGATCCTGCTGGCGCGGCGCATGGGCAAGACCCGGATCATCGCCGAGACCGGCGCCGGCCAGCATGGGGTCGCGGTCGCCACGGTCTGTGCCCGCTTCGACCTGCCCTGCGTGGTCTACATGGGCACGACCGACATCGAGCGTCAGGCGCCCAACGTGTTCCGCATGAAACTGCTCGGCGCCGAGGTAGTGCCGGTCACCAGCGGCACCGGCACCCTCAAGGACGCCATGAACGACGCCCTGCGCGATTGGGTCGCCAATGTCGAGAACACCTTCTACATCATCGGCACGGTCGCCGGCCCGCACCCCTATCCGGCCATGGTGCGCGACTTCCAATCGGTGATCGGCCACGAGACGCGGGAGCAAATGATGGCGGCGGAAGGCCGCCTGCCCGACACCCTGGTCGCCTGCATCGGCGGCGGCTCCAACGCCATGGGCCTGTTCCATCCCTTCCTGGACGACGCCAGCGTGCGCATCATCGGCGTCGAGGCCGCCGGCCACGGCATTGAGACCGGCAAACACGCCGCCTCGTTGACCAGCGGCCGGCCCGGCGTGCTCCACGGCAACCGCACCTTCCTGCTGCAGACCGAGGACGGCCAGATCATCGACGCCCATTCGATTTCCGCCGGGCTCGACTATCCCGGCATCGGGCCGGAGCATTCCTGGCTGCACGAGAGCGGCCGCGCCGAATACGTCTCGGCGACCGACGCCGAGGCCTTGGAGGCGTTCCAACTATGTTCGCGCCTGGAGGGCATCATCCCGGCGTTGGAGCCGGCCCACGCGCTGGCCTACGTCACCAAGATCGCGCCGGAGCTGCCCAAGGACCACCTGATCGTCATGAACATGTGCGGCCGCGGCGACAAGGACGTGTTCAGCGTCGCCGAAGCCATCGGGGTCAAGCTGTGACCGCCGCCAACGGGTCCAGCCGGGTCGAGCGGCGCTTCGCCGCGCTTCGAACCGAGGGCCGTGGCGGGTTGGTGGTCTTCGTGTCCTGCGGCGATCCGGACCCGGAGACATTCTTCGAGATACTGAGCGGCCTGCCCGCCGCCGGCGTCGACGTGATCGAGATCGGCATGCCGTTCTCCGACCCCATGGCCGACGGCCCGGCGATCCAGGCCGCCAGCCTGCGCGCGCTCCAGGCCGGCATGACGCTCAAGGGCACGCTCGACATGGCCGCGCGCTTTCGCGTCCAAGACGACGAGACCCCGATCATCCTGATGGGATACTACAATCCGATTTACAGCTACGGGCCTTCGAGGTTTCTCGAAGACGCGCGCGCGGCCGGGGTCGACGGCCTAATCGTGGTCGACCTGCCGCCGGAGGAGGACGACGAGCTGTGCCAGCCGGCGCTCGAAGCGGGCCTGCATTGGATTCGCCTGGCGACGCCGACCACCGACGACGCGCGCCTGCCCACGGTGCTCTCTAACACCAGCGGCTTCGTCTACTACGTCTCGATCATGGGCATCACCGGGACCCGCTCGGCCAGTGGCGATGCGGTGCGCCAGGCGGTCGCCCGCCTCAAGGCCCACACCGACCTTCCGGTCGTGGTCGGCTTCGGCGTCAAGACCCCAGCGCAGGCCGCCGAGATCGCCGGCGTGGCCGATGCCGCCGTGGTCGGTACCTCGGTGATCGAGCGGCTCAAGGCCGGACTCGACGCGGACGACCGCGCCACGCCGGGGCTGGTCGCCGATGTGCTCGGCTTCGTGAGCTCCCTTGCCGAGGGCGTGCGCAAGGGCCGCACTAGCTAGTGTGGCGTATTTCTGATCCACCACACTAAAACGGGAACCTGCGGATGAACTGGATTTCCAATTTCGTCCGCCCGAAAATTCGGGCGTTGGTGCAAAAGGAAGTGCCGGAGAACCTGTGGCGCAAGTGTCCGGCCTGCGCGCAGATGATCTTTCACCGCGAGCTCGAAGCGAATCTTCTGGTCTGCCCGCACTGTGGCCATCACATGCGCATCGGCGCCAGCGAGCGGCTCAAGATGCTGTTCGACGACGGCGAGTATCAGACCATCGAACTGCCCGATGTGCCGATCGACCCGCTCAAGTTCCGCGACCGCAAGCGCTACGCCGAGCGCCTCAAGGAGGCCCAGGCCAAGACCGGCGCCAAGGACGCGATCCGGGTCGCCCACGGCGAGATGGGCGGCCAGCCGGTGGTGATCGCGGCCTTCGATTTCTCGTTCATGGGCGGCTCCATGGGCACCGGCGTGGGCGAGGCGCTGCTCGCCGCCGCGCGCCTGGCGGTGCTTCAGGACGCGGCGCTGATCACGATTCCGGCCTCGGGCGGCGCGCGCATGCAGGAAGGCATCCTCTCGCTGATGCAGATGCCGCGTTCGGTGATCGCGGTCGATCAAGTCAAGGAGGCCGGCCTGCCCTACATCGTCCTGCTCAGCGATCCG
>Ga0255057_10000900_pt1 | contig 17070 bp, 15 predicted proteins | sample Cases_109_6_MG_FD_189022 | JGI IMG/M metagenome (GOLD analysis project Ga0255057, IMG submission 189022) | Seawater microbial communities from Amundsen Gulf, Northwest Territories, Canada - Cases_109_6 | ecosystem: Environmental > Aquatic > Marine > Gulf | place: Canada: Northwest Territories... | reverse complement strand
GAGGAATTCCTTTGTCATCCTGGATGAGGCCCAAAACACCACGCCGGTGCAGATGAAGATGTTTTTAACCCGCCTAGGTGAGAATAGCCGCATGGTGGTGACCGGCGATCCCTCCCAGGTCGATCTCCCAAAGGGCCAGCCCTCCGGACTGCGCGATGTGGTCGAGCTGCTGCCCGCCATGGATCAGGTCGCTCTGGTGCGGTTTACCAACGTCGACGTGATGCGGCATTCGCTGGTCACCCGGATCGTGCGCGCCTACGAATCCCGTGACCGAAACGAGGACTCGGAGCAGGAACCCGGAGCGCCCACGTGAGCGATCTGCCACGGCGGCGCCCCAAAAGCCCCTCTTGAAATCATGAGTGACGACCCAGACCCTTGTCGTAGCAACGAAAACCCGCGGATTTCGGTCGCGGTCACCCTGCTCGACCCGGATTGGCCGCGGGCCGTGCCGGCGGTCGAGGACCTGGCGCGCCGGGCAGCGGAAGCCGCCCTGGCCGCCGCGGCCGATTCGGGCGCGGCCAAGGATATATTTTCGGCGCGCGACGCCGAGATCAGCCTGGTGTTGGCGGACGATGCCACGCTGCGGCGCCATAATCGGGATTATCGGAACATCGACAAACCGACCAACGTGCTGGCCTTCGCCGTGGCTGAAACGCCCGGGGTGGCTGATATGCCCGGGGAAAGCGAGGGACCGTTGCTGCTCGGCGACGTCCTGCTCGCCCGCGAGACCCTAGCCCGCGAGGCCCGGGAGCAGGGCAAGCGGCCGGCTGACCATTTCTGCCATCTGGTGGTGCATGGTGTATTGCATCTGCTCGGCCAGGATCACGGAAGCGAGACCGAGGCGCGGGTCATGGAACGGCTCGAGGTCGCGGCGCTCGGCCGTCTGGGCGTCGCCGATCCCTACGCCGCGGCCGTGGTGGGTTAGGATGCGCGGATGAGCCAGGCATCGGGTAGCAGCGGGCCGGTCAACGGCGGCCGGGGGGAGATCTCGGCGCTCGGCGGTTTTTGGCGATGGCTGTGCAAGCTGTTTCGCCGCGGCAATGGCGATTCCCAGCTGCGCGATACCATCGAGGAGATCATCGGCGAGATCGAGGAGGCGGTTCCCGAACAGGAAACGGCGACCCCGATCGGTGGCCATGAACGGTGGCTGCTCGGCAACATCGTCGCGCTTCGGCATCTGAGCGCCGACGACGTCATGGTGCCGCGCGCCGACATCGTCTCCGTGAGTTACGACACCCGGCTCGACGAGCTGATCGTGATCATGAGCGCGGCCGCCCATTCGCGCCTGCCGGTCTACCGCGAAAATCTGGACGACGTGCTGGGCATCGTCCACATCAAGGACGTGCTGAAGCAATCGTCCTCCGACCAACCCTTCGATCTGGCCGAGATCCTGCGCACCGTGCTGTTCGTCGCGCCCTCGATGCGGGCGCTCGATCTGCTCATGGAGATGCGGCTGAGGCGGGTCCATATGGCTTTGGTCGTCGACGAATTCGGCGGCATCGATGGGCTGATTACGATCGAGGACCTGGTCGAGGAGATCGTCGGCGAGATCGAGGACGAGCACGACGTGACCGAGGGGCCGAAGCTGGTCCGGCGCGCCGATGGCTCGTTGATCGCCGACGCCCGGGCCACGATCGAGGAGTTTGAGGAACTGGTGGGGCCGATCCTCTCCGATGAGGAGCGCGAGGAGGACCTGGATACTCTAGGCGGGTTGGTCTCGGATCTTGCGGACCGCGTTCCGACCCGGGGCGAACTCATCGTGCACGAGCCGAGCGGGGTCAGCTTCGAAGTCCTGGAGGCCGATCCGCGCCGGGTCAAACGGTTGCGGGTGCGCAACCTGCCAACCGCCCCGGCGCTTTCCGATATCGAAAGTGACGACTGAGTCCGCCCGTCCGGCGAAAGGACCCGGGTGGCCGGTCCGGCTCGCCACCCGCCTGGCGGGGCTACGAGGCTGGTGCCGCCACGGCGTGGCGGCGCTCTGTGGCGTGTTGGCGAGCGCCGCCTTGCCGCCACTCCATCTGGTGCCGCTCCTGATCCCTGCCTTTACGGGATTGTTGTGGCTGATCGATGGTGCCGCGCGGCGCCGCGAGGCGGTACTGCTCGGTTGGAGCTTCGGTTTCGGTCACATGCTCACCGGGCTGTATTGGATCGGCATCGCATTCCTGGTCGACTCGTCCCGATACGGCGCCGCCATGCCGTTTGCGGTGTTAGGTATGAGCGCCGGGCTCGCGCTGTTTCCGGCACTTGCCGTGGCGGCGGTGGCGGGGTCCGGCTGGCGGGGGCCGGCACGGGTCGCGCTGTTGGCCGCGGCCTGGCTCGCGGCGGAGATGCTGCGCGCCTGGGTGCTGACTGGATTTCCCTGGAACCTGATCGGCAATGTGTGGGCTTTCGCGCCCGCGATGCTGCAGCTTGCCGCGCTGACCGGGGTCTGGGGTCTCTCGGCGATGACCGTTTTTGCGGCGGCCGCGCCCGCGGTCCTGGCCGAACCCGGCGCCGGGCCCAAGGCTAAGCGAAACCGCACCGCTTTTGCCTTGCTGGCGCTGTTGCTGCCCGCATTGGTCTGGGGCGGTGGCGCGTTGCGCCTGGCCATGGCCCCGGCGCCCGGCGGCGATCCGGTCGACGGCGTGCTTTTGCGCCTTGTCCAGCCGAACATCGATCAGGCCTCGAAATGGCTGCCCGAGCTGCGCCGCGGCCACATCGAGACCCAGATGCGGCTTTCCAGCGGCCCGGCACAACGGCCGGTCAGCCATGTGATCTGGGCCGAAACCGCCGTGCCCTTTCTACTCGATGGCGAGCCGGAGCTGCGTGCCCAGCTTGCCGGCGCCGTGCCCCGGGGCGGCCTGCTTATCACTGGGGCGCCGCGCCTGGAAAGCTCGGGCGCAAACCGTCGCTTGTGGAACAGTCTGCACGGTCTCGACGAAGCCGGCGTTGTGGTCGGTACTTACGACAAACACCACTTGGTTCCCTTCGGCGAATACACGCCGCTGCGCGCGGTCTTGGGCCGGTTGGGTTTGGGCAAGTTGGTCGTGGGCTCGCAGGACTTCAGTGCGGGGCCGGGGCCGGTAACTCTCGATCTGCCAGGCCTGCCGCCATTTTCGCCGCTGATCTGCTACGAGGCGATTTTTCCCGGCCGCGTCGTTGCCGAGGGCACGCGGCCCCAGTGGCTGCTCAACATCACCAACGATGCCTGGTTCGGGACGTCCTCGGGTCCCTATCAGCACTTCGCGAGCGCCCGGATTCGCGCCGTCGAAGAGGGCCTGCCGCTCGTCCGGGTCGCCAACACCGGGATCTCGGCGGTGGTGGACTCTTATGGAAGACTGCTCGGCCAACTCCGCTTGAACCAAGCCGGAATCCTCGATTCCCACCTGCCCCGGCCGGCCAATGGTGTCACCCTGTATGCGCGATATGGTGACCGCATGGGGCTATTTCTCATAGTCATATTGGCGTTTTCCGCCTTGATATCCCGACGATTCTTAACGTAGTCTGCTGCCCTTCGGGGAGCCAAGACAATCAAATTAACGGCATGCGGTGGTGTGTTTGATCCAACCCGCAAACGATACAACTAAAGCGAGGATATTTAAATATGGCGCGCGTTATACGGGAGACATACGGGCGTGGTACGGGCCGGCCCAATCCAGTCGATGTCCACGTCGGCGCGCGGGTGCGGCTGCGGCGCACCCTGCTCGGAATGAGTCAGGAAAAGCTGGGGGATGCGATCGGCCTGACCTTTCAGCAGGTTCAGAAATACGAACGCGGGGCGAACCGAATTGGTTCGAGCCGGCTGTTCGACCTATCGCGGGTCCTCGATGTGCCGATCGAGTTCTTTTTCGACGAAATGCCCGGCGATGTCGCGGCCAACTCGCCGGCCCAAACCCGTGGCATGGCCGAGGAACCGGTGAGCTACGAGCTCGATCCGATGGCCAAGCGCGAGACGTTGGAATTGGTGCGCGCCTATTATAAAATTACCGATCCGCACGTTCGCAAACGGCTGTTCGAATTGACCAAGGCACTCGGCGCGGCCGCCGGAAAGGCCACCTAAGCAGGTTTCGGATACATCGCCCACACGGCGCGGGAGTACATTTCGCTTGACGTTTTTTGCGCGGGCGACAACATGAAACGCGGTCGGCCTAGCCGCCCGCGTTTCGTGTTTTGAACACTTCGGCCCGGCCAGGGATTTGGCGTGCTTGGGGCCAACTTCCGGCCGGCATTCACTGAGGGACAGGAAAATTGCGCAAGGGCACCTACCTCTTTACGAGCGAATCCGTGTCGGAGGGACATCCCGATAAGATCTGTGATCGAATTTCGGATGCCATCGTCGACTCGTTTCTCTCCCACGACCCCCATTCGCGGGTCGCGGTCGAGACCATGGCGACGACCAATCGGGTCGTGTTGGCCGGCGAGGTGCGCGGCCCCTCGGAAGTCAATCCCGCACTGGTCGAGCAGGTGGTTCGCCATGCGGTCAAGGAGATCGGATACGAGCAGGACGGATTCCATTGGGATCGGTTGTGCCTGGAAAACCATATCCACGAGCAGTCCGCGGACATCGCCCGGGGTGTCGACGCCGCGGGCAACAAGGACGAGGGCGCTGGCGACCAGGGCATCATGTTCGGCCATGCCTGCACGGAAACCGGCGAGCTCATGCCCGCGCCGATCCATCTTTCGCACAACATCCTGAGGTCTCTGGCCGAGGCCCGCCATTCAGGCGCTGAGCCCGGCCTCGGTCCTGATGCCAAGAGCCAGGTGACGCTAGAATACGAGAATGGCGTGCCGCGGCGTGCGACCTCGATCGTGGTCTCGACTCAGCACAACGCGGACTTGGATCAGGACCAGGTGCGCGAAATCGTCCGTCCGCACGTCGTCAACGTGCTGCCCGACGGCTGGATGTGTAAGGAGACCGATTTCTACGTCAATCCGACCGGCCGCTTCGTGATCGGCGGCCCGGACAGCGACTGTGGCCTGACCGGGCGCAAGATTATCGTCGACACCTATGGCGGCTCCGCGCCTCACGGTGGCGGCGCCTTTTCCGGCAAGGACCCGACCAAGGTCGACCGCTCGGCCGCTTACGCGGCACGCTATCTCGCCAAGAACGTGGTCGCGGCCGGGCTCGCGGCGCGTTGCACCTTGCAGCTTTCCTACGCCATCGGCGTGTCCAAGCCACTTTCGCTCTACGTCGATTCCGAGGGCACCGGTCAAGTCGACGAGGAGCGCCTCTCGGCGACCCTGCAGGAGCTTATGGACTTGAGTCCTCGTGGTATTCGCGAACATCTCGGCCTAAGCAGGCCGATCTACGCGCGCACTGCTGCCTACGGGCACTTCGGCCGGGCGACGGATGCGGACGGCGGCTTTTCTTGGGAGCGGCTTGATCTGGTCGATTCCCTGAAATCGGCCTTCAACGCCTGACCCGCTGCGCGCTTTTCGGGTCTGGGAGACCCCGGGTCTGGGAAACCATGGTATCGCGCGATTCCGAACCAGAAAACGATCCGCGGTCTGGACCAGGCCGGCGCGCTTTCTATGGGCGCCGCCAGGGCCGGCGGCTGCGGCCCGGCCTCAAGGCGCTGTTCAACGAAACGCTGCCGAAAATTGCGGTTCCCCTGTCCCCAGACGGCGGCCAGCTAGACCCCAACACCCTGTTCGACGATCCGCGCGCGGGCTTCGCCTTGGAAATAGGCTTCGGCGGAGGCGAGCACCTGGCCTGGCAGGCCGAACAGCATCCCGAAATCGGCTTCTTGGGCGCGGAATACTTCGTCAACGGGGTGGCCGGGCTGTTGCGCCAGATCGAGGATCGCGGCCTCGACAACGTCCGAATCTACCATGGCGACGCCCGCGATCTGCTCGATGCGCTGCCCGGCTGCTGCCTGGACCGTGCCTATGTCCTGTTTCCCGATCCCTGGCCCAAGACCCGCCATCACAAGCGCCGGATCGTCCAGGACCAGACCCTGGCCCGGCTCGCCGAGGTCATGAAGGACGGCGTTGAACTGCGCTTGGCGACCGACGATATGGATTATTTGAGATGGATGCTGGAGCGCCTGCTCCGGAGCCCGGATTTCGAATGGCTGGCCCGCGGACCCCAGGACTGGCGCGAACGGCCCGAGGATTGGCCCCTGACCCGCTACGAGATCAAGGCCGTCGACCAGGGTCGCAGGCCGGCGTATCTGCGGTTTCGGCGCCGCACGCGGGGGGGGCTTCGAAAAGGCAAAATGAGCGGCCAAGCCGGGCTTGAGGCCCGGAGTTCAGGCGGCCAAGCCGGGCTTGAGGCCCGGAGTTCAGGCGGCCAAGCCGGGCTTGAGGCCCGGAGTTCAGGCGGCCAAGCCGGGCTTAAGGCCCGGAGTTCAGGCAGGTAGAAAAGCCTTGCGAGGCACGGCGGTCCGGCGCTAGATTGCGCCGACCTTAGGTTGACGCGGTCGCGGAGGTTGGGACTGTGTCAGGTCGCCGTCGGGGTGGGCCTTTGGCCCCTTTTTTTATGGACGATCGCGGAACGGAATCTGAGGCAATTGACCGAGGCCTGCGAGAAGCTGGCGCCGGCTTTCGTTAAGACCAGCGAGGGCCCGGCAGCCGAAGTGGAGCGTCTGATCGCACCGGCGGTCGCGGCGATGGGCTATGACATCGTCCGGGTGCTGCTTTCGGGAAAGCAGAGGCCGCGACTGCAGATCATGGCCGAGCGCCAGGATGGCGCCGGCATGCTGGTTGAGGATTGTGTTGCGCTCAGCCGCGCGATCGAGGCGATTCTCGATGTCGAGGACCCGATCGCAAAGGCCTATGAGCTCGAGGTCAGCTCGCCGGGTATCGACCGGCCACTGACTCGCTCGGCGGATTTCGAGCGTTTCGTCGGCTTCGAGGTGAAGCTCGAAACCTCCCCGCCGCACGAAGGCCGGCGGCGCTGGATCGGCCGCTTGGTGGCCCTTGAGGGCGAGACGGTGCGGATCGAGACGGAAGAGGGCGAGGTCGCGCTGCCCTGCACGGCGATCGCCAAGGCGAAGCTGGTGTTGACCGATGATTTGGTAGCCGCCGCCGAACGTATGCGGACGGTGGCAAGCGAAGGAACAGAGTGAGCGATGGACACGACAGCGCTTTCCAGAACCGAACTCCTGCAGGTCGCCGATGCGGTGGCCCGTGAAAAGAGCATCGAGCGGGAAGAAGTGCTCGAAGCCATGGAGCAGGCTATCTCAAAAGCCGGCCGCGCCAAATACGGCCACGAACATGACATTCGCGCCGCGATCGACCGCAAAACCGGCGAAGTCCGATTGCGGCGCTACCGCGAGGTGACCGACGAGATCGAGAACGAGATCACTCAGGTCACGGTGAGCGAAGGCCAGGCGCACCAGCCGGGCATTGCGGCGGGCGAGTTCATCATCGAGGAGCTGCCACCCATCGAATTGGGGCGCATCGCGGCACAGACCGCCAAGCAGGTGATCGTCCAGAAGGTTCGCGAGGCCGAGCGCCAGCGCCAGTATCGCGAATACCAGGGTCGCTCTGGCGAGATCGTCAACGGTATTGTCAAGCGCAACGAGTTCGGCAACGTCACCATCGATCTGGGCCGGGCCGAGGCGATGATGCGGCGCGATGAATCCCTGCCGCGGGAATCCTTCCGTACCGGTGACCGCGTGCGTGGCTACATCTACGATGTGCGCGAGGAGCAGCGCGGTCCACAGATCTTCGTCTCGCGTAGCCATCCACAGTTCATGGCCATGCTGTTCGCTCAAGAGGTACCGGAAATCTACGATTCGATCATCGAGATCAAGGCGGTAGCGCGGGATCCGGGCAGCCGCGCCAAGATCGCGGTGATCTCTCATGATTCTTCGATCGATCCGGTCGGCGCCTGCGTCGGCATGCGCGGCAGCCGGGTCCAGGCCGTGGTCAGCGAACTGCAGGGCGAAAAGATCGACATCATCCCCTGGTCGCCGGACCCGGCAACCTTCGTGGTCAACGCCTTGGCGCCGGCGGAGGTGAGCAAGGTGGTGCTCGACGAGGAGCAGGGCCGGATCGAGGTGGTGGTTCCGGACGAGCAGCTTTCGCTGGCCATCGGCCGCCGCGGCCAGAACGTGCGTCTGGCCTCCATGCTGACCGGCTGGGACATCGACATCATGACCGAGGAGGAGGAGTCGCGGCGCCGCCAGGAAGAATTGCGCACCAGTTCGCAGAGGTTCATCGAAGCGCTCGACGTCGATGACGTGCTCGCCCATCTCCTGGTCGCCGAGGGATTCTCGACACTCGACCAAGTCGCCTTCGTGCCGATCGAAGAGCTGGCGCAGATCGAAGGCTTTGATGACGATGTCGCGGAGGAGCTTCGCGCCCGCGCCCGCGCCCATCTCGAAGAAGTCAACCGCAAGAACGACGAGCGCCGTCGCGAGCTCGGTGTTAGCGACGAGCTCGCGTCGGTTCAGGGCCTGGCCTCGGCGCTTCTGGTGACGCTCGGCGAGAACGGCATCAAGACGCTCGACGATCTCGGCGACCTGGCGAGCGACGAATTGATCGAGGTTCTGGGCGAGCAGGCGCCCGCCGCCGCCGAGGCCGATGCGATCATCATGGCGGCCCGCGCTCATTGGTTTGACGATGAGCCGGAGCCGGAGCCGGAGCCGGACTCGGCCGAGGACGAAATGGCGGCGGCTGCGGCCGAGGCCGGCGACGCCGCCCAAGGCGGCGAGACGAAGGAGGCCTAGGCCCGCGATGGCGGCTTCGGTACAGATGGTCGATCCCGACTCGCCCCCCCATGGGCGCCCCGAGACCCGCCCGGGCACCCGCCCTGGCGCGCGCGAGAAGAGCGTCTCGACCTCGGTTCGCCGCTGTATCGCGAGTGGCGAACTGCGGCCGAAGGCCGAGATGATCCGCTTCGTCGCCGATCCCGAAGGGGTCGTCGTGCCCGATCTGGCCGGGCGGCTGGCAGGCCGGGGGCTCTGGCTGGCGCCTCGGCGCGCGCATTTGGAACGGGCTTGCGCCCGCAACCTCTTCGCCAAGGCGGCGAAAGCGCCGCTACGGGTGCCCGATGACCTGCCCAGGCGCGTCGAAGAGCTATTGCTCCGCCGTTGCCTCGAGCTGATCGGCCTCGCCAAACGGGCCGGCCAAGCGGTTTCCGGCTATCAGCGGGTTGCCTCTCTGCTTGCTTCCGGAGGGGTCTCGGTGCTATTGGCGGCTGTTGACACGGCGGATGGCGGGCGGCGCAAGCTGCGCGCGGTGGCGCGGTCCCAGGATCCGGCGCCGCAAGTCGTGGAGGTTTTTACCGCCGAGGAGTTGGGCCGGGCGCTAGGTCGGGCCGCGCGTGCGCATGTTGCGATCGCGCCGGGCGGCCTTGCGGTGCGGCTCGCTATTGAGGCCGCACGCTTGGCGGAATTGCGGGGCGATTTGCGGCGGGTGAACGATGGCTGAGCACCCTACCGGTGCTGGCGCGAGGTAAGATGACGACGAGCGAAGAAAAAGAGAAGCAAAAGCCGCTGAGCCTGAGGCCCGGCAAGCTGAGCCTGAAGAAGACGGTGGAGACCGGCCAGGTCCGCCAAAGCTTCAGTCACGGCCGGTCCAAGACGGTGACCGTGGAGGTCAAGCGCTCCCGAACATTCGAGGCGGGTGCCGGCGGCCGCATGACCGAGGTTACCGAGGCGCGTCGCGCCGCCGAAGCGGCCCTGGGCGAGTTAATCGCGCAACCGGAGACCGCCGAGACCGAAACGCGCGCCCGCAGCCTGACCGCCGGCGAACGCGCCACCAGGGTCCAGGCGCTGGAGCAATCGCGCAACGATGAGGAAGAGCGTGCGCTCGCCGAGGCCGAGGCCGAGAAGCGCCGCCAAGAAGACGAAGTCACGGCCAAGGCGCGTGCCGAAGAAGAAGCGGCAAAGGCCGCGTTGGAAGGCAAGTCCGCGGCGCCTGCCGAGGCGCCTACTGTCCTGGATCCGGCAGCTCTCGCCGTGGAGATCGCGGAGGAACGTTCCAGCCGCGCCAAGCCCGATGGTGGTGACAACCTCGGCGGCCGGGTCAAGCGCAAAGGCGCCATTCCGCCGAAGCCGGCCACGCCGCGCCGTGGCGGCGAGGAGCGCCGGCGTCACGGCAAGCTAACCATTTCCCAGGCGCTGGAAGGCCGCGACGGCCGCCAGCGTTCGCTTGCCTCGGTGAGGCGTCAGCGTGAGAAGATGCGTGCGATGCCGGCCAAGCAGGCCCATCAACCGCCGCAACGGGTCATCCGGGATGTGATAATTCCCGAGACCATCACGGTCCAGGAGCTTGCCAATCGCATGGCCGAGCGCGGCGCCGAGGTGGTCAAAGCTTTAATGAAGATGGACGTCATGGCGACTATCAACCAAGTTATCGATGCCGACACCGCGGAGCTGGTGGTCGATGAGTTCGGCCACAATACCAAGCGGGTTTCCGCCGCCGACGTCGAGCTGGGTATCGGTGGGACGGCCGACGACGACGACGCGTTGCAGCCGCGCCCGCCGGTGGTGACCGTGATGGGGCACGTCGATCATGGCAAGACCTCGCTGCTCGATGCCTTGCGCGCCACCGATGTGGCCGAGCACGAGGCCGGCGGCATCACTCAACACATCGGCGCCTACCAGGTCAGTCTTTCTTCGGGCGACCAGATCACCTTCATCGACACCCCTGGCCATGCCGCATTCACCGAGATGCGGCTGCGCGGCGCCACGGTTACCGACATCGTGGTCTTGGTGGTGGCCGCCGACGATGGGATCATGGAACAGACCGTCGAGGCCATCAATCACGCCAAGGCCGCCGAGGTTCCGATCATCGTAGCGATCAACAAGATCGACCGACCGGACGCCGATTCCGACCGAGTCAGGAAAGGGCTGCTGCAGCACGAATTGGTGGTCGAGGAGATGGGCGGCGAGATCTTGGCGATCGAGGTCTCGGCCAAGGAGAAAACCAACCTCGACAAGCTGGAGGAGGCGATTCTCCTGCAGGCCGAGCTTCTGGAACTCAAGGCGAACCCGGAGCGTTCGGCCGAGGGCGCGATCATTGAGGCCAAGCTCGAGCGCGGCCGCGGTTCGGTCGCGACCGTGCTGGTCCAGCGCGGCACCCTGAATGTCGGCGATGTTTTCGTGGCCGGCAGCGAATGGGGCCGGGTGCGGGCCATGGTCGACGAACGTGGCGACCCGGTCGAGTCGGCCGGCCCCTCGGTGCCCGTGGAGGTCTTGGGGCTAAACGGCACGCCCTTGGCCGGTGACGACTTGGTCGTGGTCGAAACCGATGGCCGGGCCCGCGAGATTGCCGATTTCCGCCAGGACAAGAAGCGTGATTTGAGCATCGCCGCCTCTGGCCGCGGAACCCTCGAGCAGATGCTCAGCCGGATCCAAGAGGGCGAGGCCAGTCAGCTTCCGTTGGTTATCAAGTCGGATGTGCAGGGCTCTCTCGAGGCCATCACCTCCAGCCTAGGAAAGCTGGGTACCGACGAGGTCGAGGTCCAGGTGCTGCACTCCGGCGTTGGCGGCATCAACCAATCCGACATGACGCTGGCGCGCGCGACGGGCGCCATGGTCATCGGCTTCAACGTGCGCGCCAATCCCCAGGCGCGCGAGATGGCCAAGCGCGACAACGTGGATATCCAATACTATTCAATCATTTACAACGTCGTCGACGACATCAAGGCGGCGCTCTCTGGCATGTTGGCGCCGACTCGGCGCGAACATTTCCTGGGCTACGCCGAGATTCGCGAGGTGTTCAACATTACCAAAACCGGCAAGGTTGCCGGCTGCATGATCACCGAAGGCCAGGTCAAGCGCGGCGCCAAGGTGCGGCTGCTGCGCGATGACGTCGTAATCCACGACGGCATGCTGAAAACCCTGCGCCGCTTCAAAGACGAGGTCCGGGAGGTCAAGGAAGGCTATGAATGCGGCATGGCCTTCGAGAACTACGGCGATATCCAGAACGGCGACCGCATCGAGTGCTACGAGATCGAGGAGGTGGCCCGCGAGCTCTAGCATCCGGGTGTGCGGTGCCGTCGCGCCGCTACCGCCCGCGCAGGCCCGGTCACTCTGATAACGCTTGAACCAAGACATTGGGATATCCGCGCGCCGCGGCAAGGCGCCGAGCCACCGGCAGCTTCGGGTCGGCGAGGAGTTGCGCCATGCGCTGTCGCGCATCCTCGCTCGCGGCGAACTGCGCGATCCGTCGCTCGCCGATCTCAACCTGACCGTCACCGAGGTCCGGCTCAGCCCCGACCTTAAGAACGCGACCGCGTTCGTCGTGCCGCTCGGCGGCGGCGGCCTGGAGGCCGCGGTCGCCGCGCTCAACCGTGCCGGCGGGTTCTTCCGCAGCCGGCTCGCCCAGGAAGTGGCCCTGCGTCATGCGCCGCGCGTCGCGTTCGCGCCCGACCGCTCCTTCGATGAGGCGCGCCGGGTGGACGAGATCCTCGAGCGGCCACGGGTCCGGCGCGATCTGGTCGCGGGCTCGGGGGTCGCAGACTCGGGGGTCGCAGACTCGGGAGCCGCAGATTCGGGAGCGGGTGCCCCAGGGCCGGATGAAACGGAGTCCGATGAAGTGGGTGACGATCATGGCGCGTAACCGCAAGGGCCAGCCGATCCACGGCTGGGTCGTGGTCGACAAGCCGTTGGGGCTGACCTCGACTCAGGTGGTGGGCCGGGTGCGCCGCGTCTTCGATGCCCGCAAGGTCGGCCACGGCGGCACGTTGGATCCGCTGGCCACCGGCCTGCTGCCGATCGCCATGGGCGAGGCGACCAAGACCGTGCCCTACGTCATGGAAGGCGACAAGGCCTACCGTTTCACCCTGCGCTGGGGTCAAGCGACGGCGACCGACGACACCGAGGGCGCGGTCACCGCGGTCTCGGACCGGCGCCCGGCGGAGGCCGAGATCCAGGAGGTTCTGCCCCGCTTCCAGGGTGTCATCGACCAGGTGCCGCCCAACTATTCGGCGATTAAAGTCGCCGGCCAGCGCGCCTACGACCGTGCCCGCGCCCAGGAGGTGTTTGAGCTGAAGGCGCGCCCGGTGACCATTCACAGCCTGGTGCTGGCTGGCCGGGAGGGTGCGGATTTGGCCAGTTTCGAGGTCATCTGCGGCAAAGGGGCCTATATGCGCTCGCTGGCCCGGGACTTGGGGGCGGCTCTGGGCTGTTATGCCCATGTGATCGAACTGCGCCGGACCGGCGCCGGGCCCTTTACCCAGGACCATGCGATTTCGCTGGAATCCTTGGAGGCCCTGGGGCATAGTGCCGCCGCTTCGGGAGCCCTGCTCCCCATCGAGACCGCGCTGGACGACATCCCGGCGCTGGCCTTGACGGAGATCGAGGCAAATCGCCTGCGCTGCGGACAAGCGGTGTCCATGTTGGCCCGCGCCAATCTCGAGCGTATCCGGGAGTTCGAAAACGGGGTTATCGTCTACGCCACCACGGGCGGCAAGCCGGTGGCCCTGGTCCGTTACGAAGCCGGCGATATTCACCCGGTCCGCGTACTCAACATTTAGCTATCGAGGAAAAGATCACACGATGTCGATTACGGCTGAACGCAAAATTGAAGTGGTGCGCGAGTATGCGCTTCACGAGGGCGACACAGGTTCGCCCGAGGTCCAAGTCGCGATCCTTTCCGAACGGATCAAGAACCTGACCGAGCACCTACAGGCCCACAAAAAGGATTTTCACTCTCGCCGTGGTCTCCTGATCATGGTGGGGCAACGCCGGCGCCTCTTGGACTACGTCAAGGGCCGGGACCAGTCCCGTTACGAGACGCTGATTCAGCGTCTGGGACTGCGCCGATAACGGCGGCGCGAAACTTGGAGTTGCGCCTTCGCTCTGGTGCCATGACCGGTTCGACAGGGTTGCGGGCGCGGGCCACGAAGATATTTGCAACAGGTACACACGACTGTGCGGCGTCGCGATCCGGCCGGGGCGACGTCGATTGGAGGCCGGGCCTACGTAAGGGGCGGCGCGCGATCACGCGCGGTGCCCCTTGCGCTGGTCCGGCCCATGGATGCCGGCCGCATGTTGGAAGGACGAAGATATAATGTTTACTACCCACACCAAAGAGATTGAGTGGGGCGGGCGCAAGCTTACCCTCGAGACCGGCCGCATCGCGCGCCAGGCCGATGGCGCCGTGCTCGCGACCTATGGCGAGACCGTGGTGCTGTGCACCGCTGTCGGCGCACCGACGCCGCGCGTCGGCATCGATTTCTTTCCGCTGACCGTCAACTATCAGGAAAAGACTTTCGCCGCGGGCAAGATCCCCGGCGGGTTTTTTAAACGCGAGGGACGGCCGAGCGAAAAGGAAACTCTGACCTCGCGGCTGATCGACCGGCCGATCCGGCCGCTGTTCGCCGCCGGCTACCGGAACGAGACCCAGATCATCTGCACCGTGCTCAGCCACGATCTGGAGAATGATCCGGACGTGGTCGCCATGGTCGGCGCTTCGGCGGCCCTGACTATTTCGGGCATACCCTTCCTGGGTCCGATCGCCGGCTGCCGCATCGGTTATAAGGACGGCGAGTATCTACTCAACCCGACCACGACCGATTTGGCCGATTCCAAGCTCGACTTGATGATGGCCGGCACCAGCGAGGGCGTGCTGATGGTCGAGTCCGAGGCCGAGGAACTCAGCGAGGCGATCATGTTGGGTGCCGTGGCCTTCGGTCACGATTCCATGAAGCCAGTGCTCGAGGCGATCATCGGACTCGCCGAGGCCTGCGCCAAGGAGCCCCGCGAAATTCCGGAGCCGGCGCCCGAGACGGTGAGCGTGCACGAGAAATTCGCGGCCCAGTTCTCCGACCAGCTGACCAAGGCCTACCAAGAGCCCGAAAAGATGGCGCGCCAGGACAAGGTCGGCGCGGTCAAGGCCGCGGCAATCGAGAGTTTGGGCGAGGGAGAGGCCGAACTCGCGGTTGCGGGCAAGGTTTTCAAGTCGCTGGAAAGCGAGATTGTGCGCGGCACGATCCTCAAGACCGGCAAACGCATCGACGGCCGCACCACCAGCGAGGTGCGGCGCATCGACTGCCAGGTCGGCGTGCTGCCACTGACCCACGGCTCGGCCCTGTTCACCCGCGGCGAGACTCAGGCGTTGGTCACCACCACCCTGGGCACGGGCCAGGACGAGCAGATTATCGACGCGCTCGCGGGCGAATATCGGGAGCACTTCATGCTGCACTACAACTTTCCGCCCTATTCGGTCGGGGAGGCCAGCTTCCTGCGTTCGCCGGGCCGGCGCGAGATCGGCCATGGCAAGCTGGCGTGGCGGGCGATGAAGTCGCTGATGCCCGAAAAAGAGGACTTCCCCTACACGATCCGCGTGGTCTCGGAGATCACCGAGTCGAACGGCTCTTCCTCGATGGCTTCGGTGTGCGGCGCTTCGCTGGCCATGATGGACGCAGGCGTGCCGCTTACGCGCCCGGTGGCCGGCATCGCCATGGGCCTGATCAAGGAAGACGACGAGTTCGCGGTACTCTCCGACATCCTCGGCGACGAGGACCATCTGGGCGACATGGACTTCAAGGTGGCCGGCACCGATACCGGCATCACCTCGCTGCAGATGGACATCAAGATCACCTCGATCACCACCGAGATCATGGAAATCGCACTCAACCAGGCGCGCGACGGGCGCCTGCACATCCTGGGCGAAATGTCCAAGGCGTTGGATCATGCCCGCGATGGCGTGTCCGACCACGCGCCCAGGATTACCGTGATCACCATCCCCAAGGACAAGATCCGCGAAGTGATCGGCACCGGCGGCAAGGTGATCCGCGAGATCTGCGAGACCACTGGCGCCAAGATCGACATCGAGGACGACGGCACCATCAAGGTCGCGGCCGTCGACCAAAGCCAGGGCGAGGCCGCCATCGAATGGATCCGTTCGATCACCGCCGAGCCCGAGGTCGGCGTCATCTACAAGGGCAAGGTGGTCAAGATCATGGACTTCGGCGCCTTCGTGAATTTCCTGGGCCCGCGCGACGGCCTGGTCCACATCTCCGAGCTGGCCCCGCAGCGGGTGCGCACGGTCGGTGACGTGGTCAAGGAGGGCGAGGAGGTCCGGGTTAAGGTCATCGGCATGGACGACCGCGGCAAGGTCAAGCTGTCGATGAAGCGGGTCGACCAGGCGACCGGCGAGGACTTGGAGGGCAAGGCGGAAGCCGAAGCCAGCTAGCGTTCGCAGCGCCCTCGTTCATCCGAGGCGCAGATGATCGCTTTGCGTGCGGGCGGCCGGCGTGATTTCGGCCGCCCCACTCCCGATCGCGAAACCTCGATAAGATCAAGCCCGTCGCTCACGCTACCACGCGTCATGGGCCACCGCGGGGCGGCCGGGGTCGCGCCGGAGAACACCCTGGCCGGCCTGCGCGCCGCCGCCGCCATGGGCGTGAGTTGGATCGAGTTCGACGTCATGCTGAGTGGCGACGGCGTGCCGGTGCTGTTCCACGACGACAATCTGGAGCGCATCACCGGCCGTAAGGTGGCGATGGCGCGGACGCCGTTCGCCGAGCTCGCCAAGCTCGATGCCGGCGCCTGGTTCGGGCCCGGTTTCAGCGGCGAGCCGATTCCCTCTCTGGAACAGGCCTTGGCGTTGGCGGTCGAGCTCGGTCTCACGCCCAACATCGAAATCAAGCCGACCCCGCGCCGCGACGCGGCGACCGCGGCGGCGGTGGTCGAGACGATCGCGCGCCATTGGCCGGGGCACCGGTCCGGTCCGTTGATCAGCAGTTTCAGCCGCAAGGCGCTGGCGGTCGTGCGCGATCGCGCACCCGCGTTGCCGCGCGCGCTCATCGCCTGGCGTCTGCCGCGGGACTGGGAGGCCACCGCCGAGAACCTGCAATGCGCCAGCCTGCACCTGCGCGGCCTGCGGCTCCGGGCCAAGACCTCGGCCAAGGTCAAGCGCGCCGGCTACCAACTCGCCGCCTTCACGATCAACGATCCAAATAGAGCCCGGCGCCTGATCCGCCTCGGCGTCGACTGCATCATCACCGATAGGCCGGACACGATCGCCGAAGCGCTGAGGTAAGGGCGGCCAATTAAGGGGGGCCAATTAAAGGGGACTGTCCCCATTAATTGGCGTTTTTTGTAGATGTTATAAGAGCTTAACGGGGGGTCTCCGGCCCTTAGTCGTCCCGCTTCAAGCGTCTGGGCGACGGTATCCCGATGGTGT
>Ga0255057_10000899_pt1 | contig 17077 bp, 19 predicted proteins | sample Cases_109_6_MG_FD_189022 | JGI IMG/M metagenome (GOLD analysis project Ga0255057, IMG submission 189022) | Seawater microbial communities from Amundsen Gulf, Northwest Territories, Canada - Cases_109_6 | ecosystem: Environmental > Aquatic > Marine > Gulf | place: Canada: Northwest Territories... | reverse complement strand
CCCGAGAGACCGGCACCCCACTGCACTGCTGCACGAACGGGTGGCCGACTATGTGGTGAGTGAGATCGTGAGCGAGGCGGCGGCTGCTCAGTAGCCCCGGCGGGCGGCACCGTGCTGGAGATCGGCCTGGACCCTGTCCCCGACCTGCTGGGTAATCGGCCCGCGCTTTCGCTCCGTGGGCATGGTGACGTCGCCGCCCGTGAGATGGCCGCCCAAGGACGAGGAGTCGCGCTCGGAGGACTGGATCGGGTCCAGGCTGCTCCCCAGCACGCTGTCGATGCCCCGCGTGTAGATCTGCATCCCGATGTACATGGCAACTAGAAGCGTGACGAGGCCGAAAAGCCTGCCCATGAGGTGCCTCCTGCGAGTTCACCCCCTTCATCGGCTGGCCCTCTGAAGGATGTGAGCGCCTGGCCGGCTTCATCCGGGACCAGTGGCACGGCGACGTGCAGGTGATCGGCGCTGCCGTGGTGCCGCAGTGTGTCGAAGCCGAGGATTTCGAAATAGCCCTGCGCCAACCAGTTCCGCAGCGCCCCGCGGCCGTGGGTTCTCATGTCCAGCGCGTAGACGAATCCATCGGGCTGCTCGAAGTGGAGGGATCGGCGCGGGGCGGGCAGCCCCATGCCGGCATAGGCGTCCCTCTCTCGACGGAAATCGGTGTATACCACGTCGCCGTCCAGGATGCGGTACAGCCCCACCGCCAGTCGCAGGCTCGGGTGCAGCTGTGTGTAGCCTCCCCTCACCTCATGACTCTTGGCCTGGCGCTCGGAGAGGTACAGCAACGAGTAGGCGCACAGCAGCGACAGCGCGGGCAGCACGGCGCGGGTCGCCAGCGCCTTCAGCCGGGCGCGGCCGGTCAGCCGCCGCCAGATCCAGCCGAGATACAGGGTCAGCAGGCCCGAAGTCAGCAGGAATGCTCCGGAAACCGCCAGCCAGGGATTCCAGCCCAGGCCGCTGTGGAGGTGCAGGGAAGCGCGCACGAGCAGCCAGAAGGGGAGGGCGGCGAGCCCGGCGATCGCCGCCAGCCTGGCCGAGACACGTGCCGTGCGACGCCCGGGGCGCAGCCGAGCCGCGAAGCGTCGCACCCGCTGCGAGGGTTGCGTCATCGGGCCATGAGGGTAGGGGCCCGTTGCGGTAGACGCTGGATTCCGCGCCCGGCGCATGAGACGATGGCCTCAGGAGGAACTTGCCATGCCCGACACGCACTCGCTGGGCAGCGTCGTCGTGACCGGCACCTCGACCGGCATCGGTCGCGCGACGGTGCGGCTGCTGGCCCGGGAAGGGTTTCGCGTCTTCGCGGCGGTGCGCCGAGAGGAGGACGCCCAGAGCCTGCGCGACGAGGGCCACCTGGACCTGACGCCGCTGCGCTTCGATGTGACCGATGCCGTCGCCATCGAGCAGGCCGCCAAGCAGGTCGAAGCGGCGGTGGGCGCGGCGGGGATCGCCGGGCTGGTCAACAACGCCGGCATCGGCTTCGGCGGTCCGCTGGAGTTCGCCGACATCGACGAGCTGCGCGCTGGCTTCGAAGTCAATGTCTTCGGCCCGGTGGCCGTCACGCGCGCCTTCCTCCCGCTGCTGCGCCGCGCCACAGGCCGCATCGTGAACGTGAGCTCTGGGGCCGGCAAGGTCTCCACACCGCTGATCGGGCCCTACTGCGCCTCGAAGTTCGCTCTCGAAGGCCTGTCCGACGCCCTGCGCGTGGAGCTGCGAAGCTCTGGCATCTTCGTCTCGGTGATCGAGCCCGGCTTCATCGACACCCCCATGCAGACCAAGGGCAAGAGCGAGGCCGAGCGCCAGCAGGCGGCACTGCCGGCGGATGCGCCCGCCTATTACCAGGCCGCCATGACCAAGCTGCGTCAGCAGTTCGAACGCTTCGGCAGCAACGCGACAGCGCCCGAGGCAGTTGCGAAGGCGATCCACCGCGCCCTCAGCGTGCCGCGGCCGCGCACGCGCTACACCGTGGGCATGGACGCGAAGCTACTGTCGCCCCTGAGCCGCCTGCTTCCGGATCGGGCCAAGGACGCGATCTTCGGCCGGCTCCTCGGCCTCTAGTCGGATGCGCGGACGCCCCAGCTCTTGATGACGGCCCGGCTGAGATCTCCGTTCTCGGCTTCAGCCCGAGCGCTGGTGCTGGCCTGCTGCACTTGCCTGGTGGGGACGGCTCGCGCCGATGAGGCGCCGGCCCCCGTGCCCCCGCCCGACGCCGAGCTGAGCGGGGAGGAGATCTACCGGCGTGTGCTGGCCAATCGGCATCGCGCGTACTTCCAGAAGCAGCGCTTCATCTCCGGGGACGAAGGAGGCGGGAGCTCCGAGACGGAGCTCTGGGTGCGCTGGAAGGACGTGCGCGAGAACGGTGAGCCCAAGCGCGGCAGCGTCTCCAAGACGCTCTCGAAGTACACGAGCCCGCGCAACGTGCGGGGTGTCGGCTATCTGGTGGTTCAGAAGGCGGAACCGCCCAACGATCAGTTCGTGTACTTTCCGTCTGCGCGGAGGGTGCGGCGCGTCAATCTCGGTGAGTCGATCCTTGGGACGGATTTCAGCCTGGAAGACATCGTGCCCCGGGAGCTCGAGAACTCGAGCCACGAACGGCGCCCCGACGAGGCGGTAGACGAAACGCCCTGCTTCGTGATCGACGTGGTTCCGAAGCCCGCGACCGGCTCGCAGTACTCGAAGCTGCGGATCTACGTGGAGAAGAGCCACTACGTGCCGATTCGCACGCGCTACTGGAGCCAGGACGAGATCGAGATCAAGGAGTACAGGAGCGACGCGTCTGGCATCGAAGAGTTCGAGGGCGTGTGGCTGACCCGTGAGGGGACGATGCGAGATCTCGTGCACAACTCGCACACGACGGTGCGCGTGCTCGAGATCGAGCCCAACGCCGAGATCAAGGACTCCGCCTTCAGCGAGCGCAGCCTGATCTCCCGCTCGCGTTGAGCAGAGCGCTCAGCGAATCCGGGCCGAGACCAGCACTGCCGGCAGCAGCAGCAGATCCGTGGCCAGGCAGATCGCGAGTGTCAGGCCCACCAGCCAGCCGAACTCCTGGAGAGTGGTGAAGCCCGAGAGCGTCACCACGAGGAAGCCCAGGAAGAGCATCACCGAGGTGATCACGATGGGCCGGCCCACACGCCGGCCGCATTCGCGCACGGCCTCCTCAGGGCTGGCACCCGCGTCGCGGCTGCGGCGATATCGAGTCAGGAAGTGCGCGGTGTCGTCCACCGCGATGCCCAGCACGATACTCCCGATCAGGCTCGTGGGTAGCGAGAGCGGTGCGATGCCGGCCCCGAGCAGACCGTAGAAGAGGAGGACCGGCAGCAGGTTCGGGAGCAGGGCCACCAGCGCCAGGGGCAGGGAGCGGAAGAGGGTCGCGACGATCGCGAAGACCACCAGGGTGGTGGTGCCCACGGTCGTGAGCTGGCTGCGCGCCAGCCGGTCGGCGCTCCGGTTCAACAGCACCGTATCGCCCGTGATGTGTGCCTCGAGCCCTGCTGGCACGAGCTCCCCGATCGCGGCCTCGATCTCGGCCACCAGCTCGCGAACCGCGGCGGAGCCCTGTTTGCCGGAGCGCACCGGGACGTTGGTGCGGCTCTGGTCGACGTTCACGAGCGGGCGGCGCATGGCCTTCGGAATCACCAGGAGAAGCTCCGCGATCCCGTTCTCGGCTGCCGGGAGGCGGGCGTAGTGCGGGTCGTCCTCGTGGATGGCCTGGTTGGCGGCACGCACGAGCGCGGCCACGGAGGTTGCGTGCGTGACGCCAGAGAGGGAGCCGAAGCGCCTCTCGAGGGCCTCGACGACCTCCAGATCCTCGGGCCGATTGAAGCCACCCGGCGCGCTGCTCGAGAGCACCACATAGATGGGGATCGCGCCCGAGAGGCGCTCGTTGATGGCCGCGAAGTCCTGCCGCAGCCGCGAGGACGGCGCGAAGAAGCTGAGGTAGTCGGTATCCACCTCGATCCGCGGTAGCAACAGGGCCGCCAGGCCCGAGAGCAGGAGCCACACGCCGATCACAGCCTTGCGACGCTGGCACGCGAGATCGGAGAGCCGCCTGAGCTGGCCATCCAGTCGCTGGCCGATGCGCGCGGCGCGGCCCGATTCGGTGCGTGGACGCAGCGGAAGCAGGGCCACCGCGGCGGGAATCGCGCAGCGCGAGAGAAGTGTCACCGAGGCCACGCCGATGGCGGCGAAGAGTCCCAGCTCGCGTGCGGCCGGGGCATCGGTGAGGAGCAGTGAGCCAAAGCCCGCGACGGTGCTGCTGCCCGCGATCCACACCGGCCGACGCGTCGAATCCGCCAGCAGGCGCGCCGCTTCCGCACGGGTGTCGGCGCTGGCAGCGGCGGCCTCGTAGTGGGCCAGGACATGCACTCCGTAGACGCCGCCTACCGCGATCAGCACCGGCCCCAGCACGACCGTGAGCAGGTTGAGTGAAAGGCCGCAGGCGGCCATCAGGCCGAAGGTCCAGAGCGTGGCGACGGCAACGGTGCCGATCGGGATGAGTACCCCGATCAGCGTGCCGCTCACGAGCGCCAGCACGGCCGCCATCACGAGCAGCGCCAGCGGCATCAGCCGCAGCAGATCGGACACCATCATGGCGTGAGCCGTCGCCTTCATGTAGGGCCGGCCGGCGACGTAGAAGCGCCGCTCGGCCGTGGCCTCGGCGGCGACGAGCTGGCGGATCGCCCCGTCCGTGCCCGCCGCGATCTGCTCCTGATGCGTGCGAGGCTCGAAGCGCAGGTTCATGGCGGCCGTGCGGCCGTCCGGCGAGATCAGGCTACGGACCAGGAGCGGGTCCGCCAGGGCGCGAGCGCGCAGGCGCGCCAGCTCGTCGGGCTCACGCGGAATCTCCCTCACCAGGGGGCCCACCTCCAGCAGGCCCGTGGCCGGGTCGTTCCGGACCGTGTTCACGCTGACGAGGCTCTCCACCCGGCGCACGCCTGGCAGAGCCGCGAGCTCGCGAGTCAGGCGGCGAAGCGCCTCGAGATGGTCGGAGCGAAAGACATCCCGGGTCTCCATCGCGATCACGTAGATCTCGTCATCTCCGAAGTCGAGCACTGCCTGGCGGTAGAGGGCCCGACCCGGATCATCTGCTCGTATCAACGGCTCGCTGGAGGGATCGAGCGCGATGCGGATACCCGACGCGCCGAAGAGCGCCGCGGCCGCGAGCGCGCAGAGGCCGGCGATGCCAGCGAGTGTGAGCCGGGGATGCCGCAAGGTTCTGGTCGATGGCGGGAAGCGGAACTCACCGGCGGGTTCCTAGCGGGCCAGCATGCGGTACACCCACACCTCTTCGAGAGTGGTGGGGTCGCGTGCCCAGGAATTCTTCGTCCATTCCACCGCAAAGGCGCGCATCTCCGTGTCGTCGGTCACCCGCTGCGCGCGCAGCTCGTAGATCGCGCCGTTGATGCGTAGCCGGACCAGCGGGTTCAGCGCCATGTTCTCGACCCACTGCGACTTGTTGTCGCCCGCGGAGACGTAGAGGGCGTCGTCGACCACCGCGCAGGCGATGTTGACGGAGTAGGGGTCCTCGGGGCGGGTCTCGAGCTGGATCGTGCCGGCACTACTCGCAAAGGCGAAGCTCTCGGGCGTGGCCTGCACGGGCCCCTCGAGTGCCCCGCCGGGGAAGACGGCGAGCGGGCCGCGGCAGGCAGACAGCACGGCGAGCCAGACAACAACGAAGATCTGCTTCCGGTGCATGGATCAGCTCAGCAGGCGCGCGGCATCATCGTAGTCCACCAGCCCGAGGCGTCCCCCGAACTCCGGTGAGTAGGAGCGGAAGCCCAGCAGGTACTGCGCGCGCTCGGGCAGGGTCCGCGCGACTTCCATCGGGACGCTGAGCTGAAAGTTCTCCTCGGCGCGCAGCCAGCCTCGGCAGAAGCCCGCGTGGAGGCCGACTCGCCACTGGTCTTCGCTGGCGTTGGCGCCGCCGCCGTGGATCACCTTGCCGCTGTAGAGCAGCGCCGAGCCGGCGGGCATTACCGCGCGGGTGAGCGAGCCCTCGGGCGCCGGAGGAAGCACGCCCTCCCAGTGGTTCGAGCCGGGTGCGATCACTGTGGCGCCGTTCTCTTCGGTGAAGTCCGTGAGCGCGAAGATCGCCGTGACCGTGATCTCCTCGGGTCGGGTGGCGTTCGGCCAGTTCAGCTCGTCGCGGTGTAGTAGCTGGGGCGTCTCGCCGGGCCCGATGCAGATCAGCTGGGCCGTGTTGAGCCAGTAGTCGTTGGTACCGAGGTAGCGATCGCCCAGCGCCTGGTAGCGCGGGTCGCAGAGCAGCTCGACCCAGGCCGCTGAGTAGCGAGGCAGGCCTGTGATGCGCTTGGTCTGCTTGCCATGGAACATCGTCCAGCCCCCCTCAGTGGTGCTGCCGGGATCGTGCGCCGAGATGAGGGGCGCAAAGTCCGCCTGTAGCCGTGCCAGCAACTCGGGGGCGACGAAGCCCTCCACGATCAGGCCTCCGTCGGCGTCGAAGGCTCGCCAGGCCTCGTCCCAATCCAGGGGGTGGCGCGCATCGAAGCGTTGCAGCTCGGGCACTCGCGGGGCCTCCGTCCCCTGCGGTTCTAGCGCAAGCTGCCCCTGTTGCGCGAGCCGTCGGCGTGGGGCGTGCTTCGAGAGGGACGTCATCCGGGGTATCCTCCCCCAGCCAAGGAGGATCCATGGCCGATACGCGCGCGATCGACACCGGAACGGAGGACCTGCTGGCGCGGGTCGAGGATCGCGTCGCGATCCTGACCATGAACCGCCCGAAGCGCCGCAACGCCTTCTCGACGGCGATGCTGCGCGGCCTGGCCGCGGCTCTGCGCGACGCCGAGCACGCGTCCGATGTGGGCTGCGTCGTGCTCACGGGCGCGGGCGGTGCGTTCTGCGCCGGCGGCGACGTGAAGGCCATGGCCGAGGCGGGTAGCGGCGGCGGCGGTGAGGGAGCGGGCATCGACGCCGCCATCCACAGCCAGCGCATGATCCAGCGCGAGACGGCCGGGCGCATCTACAGCATGCCCAAGCCCGTGATCGCCTCGCTGCCGGGCGCGGCTGCCGGCGCCGGCTTCTCCTTGGCGCTCGCCTGCGATCTGCGCATCGCCTCGGAGAACGCGGTGCTGCTCACGGCCTTCGCGCGCGTGGGCTTCAGCGGTGACTGGGGCGGCAGCTACTTCCTGACCCAGCTCGTCGGCTCGGCCAAGGCGCGCGAGCTCTACTATCTCTCCGAGCGCCTGGACGCAAAGCAGGCAGAACACATCGGCCTGGTGAACCAGGTCGTGCCCGCTGGCGACCTCGAGGAGCGCAGCCTGGAGCTGGCGTCGCGCCTGGCCCACGGGCCGACGGTCGCCTACCGCTACATGAAGGAGAACCTGAACCGTGCGGTGGGCGGCGATGTGATGGAGTGCCTCGATCTCGAGGCGACCCACCACGTGCACACGGGCCGGACTCACGACCACCGGGAGGCCACCAAGGCCTTCGTCGAGAAGCGCGATCCGGTCTTCGAGGGCCGTTAGCTCTCGGAAGGCCGAGGGGGACCGGTCAGGGGAGCTGTTCCACGAGCTGCGGCCGAAACGGAGTGTCGCGATAGTGGGGGCGTCCCTCGGGCTGGAACGAGTAGAGCAGGGCGCGCCGGTCGCGCTGGCTGTGGTTGGGTGCCGAACGGTGCACAAGCAGTGAGCCAAACCAGACCACCGAGCCGGCGGGCGCTTCCAGCAGCACTTCCGCCTTCTCATCGATCTGCGCCGGATCCGCCAGGGAGCGCAGCGGATCCTGCCGGTCGCGCGGGACGGGCCCCGCGAGATGCGAGCCCGGCAGGACGCGCAGGGCGCCGTTCTCGGCGTCCGCATCGTCGAGCAGCAGCACCGCGGTCACCACCTCGTGGGCCAGGTCCTCGATGCGCACGTACCAGTACGGGAAATCCTGGTGCCACGGGAAACGAGAGCCTTCCCGCGCTCGCTTCAGGTTGAGCTTCGATGTGAAGGGAGCCACGCGGTCGACCGCGAGGGCGTCCGCCGCGAAGTCGCTGAGCCGGGCGTCCTCGAACAGCGCAGCGAAGTGGTCGTCGAGGTGGTCGACGGGCTCGAGCAGGCGGATCGCCTCGGATCCGTCCTGCCACTCCCATTGAATGGCGGTCTGGCTGGAGAACTGGATGCGGTGGCCGTCGGGCAGCTCTATGGCGGGGCCGCCATCCGGCCGCTGTGCGTGTTCGCGAACGCGATCGGCAACGCGCTCGGCCGCGTCGCGCAATAGCGCCAGATCGTGCGTGTCGAAGACCTCATGCTGGACCGTGTAGCCATCCCGCCGGTAGCGCTCGAGAGCTTCGCCGTGAAGCGTCATGGAGAATGCCTGGCGGGAACTGGGGTGCCTTCAGCATTCCTTCAGGCAGTCAGTCAGCTCGTCGTGGCAATCGGCCTCGCACTCGACCGGGTTGGGGTGCTGTCCGCATTCGGTCACGCACTGGGTCTTCGCGTCGTAGCAGGCGCTCTGGCACGGCGTCGCATCGATCACCTGCGCCCAGATGGCGAGGCTCCCCATGGCCAGCAGCATCGCCGCGGGAAGCAGAACCAGGAGGAGTGTCTTGCGCATTGCGGTCTCCATTCGAGGCTGGTGGATCAAGCACAACCTCTGTCTCTCTTCCAATGCGGTCCATTGTGGCGAAATCGAAGGATGCAGCCAACCGGCGCGTGCCGCAGCCCCAGGAACGAGTTAGTCCCTCGTCGGATTCGTCCTGGCAACGAACAGAAAGTCCCCGCCGTCATGTCCGGTGAAGCGGATCGGGCCGTACTCGGGCGTCTGGTGAGCGTTGTCCATTACCGCCTTCCTAAGCATGAGGAAGACGCTGCCCGCTTCTAGCACACCAGAATTCTCCCGAAGGGCGCGTAAGAACTGAGTCGCGAAGACCGAGTGACCGCCACCGCCGGCATCGAGTACCGGTTCCAAGCCGCCGGACGTCATGACGACCCTCGCCTTCTTCGAGGCCATCTTTTCCAGGTAGTCGGGCTGTTGGTAGACCCAGGGCTCCGAGCGAGTCAAGGTGCCTGCGAAACAGCTATCGACCACCACGAGTACGTGTTTCGCCTCGACGCCCTTGAGCATCGTTGAGACGGTGCTGTTGGAGACCCATTCACTGGGATCGTCCGACCGTGCATCGACCGGCAGCCAATACCCTTCCTCGGTCTCCGGATCGAGCTGGCCGTGCCCGGCGTAGTAGATCAGCAGGTTGTCGTTGGGGCCCAAGGTTCGACGAAATTCGTGCAAGGCCGATACGAGTTCCGTCCTCGTGGCGTTCCGCAGGTCTAATGTCTCGAAGGCGTAGAGTTCGCGAAGAAGATTCGAAACCTCATCTGCATCGTCGACAGCTGTTTTGAGTTTTCGAAGGTGCCGGTAGTCATCGTTCCCGATCACGAGCGCGTAGTAGCGTCCGAAGTCGATGCTGCCCGGGACGGCCATCGCGGAGACGGGCTCCAGGGTCGTCCAGCCCGGGTTGTTCCCTCTTATGTCCACTCTGGCCTCATCGAGCTGCAGCACCATTACAACCTTGCCGGTGTCGTTGAGCTCCTTGACTGCTTCAATGCCCATCCAAGGCAACCAGATGGAGATTGTGGCGATTCCAACAGTCATGCCCCATAGAACTCGGGAACGCTTGCCGAAGGAGTCGGGTCCGAGCATGAGGGTGTCGCGGGCAGTTCGGCTCGCGTGGGGAGCGAGGCCTGCCTCACTGGGTTGAGAGTCCGATGTCGGTACCCACACTGCACACGAGAGCGCGACGACAAGCGCCGTATGTTTCCAGGGAACGCGGGGAGCGCGGGCGGAGAAACGGGCCTGTGTCACAGGACCCTTATATCCGGACCGCGTCGCGCTTTCGAGCTTTGTTTTGCGCCTCCCCGGCGTGGCTGGGCGCGCTCGGGAGGCGGCACGCGCATCACCGCACCGGGGGGCTCATAAGTTTCGGTTCTAGCTCAACGTTTCACATGCTCGGGTGTCGCTGGCCAGGACTGCTGGGAGCCCGCGGGCACGACGAGCTACAGGCGTCGGGGGCTCTGGCTGACTAGCTCCCCCCAGCGTGCTCCCGGATCACGGCCAGGAAGCCCTCGCCGTAGCGGGCCGCCTTGGCAGGCCCGATGCCATCGACGGCGAGCAGCTCGTCGCGGCTGCTGGGCTGGAGGTGCACCAGGTCGTGGAGCGTGCGGTCGTGCGCTACCACGTAGGGCGGCACGCCGAGGGCGCGCGCGAGCTCGAGGCGATGGGCGCGCAGGGCCTCGAAGAGCGCCTGCTCTGCCGGCGTCATGGCGTCGGGGGCGGCGACGGGGAAGCGCTCGGCGGAGCGTCGCGGCCGCCGGGCGGCGGCCGCCGCTCGCGGGGTCCCAGGCCGATAGCGCGACGGCAACACGATGCGCGCGGGCACATCGCCGCGCATGACGCGCCCGCCGGCCTCGGTGAGTAGCGCCACCGGGCGGTCGTCGCCCCGGAAGCCCACCCAGCCCGCCGTCACGAGGCGGCGCAGCACGCGGGTCAGCCACTCCGCGTTGTGGCCGCGCAGCACGCCGAAGGTGGAGACGCGCTGGAGGCCGTAGCGCTCGAGGCGCTCGTCGGCGTCCCCGCGCAGCAGCTTCACGGCGGCGCCCAGGCCGAGCCGGTCGTGGATGCGCGCCACGGCTGAGAGCGCTTTGCGCACGAACTCGGTGGTTTGCTCGGGCGTGAACTCGGGGTCTTCGCTGCCGTCGGCCAGGCGCCGGCACTCGTCGCACACGCCGCAGCCGGCGAGGGTCTCCGCCTCGTCGCCGAAGTAACGCAGGATCGCATCGTGGCGACAGCTGCCGCCCTCGGCCCAGCGCAGCAGCTCGAGGAAGAGGTTCCACTTGTGCTCCACCACCTCGGGGGCCGGCGGCTGGCCGTCGCTGGGCAGCTCGAGCAGGCGCCGGCGCAGGGGTAGATCCTGGCCCGTGTGCAGCATCAGGCCGAGAGCCGGTTTGCCGTCGCGTCCCGCACGGCCGACCTCCTGGTAGTAGGCCTCGAGGGAGCCGGGCGGGCCCAGGTGTACGACGGCGCGCACGTCGGGCTCATCGATCCCCATGCCAAAGGCGTTGGTCGCGACTACCAGGTCGAGCTCGCCGGCGCTGAAGCGGCGTTGGGTCTCCTCCCGGGCGACGCCGGGCAGCCCGGCGTGATAGGTGTCGCTGCGCCAGCCTTCAGAGTCCAGGCGCTGTGCCTCCTCCTCGGCTCCTCGGCGCGTTGGCGAGTAGAGAATGGCCTTGCCGGCGCCGGGCCCGAGCCCGCGGGAGCCCGGTGTGCCCAGGGCCTCCGCCAGCGCGCTGTCTACGCGCGCATTTCGCTCGCGTCGGCTCACGACGTCCGCTGCGCGCAGCGACAGGTTGGGGCGCGCGAAGCCGGTCACGAGCTGGGGCGTTTCCGCGGGCAGCCCGAGCTTGGCGATGATCTCGTCGCGCACCACCGGCGTAGCGGTGGCCGTGCAGGCCAGCACGCGAGCTTCGGGGAAGCTGGCTACGACCTCGCCCAGCTGCAGGTAGTCCGGTCGGAAGTCGTGCCCCCACTCGCTGATGCAGTGGGCTTCATCGATGGCGAGAAGTGGGCAAGCCAGCTCCGCCAGCAGCCCGCGGAAGCCGGGCAGCGCCAGGCGCTCGGGCGCCAGGTAGACGAGATCGAACTCGCCGCGACGCAGGGCCCCGAGCCGGCGGCCCATCTCGCTCGCCTCGAGGGTCGATGCGAGGTAGGTCGCCGCAATCCCAAGCTCTCGGAGAGCTGCCACCTGGTCGAGCATCAGCGCGATCAGCGGCGAGATCACCACGGTCGTCCCCGGCAGCAGGCTCGCCGGCAGCTGGAAGGCCAGCGACTTGCCCCCGCCGGTGGGCGCGACCAGCAGCAGCCGGCCGCTGCCGAGCAGGGTCTCGATGGCCTCGCGTTGGCCCGGGAGAAACTGTGAATGGCCGAAGCGCGGTAGTGCGGAGTCGAGGTCGAAATCAGGCCTCTCGGGGCTCATGCTCCTCTCCTGCTCCGGGACACGGGCGGCTCGTGCTCCTGATAACGAGTGGAGCGCGGCGGCGCAAGCGCGAGTTCGCTCCATGCTAGAGTGCCGACGGATCGCGCCCACCCCGAGGAGCCCCCATGCCCCAGTCGCAGAGTCTCTCCGGCAAGACTGCCGTCGTTACCGGTGCCTCGAGTGGCATCGGCCGTGCCATCGGCATGAGCCTGGCCCGAGCCGGCGCCCACGTGTTTCTCTCGGGGCGCGGGCAGGCCGCCCTCGACGAGGTGGTGAAGGAGATCCGCGAGGCGGGTGGCGCGGCCGACGGCCTCGCCATGGACGTTCGCGACCTGGAGGCGCTCCAGGGCCTCGTCGACCGGGCGGTTTCGGACAGCGGCCGCCTCGACATCATGGTGAACAACGCCGGCCTGTCGCATCCGGGCAAGCTCACGGAGCAGGATCCCGAGGAGTGGCGCGAGATGTTCGACGTGAACGTGATCTCGCTGCTGAAGGGCTGCCAGGCGGGGATCCAGGCCATCCGCGCCCACGGCGAGGGGGGCAGCGTCGTGAACATCTCCTCCATCGCGGCCCAGCGCCGCGACTCGGCCGCCTACGGCGCCACCAAGCACGCGGTCAACTGCATCAGCGCCACGCTGCGGGCGGAGCTCGAAGACGAGCCCATCAACGTGGTGAACGTGATGCCCGGCGCCATCGCCACCAACTTTGCGCGCAATTTCGACCCGGCCTTCCTCACCGGCATGGCGAAGCTGGCCGGTGTCGACGCCGAGGTCCAGAAGGGCAAGAAGCTGCCCGACGAGCTGCTCGAGAAGGTACAGGCGCTGATGGCGCAGCAGCTGTGCACCCCCGAGGACGTGGCCGAGACAGTGCTGTGGACGGTGTGTCAACCGCCGCGGGTCAACATCGCGGAGGTCGTGGTGCGGCCGCCGAAGCAGCTGGCGCTGCCGAGCTGAAGCGGGGGCGCGCCGCTGCGTGGTGCCCGCGGGCCAAGCTGCTCGGATGCCGCAGCCCGGCCGCCCCCATCTGCTCGGAATCGACGACGGACCCTTCGAGAAGCAGCGCGACCGGGAGACGCCGCTGGTCGCCGTGATGATGGAGGGGCCGGACCTGGTCGAGGGCGTCGCGATCCGCTCCTTCCCGATCGACGGGGCGGGCGTGACGCAGTTCCTGGGCGACTGGATCGGCGAGCTGCGCTTCCGGCCGGCGCTCCAGGGCATCGTGCTGGGAGGCATCACCATGGCAGGGCTCGCGGTCCTGGACGCGCCCCTGCTGGCCCGGCGCCTCGGGCTCCCCGTACTCGTCGTGAACCGCAAACAGCCCTCGGACCAGGCCGTGAGCGAGGCCCTGCGAGCGGCCGGGCTCGACGAGCGCATCGACCTGCTGAAGGCCGCGCCGCCGTCGGTACCCGCAGGAGATGGCCTCTGGGTCTCCTTCGCCGGCGCGGAGCAGGAGGCGGCCCTGGCCCTCGTTCGCGCCTCGCTCGGCAAGAGCGCTCTGCCCGAGCCGCTGCGGGTGGCCCACCTAGTGGCGGCTGCGCTGGTACGCGGCGCCTCGCGTGGCCGCGTCTGACCGCGCACGCCCGGATCGGTCCGAGAAAGCGCAGGCAACCGGGCAGCCACCCGCTTATCCTCCGCCCATGGGAATGCAAGCGGCCGGCCGGATCCACTCCATCTTCGAAGCCAAGCAGGTAACCGAGCGCTTTCGCAAGCGCGAGTTCGTGCTCGAGCTGAGCGACAACCCCCGTTACCCGCAGTTCGTGCTCTTCCAGCTCACGGGAGACCGCTGCGAGGGCCTCGATGGTTTCTCGGTGGGCGACGAGGTTCAGCTCGAGTTCAGTCTGCGCGGGCGCGAGTGGAAGAGCCCGCAGGGTGAGTTGAAGTACTTCAACAGCCTCGACGTCTGGACCCTCGAACGTGCCAGCGGCGAGGCCTCCGCTGGGGAAGAGCCGCCGATTCCCGAGTTCCGGCCGGCAGAGGAAGACGACATCCCGTTCTAGCTGCCGTTTGGTTGCCGGCTGCCGGCCGCGCCTAGCTGCCGTTTGGTTGCCGGCTGCCGGCCGCGCCTAGCTGCCGTTTGGTTGCGGCTGCAGGCCGCGCTGTGCGGGAATCCTCTATGCTGTCTGCATGGCAGGTTTCAAGCGGCGCGGGTGGTGCCTCTCCGCGCCCGCCCTTCTGATGCTGGCGCTTCTCGTCACGGCGCCACTGGCAGGCGCGGACGGCGAAGCGGGTAGCGAAGCCCCGGACTCCTTGGAGGTTTACGACCCCTGGGAGGGTTACAACCGAAAGATCTTCGGCTTCAACGAGTCGCTCTCGCGCAACGTGGCAGAACCGGTGGCGAAGGCGTGGGACTGGACCGTTCCCGACTTCGCGCGCATCGGCATGCGCAACTTCTTCGTGAACCTGGCCGCCCCGATCCGGGTGCTCAACACCACCCTGCAGCTGAAGCCAGTGGCCACTCTGCAGGAGATCACCCGCTTCGCCTTCAATTCGACCTTCGGGCTGGGCGGCCTCTTCGACGTGGCGACCCATGGTCTGTTGCTTCCCATCCACAAGGAGGATTTCGGTCAGACCCTGGGCTACTGGGGCATCCCGGCCGGCCCCTACTTGATGATCCCGGTCTTTGGCCCGTCCACCGTGAGGGGGACCGTGGGTCTGGCCGGAGACGTCGTGACCGGCGCCGTCACCTTCTCGGCCATCGGCGTGAGTGTCCCCTTCTTCGCGACATTCGCGGCCCAGGCCGGCAACTTCATCAACAGCCAGTCTTTCGTCCACGACGACATCGACCGCGAACGCAAGAACTCTCTCGATTTCTATGTTGCGGTGCGCAACGCGTACATTCAGTACCGCACCAACATGATCCGGGACGGCAGCCTCGAGGCAGGCCCCGCCGAGGCGGACGAGGATCTCTACTACGACGAGGCTGGAGAAGCATCTGGCCCCGAGCTGTCCGAGGCGGATTGAGTTGAGAGCCACACGATTCCTGCTGCTTGCCGCGCTGGTCTGGATCGCGTCGCTGACGCCCCTCGCCGGCGCCTCCAACGGCCCGCGCGAGGTGATCGAGAGCACGGTTGCAGCGGTGCTGGGCGTGCTGCGCGATTCTCAGCTCTCCGATGCGGAGCGCCATCAGCGCATCGAGACGATCGCCTACGGGGTCTTTGACTTCCCGACCGTGTCCAGGCTGGTGCTCGCCCGCAACTGGAAGCGTTTCGACGAGCCACAGCGCAAGGCCTTCGTGCAGGAATTCAAGTTTTTGCTGGCGATCAACTACCGCAGCCGCTTCGACGGCTACGCGGGCGAAGAGGTCGAGCTGCTGGGAGACCGCGCAGAGCCGCGGGGTGACGTGACCGTGCGCACGCGTCTGACCGGCGGCGAGAACGACGGCATCAACATCGACTACCGGCTGCGTGAGGGCGACGGGCGCTGGCTCGTGATCGACGTCGTGGTGGAGGGCATCAGCATCGTGTCCAACTACCGGGATCAGTTCAAGGCGGTGCTTTCGGGCGGCAAGGGCCCGGACGACCTGCTCGAGAAGATGCGCGAGAAGAACGCGCGCGACGACGCAGCCTGATTCCGGCGAGCCGGCAGGGGGTGGCCCGGTGAGCGACGCGGAGAAGAGGCCGCACATCCGCCACGTCGTCTACGACATGGACGGCCTGCTGCTGGACACCGAGATCTTCTACACCCAGGTGACCCAGGAGATCGTGGGTCGCTACGGCAAGGTTTTCGACTGGACCGTGAAGTCCCAGATGATCGGACGGCCCGCCATCGAGTCCGCGCGCCACCTGGTTGCGGTGCTGGAGCTCCCGCTGCGTCCGGAGCAGTACCTGGCGGAGCGCGAGGCGCTGCTCGAGCAGCGCTTCGCCGAGGCTTTGGCCAAGCCGGGCGCGGAGCGGCTGGTTCGGCACCTGCACCAGCATGGGATCCCGCAGGCTGTGGCCACGAGCTCGAGCCGGGCCTTCTTCGAGCTGAAGACCACGCGCCACCGAGGCTGGTTCGATCTCTTCCAGTGCGTGGTGACTGGGGACGACCCGGCGGTGGCCAAGGGCAAGCCCGCGCCGGACATCTTTCTCGCGGCAGCCGCGCGTCTGGGTGGCGTTGCTTCAGGTTGCCTGGTGTTCGAGGACGCACCCTCGGGCAACCAGGCGGCGCTAGCGGCGGGTATGGCCGTCGTCGTGGTCCCCGATCCGAACATGGACCGGTCGCGCTACGAAGGTGCAGACGAGATCCTGGACTCGCTCGAGGATTTCGAGCCCGCTGCTTGGGGTCTGCCCGGCTTCTCGGCCTGAACGCCGCGCTCGGGAAAGCCGGGAGCCGCACCGCAGGCAGCGGCGCGGCTCCCCGAGACTTCTACTCGGCGGCCTCTTCGACTTCTTCTGCCTGCGCGTCGATTCGCGCGATCTCAGCGCGCTCCTCGTCGGTGATCGGCAAATAGATGGTCGTGAGCTCGGGCGTGTCGCCCTTCTTCTTGCCGGGCCGGAGCACGGCGACCACCGGGGTCTTGTCCCCGACCAGCTTCTTCAGGTTGCCCGGCAGCCAGGCGGCATCATCCAGGTTGTTCATCATCTTCCCATCGAAGTTGCTGCGCAGCTGGGTGACGCTCATGCGTCCCCCGGTGGGCTTGACGGCCACGGTGGTGTCCCGCGTGATCCGCTTCGAGCACTTCTTGGGGATCTTGCTCGTGTCCGTAGCCCCTCCTTCGGGCCTCGGGAAGAACCTCTTCTGGTTGCCCTTCACGTACTTGACCTCGGCGGTCTTGGCAGCCTCGTCGTAGGACACGAACTCGACGAAGGTCGAGCAGCTCTGGGCCTGGGCCTGCGCGGCCACCAGGCCGAGGGCCAGGCAAACGATGACGGGAATCGCAAATCTCACGGTCGGTCCTCCTGCGTCCGGGGGGGCTGAGGATAGTGACGCAGGCGGGGCCTCGCAGCTTCAAATGCGACGCCAGAAAAATTCCTCAGGAGCCGGCTGCCCGCCGGCTGCGTGGCCCGAGACTCCCGGAAAACCAAGGGTTCTTGGCGACTCGCGGCGACACCGGACGGCGCCCCGGGGCACTCACGATTGTGAGCGGAATCACCAATTCCGAGGCGCTGGGCCTGGTCGATCCCTTCGGGGGCGCCGC
>Ga0255057_10000898_pt1 | contig 17111 bp, 18 predicted proteins | sample Cases_109_6_MG_FD_189022 | JGI IMG/M metagenome (GOLD analysis project Ga0255057, IMG submission 189022) | Seawater microbial communities from Amundsen Gulf, Northwest Territories, Canada - Cases_109_6 | ecosystem: Environmental > Aquatic > Marine > Gulf | place: Canada: Northwest Territories... | reverse complement strand
AACACCTGGCAGAGTTTCGGCAATGTGTTCGATTCGACGCTACTGGAGACCTTGCAGAACGAGAGAATGACCTACGCAAGAAGCATGTTGATGGGAAGGGCCGAGCCCCGAGACGACATCGCCTGTACCACGTGCGACCACTACAAAGCCATGGCCGCACGCGCTGATTGGTTGACCCCGGATCCAGTCGACAACTCGTTCAAGGCCCGGCTCACGCGTTTGCTTGGCCGGAAGGGTGTGTGGCTCACCAACCGATCTCGACGCTTGGCCCGATGGCAGAGGAAGTTCGATGGGGCTTGAGTCGACGTGGCCTGGCGCGCTTCTCGAGCGCCACCGAGCCCGATAGGTGGCACGGGTCTCCGGCTACCGGTCTTCGAGGACGGGGCCGAGATCCCCGATCATGGGGGAGGTGTCCGTTGGCTCGGGGTGCGAAACGATCGTCGATCGACACTGCCGTTCGCCGATGCGGAGGCTGGGTGAACGGTCGCACCCTCGCCGGGGCCGGTCTGCTCGGCGTTTCGCTGCTGGTCTCGATGAAGATGATTCGTCCGATCGTCAACCCGGACCTGGGCTGGCACCTGGCCCTGGGCCGTTACATCGCCGCGACGGGTACAGTGCCGGACACCGAGGTGCTCACGCACACGGTCGCCGGCGTTCCGACCGTCGCACACGAATGGCTGTCCCAGCTCATCAGCTTCCTCGTCGCCGACACCTTCGGTGTGCTCGGGGGTCGCGCGACTCGATCGCGGCGATGACGTCGGACCCCGCGATCTTGCACCAATCCGCACTGTCGAAGGATTTCCGCTTGGACGCTTGGACGCTCGTACTGCTGCTCAGGAGCGCGCTTGCCTGCGATCTCGGTGAATGAATCGCTGGTGCAGAGTTCTGCTAGCGCGAGTATGAGTAAGACGGCGCAGGCTGCGCCGAGTGTTGCTTTGAAGCCTCCGGCGAATGCGCCACTCATGTCTTCATCCCAAAGAAGAAGAGCCTGGACTGGAACAAGAGAGGTACCTCAGCTCCCTCGCATCGCGCCACGATGGTCGGACGAGGTTCACCTTCATGAAGAGCCGCACGACGTCCTCGGCATGGGGGCCTGTCCTCCTGGCGTGTAAGCCTACGCCGCAGAGCGGCAGGCTGTACAGAGGGGGGCGCGGAGTCTCGGCCGGGGAACGGGAGGCGCTCAACCCCGCGCCACCATCGCGTCGTTGAGAGCCTTGACTACGCGCTGGATGAAGAACTCGTCCTCGCTGGACAAGGCCTTCACCGCACCCGATGCGTAGTACCAGAGAGGTTCTCTCAGTGTATGACCGCCGTCACCCTGGGCGGCGCTCTGAGGGGCGGCCTACTTCACCGCGGTCCCGATCGCCTACGGGAGAGAGGTCAATCTTAAGTCCTCGGCCATTCTCGTATTTTCGCGGGCAGCAGATCAACCCGCCGCTTTCTCTCAGGAATTCGATGACTTGAGGTCGCGCGCGAGGGTGACCGAGGCCGGGTTCCGGGCTGCGCGGAAGGTGGCATCGCGCAGATAGGCCCGCGGCTCGACGCCGCAGAGTTTCGCGGACGCGATCAGCGAGTAGAACAGGGCAGCCACGGGGGTCACTCGCTCCGACCGACTCCCGTAGTGATTCTTGCGGCCGACGGCGGACGGGCGCGCGTAGTCGGGCAAGCTCGTGCACGAAGTCAACGGACTCAGCGAGACACTGAGGAGAGCCAGGCCGCCGAGGGCCGCTGAGGTAGTCGGGTTCAAGGCCGCAACGGTATCACGCGTCGATTGGAACGCGCGGACCTCCTGATGCCCGACCCAAGCTCCCCCGGAGTGGAGTACGTTCTTCGCGATGGACAGTCCCGCTCGGCCCCAGATCTGGCGAGCCCTGTGGAGTGGATTGCGACGCAAGTGCCCGCACTGTCACCGCGGACCGCTCTTCATCAAACGCTACACGCTTCATGAGCGCTGCCCGGAATGCGACTATCCGATCTCTTCAGCGCTCGACGACCTCGTCATCCTGACCTACATCGGGTCGGCGTCGATCACAGGTCTGTTCCTGTTGGCTGTCTTCATCATTCGGCCGCCGAAGAGCGGCCTCGAAATGCTGATCTACCTTCTCGTCGCCTTCGGCCTCCAGTTCGGGACGATGCAGCACCGCAAGGGCTTCGCCATCGGCCTGCTCTATGTGCACAAGCTCTTTTTCGGCGACGAAGCCGAGGAGAACAAGACGAATCTGCATTAGCCCAAGATTTCGGACCGAGAGCCACCGACCGGCAGGGGTTGCTTGATGTAGACGTCCACCCGCCGCGGATAGTAACTCCAAGCGGGTTTTCGAGGTCCGAGAACCCCCGGTTATGACAACTCCCGGGGGGGTCTCAGCCTCGGAGGGCCGTAGGCGGGCGCTCTGACTGGACTGGTCTAGTGGTTGGAGGGGTGCGGACTACCGCTGATGAAGGAAACCGCCGGTATCGGCACCCGTCGATCTGGGCCGGGCTCTCAGCGACCTCGACAAAGTGACGCGCTGAAGATCATGCCACCGGCGACGGTCGGCAGATTCTCGTTCGCGTGGATGTTGATCGTATCCGGGTCGCTCCAGTCCATGCTATCGCTGGCAACGAGCGAGAGTACGCAGTCGCCAGCCGCGTTGAGGATGAACAGCGGAGTGGGGTTGGTTGCGACAGTTGAGGAACGGGTTGCTTCCTGCCGGCTGCGATTCGATGGTCCAGAACCACGACCCGATCGGGTCGCCGTCGGCGTCCCACCCCCGCATCCATAGGAATGCTGGGCAGCGGAACCCGCGCTCCGTTTCGGTCGCCGCCACTAGCGCGAGAACGATGTCGTCCGCCGCGTCCTGATCCGAACCACAGATCCCGTACCAGCCAGCAGTGCCGCGAGGAGAGCCAGGGCGCCTGGTGACAGCACGGGCACCCCTCGGTCGGATAGGTTGCGCAGCACGCTCACGTCGTTGCTGCCCTCATTTGCGGTGACGACGTCGGGGACGGTGTCGCCGTCGAGGTCGGCCACCGCCACGGACCAGGGGCTATTGCCCACCGCGAAGGAGAGGTCGGCCTGGAACGTGCCGTCTCCGTTGCCCAGCAGCACGCTCACGTCGTCGCTGTCGGCATTGGCGGTGACGCCGTCGGGGACGGTGTCGCCGTCGAGGTCGGCCACCGCCACGGAGATGGGGCTAGTGCCGGCCGCGAACGCGCCGCCGGACTGGAAGGTGCCGTCGCCGTTGCCCAGCAGCACGCCCACGTGCTCACCTCCTCCGAAGTAACCGAACTGGCCGGCGAGGAGGTCGGGGACGGCGTCGCCGTCGAGGTCGGCTGCGGCGACGGAGCGGTCGCCCCCCCCGAAGGAGACCGCAGCCTGGAACGTGCCGTCGCCGTTGCCCAGCAGCACGCCCAGGTTCTCCTGGCCGGCATTGGCGGTGACGACGTCGGGGACGGTGTCGCCGTCGAGGTCGGCCACGGCGACGGCCCAGGGGACTTCAAACCTCCCGCCCACCGCGAAGGAGACGGCGGCCTGGAACGTGCCGTCGCCGTTGCCCAGCAGCACGCTCACATCGTCGCTAGTGCGATTGGCGGTGACGAGATCGGGGATGGTGTCGCCGTCGAGGTCGGCCACCGCGACGGACCAGGGGTCAATGCCCACCGACGCCCTTCTGCGTCGCGCAGAACGAGTCCTGTGACCGGCTTGGTGTCTTCCATCAGCTAACCGGAAGATAATCGAAACGCACGTCAGCGGGAGCCGGCGGAGGAGCCGGATAGAGCCGGAGAGCCGCGCATGCGACCCCTCGGTGCCGCGATGTGCCGCCCCTCGCAAGCCACGAGATGCAAGTACGCGTCACTTCTTCGGTCCCTTTCGCCTTGCCAACGTGAGGGTCGCCGGAGCCAATGCCAAGCTCCTGCTCGACGTGTACGGGCACTTCCTGCCCACGGAGTACACGGACTGCGCGGACGCCCTTTCGCGGCCGCACAACGCACCCTATGCGCACCCTGAGGCTCTGGTTCCGGCTGACACCCAAGATGACAGGCCCGCAAGTGCCACCAGTGGAACGGGTTTCCGGCTACCCGCCGTCGGAGATGGATCCAAGATCCCCGATCATGCACTTCACGCTGCCGCCTCCCTTCTTCAGGAACTCGGACACGTCGACGGAGATGGGCGTGGTGCCGCGCTCGCGCACCTGCGCCAGCAGGCGCTCGGAGACGCCGCCGGGCATGAAGAGAAAGGACTCGGCGCCGCGCGTCAGCGTGAAGGAGTTGGCGGCGTAGCGCTTCGCGTCCTCTTCAGCGAGCTCGATCACGGCGTCGCCGAAAAGCTCGAGGAGTCGCGGCCAGTCGCCTGGGGCGAGAGCCTGCCGGTAGGCGAGCAGGTGCTCGCGGCGCGGGCCGAAGGCGCACAGGGCGGTGTCGCCGTGGTAGTGGGCCTCGAGGACGAGTTCGAAGCGGTGCACCGGCTTGGGTGCAACGATCCTGGCGAGCTGGGGTTCCAGACGGGCGTCGCTGCGGAAGCCGTAGACTCGCCTCCAGGGGGGGAGTCCCAGCCGGGGCACGAAGCGCTGGCGCTCGAGCCTGCCGCAGGTGAACAGGTAGGCGTCGCCGACGGGAAAGAAATCGGCCTCGCCCTCGAAGCGGTGGCGGGTGTCGAACTCGGCCAGCCGAAAGCCCGCAGCGGAGAGCACACGCTGGTAGTGGGGCTTCTCGCCGGCGCGGGTGGGCAGCAGGTTCGACAGGTAGAAGGTCTTGTCGGCGTGGGAGCCCGGCGCATCGACGTCGCTGAGGAAGCCGGCGTTGGCGGGATAGACCAGGCCGGGCTGGGTAGCGTCGGCTGCCACCACCAGCACACGCACACCGTGGTCTTCCAGTGCCGCCTTGAGACCGTGCCACTGGCGGATGGCCAGCTCGCGGTCGACCTGGCGGCGCGTGCCCCAGCGGGTTCGCGTGTGCGGATTCGCACCCCCCTTCACGCTGAAGTGCGCCGGATCCCCCATCAGGATCAGGCGGCGGCTCACGGCCTGGGCATTCCGGGCGGCAGCGAGTCCGGGTCGAAACCGGCCTCGCTCTCGAGGTGTGCCTGCGGAGCGGTGCAGTAGAGCGTTGCGCTCACGCCGGCGGGCCGGTCGTTGCCGCTCTTGCCGAGGCCGCCAAAGGGGAGCTTGCCGCTGGCGCCGACGCTGGCTTTGTTCCAGTTGAGACAGCCTACCCGCAGGCGTCCCACGCAGTGCTCGTAGCTCGCGCGGTCGCGGGTGAAGACGGAGGCGGCCAGGCCGTAGTCGCTGTCGTTGGCGGCGGCGATGGCCTGGTCGAGACTGCCGACGGGGTAGAGCGCGGCTTCGGGGCCGAAGATCTCTTCGCGCTGGTACGGATAGCGCTGCTTCAGACTCGTGAAGCGCACCAGCCCGGCTCCCGTGTAGGGCGGCGGCAGGCCCGTGTCGGCGGCCAGCACGCGCTCGCCGCCGGCCGCCTCGGCCTGCCCGCGCCAGCGCTCGAGGCTCTCGTGGGCAGCCGTCGAGACCAGCGGGCCCATGAAGTTCCCGGCTTCGAGAGGCGGCCCCACGGCTAGATCGCGCAGCACGCGGATGAGCTTCTCGGTGAAGGGCTCGATCACGCTTTCGTGCACGAAGAGCCGGCGCGCGCAGGTGCAGCGCTGCCCGGTGGTGGCGGCCACGGACAAGGCCGTCTCCGCCACCGCGAGCTCGAGGTCTGCATCCTCGAGGACGATGACGGCGTTGTTACCACCCATCTCGAGCGCGAGGATCTTGCCCGGCTGGTCGAGGGTGGCCTGCGTGAGCGCCCGCCCCGCCGCCCACGAGCCGGTGAAGAGCACACCGTCGACGTCTGGGTGGGTTGCCAGCTCGCGGCCGGTGTCGCGGCCACCCTGCACGATCTCCACCACGCCTTCCGGCGCCCCGGCAGCGCGCAAGAGCGCCACCAGGCGTTGCCCCGAAGCAGCTGCCAGCTCGCTGGGCTTGAACACGACGCTGTTGCCTGTGGCGAGCGCGGGCACCAGGTGTCCGTTGGGAAGATGCAGCGGGAAGTTGAAGGGGCCCAGCACGGCCAGCACGCCGCGCGGGTGGTGCGAGGTGCGGACGCCCTGGTTGACCTCGCTGTCCGCGACGAGCCGCATGCCATCGCCCAGCGTCACGTCGACCTTCGGGGCCAGGATGCGGGCCTCCGCGCGGGCGTCCCAGAGCGCCTTGCCCACCTCCCGGGCGACCAGCGTCGCCAGCTCTTCCTCCGCAGCGGAGGCCAGCTGGGCGAACTGCCGGAGAATGCTGGCGCGCGCGTCGAAGCCCGCATCGCGCCAGGCTGGGAAGGCCCGCCGCGCGCGTTCGACGGCGGCGTCCACGCAACGCGCGTCGGCCACCGGGAAGCGGCCCAGCGAGTCGGAGGGATCGGACGGCGACGTGCTCTCGAAGGACTCGGCCATGGCTAGGGCAGGGGGGTCACGAGCACCTCGTCGCCGGCGCTGACGCCGAGGGCTTCGCGGCAAGCCTTGGAGACCAGCGGCGCACCCCCCTCGTCGAGGGGTACCACGGTGGCGCGGAAGCCGAGACGCGCTTCGGCCGAGATCAGCGCGAGGGTACCCTCGCCCGGCGCCAGGTCTTCGTAGGGCAGACCGGGCAGCACCAGGCTGCGCCGCTCGCGCACCGAGGTGATCGCGTCGCGCGCGGCGCCCACGTAGGGACCGCCGTCGAAGGGGTCCACCTGGTCGAGGGGTCGGAAGCCGATCTTCTCGAGGATGCGCAGCGCGGCCACCGCGGTCTCGTTGGGCCTGCCGATCACGTCTTGCACCTCCGGCGGGAAGAGCGTCGCGTAGACCGGGTCGCGCGGAAAGAGGTCGGCGATGAACTGCTTGGTGCGGGCCGACAGGTGATCGGCCTCGCGGTAGGGCAGGCCGGTGAACTTCGCACCGAAGGCGTCCCAGAGCAGGTTGCGGCCGCTCTCCTCGAAAGGCGAGAGCATCTCGGCGGTTACCTCGCGCTCGAAGTGGCGCGGCTTGCGCGAGATCCAGGCGAAGCGAACGATGGAGAGCGCCTTGCCGCACTTCTCGGGGTGTCCGCGGTATGCGGGTTCGAGGATGATGCCGCCGATCTCGGTGGGGCCCTCCTCGGTCGAGTGGAGCTGGAGCTTCTTGTGCACGAAGCGCCGGCGGAGCTCCGCGCTGCGCCGCTCCTCCTTCGTGACGGCGAGCCAGAAGTAGGGCAGGCCCGGCCGGCCGTGCTTCGCGATGATGCTCGAGGTGCCTACGCAGCGGCCGCGCTCGGTGTCCTCGAGCGCGAAGACGTAGATGCCCTCGCGCCAGTCGCCGAGATCGCCAGCGAAGGAGCTCTGCGAGCGGGCGATGCGCTCGGAGAGGAAGTCCACATCGCTAGGGAGGTTCATGGAGTCGAGCTGCTTGGCCAGGTCCACGAGCGCCTCGAGATCGCCGTCGGCGATCGGGCGCAGTATCAGCACTGGACGTTCTGCTCCCCGGCGATCGGGCGCAGTATCAACACGGGACGTCTTGCTCCTCGGCGACCCTGCGCAGGGCCTTCTCCAACATGGTGAGGCCGGTGTCGAGCTCTTCGTCCGTGGTGTTCACCGGTAGCAGGAAGCGGATCCTGCTGGGGTTTGCTCCCGCCCCGAACACCATCAAGCCCTCCTCGAAGGCGGCGCGCACCACGGCGCCCACCATTTCGGCTGAGCCGTCGAAGGGGACGAAGGCCTGCATGGCACCAACCCCGGACTGGGCCCCTACTCCCTGCGGCGCGCGGCGGCGCAGCGCCTCGAGGCGGCGCTCGAAGCGGCGCCCGAGCAGCGCCGTGCGCCCGTCGGGGCCCAGGTAGCCCTCGGTCTCCAGGCGTTCGATGATGCGCGCCCCCACGGCCATCCCCACCGTCGAGCCCGCGTAGGTGCCGGCGACGAGCCCCGGCCGTGGGTTGTAGGCCTTGCGGAAGAGTACGGCACTTCCCTGGAGCGTCTTCCCGGCAGTGACCAGGTCCACCAGGTCGTCCAGGCCCAACGCACGGTAGGCGAAGAGCTCGCTGGTGCGGGCGAAGGTCTGCACCTCGTCCACCCACACGGCGATCTGGGCCTTCCGGCAACGCTCCATCAGCGCGCGGAAGAACTCGGCCGGTGCCGTGCGCACTCCGCCCTCGCCCTGGATCAGCTCGAAGAGCATGCCCGCCACGCGGCCGCGGTTGCGAGCCAGGTGGGCTTCGAGGCGTTCGAGACTCCGGCGTGTGGACTCCGGGTCGGCTGGGTCGTAGAAGGGGACATAGAGCGTGCCGTGCCGGGAGGGCAGGCCTTCGCGGTAGGCGGGTTTGTCGGTGATCTCGGCCATGGCGAGTGTGCGGCCGGCAAAGGCACCCTCGAAGGCGAGCATGCGGTCCGCCGGCTGATGCTTCTGGAAGATCATCTTGAGCGCGTTCTCGTTGGCGTCCGAACCGGAGACCGAATGCCACACGTGGCGAATGCGGCGTCCGCTGTGTCGCAACAGTGCTCGGGAAAGGCGCAGGCTCTCGGCGCCCGGCGCCAGGTGGCCCTGGAAGACGCTGTCCGAAGCCGCGGCCACGGTCGCGGTCTCGAGCAGGTCCGGGTCGGCATGGCCGAAGCCGTAGACGCCGATCCCGCCGATGAAGTCGAGCTTCTCGGTGCCATCCGCCAGGCGCACCCGCGCCCCGCGGCCGCCCACGCCCAGCAGGGCAGGCAGGTAGAGCTCCCGCCCCCGCCGCTTGCCCAGCTCGGCAAGGCTGCGGGCGTAGAGCTCCGGAGAGAGGACGCGGTCTTCCGCCTCCTCCGCCACGGCTTCGACGAGCGCCCGCGCCGCCTCGCGGACGCGCGGGGAGTCGAGAAGCCCGTTCAAGAGGTTTCGCTTCGCACGCGGCATGGCGATCCCGGGCCTCCGTATCGGCCCACCGCGGCACGGGCCCGACCCCTGCTGCAGGACTTCCTGCAGCGACGGGTAGTTGGGAGGCCCTTCTGCGTAGGGTAGCGGGTGTGACGAGGGTGCCCCCAGCGCTGGACCCCCGGCTATCCTCTACGGCGAATGCTGCCGGCGGCCGCTGGGGTGTTCGACAGGGGGGGTGGGCTGAGTCATGGCCGTGAGAATGCGCTCGCGCAAGACGCGGCGCGCTGAGTCGCCGGAGCGTCGTCCGCGGATCCTGCCGCACCTCCAGCTGGTGCGGGCGCCGCGCCGTCTGCTGACCCACGGTCCCATGGGCCGTCGCATCTCTGTGGCCACCTACAACGTGCATCGCTGGAGCGGGGTCAACGGCCGCGGCGCGCCGGATGGCGCGAAGGCCGGCTTCGTGATCTCGGAGCTCGGTGCGGACGTGATCGCCCTCCAGGAGGTGTTGCGGCCCTTCGAGGGTGAGGATCCCTTGGAGGCCATCGCGGATGGCCTGGGCCTGCACGTGGCGTTCGCTTCCACCCGCGTGCACCGCCGCGGCGAGCTGGGCAACGCCATCCTTTCGCGCTGGCCGATGGCCGGAGTGTCGGTCCTCGACCTGTCCTTCTCGCGGGTGGAGCGTCGCCTGGCGATGTGGGCGCAGCTCCACTTCGACGGCGGGGTGCTCGATGTGGTTGCCACGCACCTGGCCATCGGGGATCGCACCCGACACCGTCAGGTGCGCTCGCTGCTCGACCACTCACACTTCCAGGGCGGCCCCACGCTGCTGCTGGGGGATCTCAACGCGTGGCGCCAGTGTAAGGCCATGCGGACCCTCGACGACGAGCTCCACCACAACCACGACTGGCCGTCCTCTTTCCCGGCGACGCGGCCGGTGCTGGCGCTGGACCGCATCTACTCGAGGAACGCGAAGATCCTCGAGGTCGATTCCCACGCGAGCCCCGCCGCTCGCGTCGCCTCGGACCACCTGCCCGTGCTGGCCCATGTGGAGCTGCCGGGGCCCTAGATCTGCTGCCGGGGCCCTAGATCTCGATGGTCTCCCAGGCGCCGTGGCGGAAGCGTCTGACCAGCACCGATGCGAGCAGCGCCAGTGAGATGGTGCCTCCAACCCAGGCCCCGGTGAGCCCGTAGCCGAGTGTCACGCCCATCCCGTAGGCCAGCGGCAGGAACACGAGCCAACCCAGTGCGGTCTCCACCAGGAAGGGCCAACGCGTGTCGCCTCCGCCGCGCAGCGCTCCCTGGCTGATGATGGCGATCGCGTCGCAGAGCTGGAAGATCGCACCGACCAGCAGCAGCGGCCGCCCCAGCGCCATCACGGACGGATCGTCGGTGAAGATGCGCAGCAGCGGGCCCGGCGCGGCGATGAAGAGCAGAGCCACGCTCCCCGCCAGCACGAAGGCCAGGCCCAGCGAGGACGTGAAGCTGCGCCGCGCGGCCTCCGGGTCGCGAGCGCCCTTGTAGCGCCCCACCAGTGTCTGCGCGGCCACCGACAGCCCGATGGCCTGCATGAACGAGAGCGAGAGCAGCATGATGAAGGCCTGGCTCGCTGCCATCGACTCGTCGCCCATGCGGGCCACGATGGTGGTGAAGACGGCGAAGGAGGCGACACCCACGCACCACTGGCCACCGATGGGCACCCCGACGCGCAGGAAGCGCTTCACGTTGTGGAGCTGCGGTGCCACCGGCTGCGTGCCGAAGCGGCGCAGCCCGCGTCTGCGGAAACGCAGCAGCAGGATCAGTGCGCCCGTCCACTGCGCGATCGCCGTGGCCACGGCCGCGCCCGTGACGCCCCAGGCGGGGAGTCCGAAGTTCCCGAAGATGAGGCCGTAGTCGAGCGCGGCATTGAGCAGGTTCACGCCGATGGCTACGACCATCGGCGTACGCGTGTCACCAATGCCGCGGAAGAACGAGTTCACGACCATCCACACCGCGAAGCCCACTTCTCCCGGCAGACGCACCTTCATGTAGCTGCTGGCGGCGCCCGACAGCTCCGGGGAGGTGCCCAGCAGCCCGAGCAGCCCGCCTGCGAGCGGCTGCAGCGCCAGCACCGCGAGTGCGGCGGCGGGTACGACCACCCACATGGCCTGCCAGGTCCAGCCGCCGCAGCGTTCCGGATTGCCGGCGCCGTCGGCCTGCGAGACGAAGGTCTGCACTCCGGTGGCGGTGCCGTAGAAGAGCGAGAAGATCGTCCAGATCCAGATGGCGCCGAAGCCCACGGCCGCGAGCTCGGTCGGGCCGAGGCGGCCGACCATGGCCGAGTCGGTAACGCCCATCAGCGTGGCGGAGAGCTGGGTCACCACGACGGGGTAGGCGAGCAGCCACACCTCGCGCAGGGAGCCGCGCACGGGCGTAACACTGAGAGTGGGATTGTCAGTAGCCGGGGACATCTCGGAGCTCCGTCAGAAACGAGGCAAAAGAAAAAGGCCGCGGTCGCGACTCGCGTCCGTGGCCCCCGGTTGCCTCGATCGGGCTCCGACCGTTCAGGTCGTGGAAGGGGTCAGGACGCGAGCCTCCCATTGGCGCAGATGCGGTTGGGCTTTTTCATCTGGCGTCCTCGATCTCCGTTCCGAGTGCACGTGTACCACGCCGCCCCGACGGGAGCAAGCTCGGGATGTTGCGGAGGCTGGTCCCGGGCAGGTAAATACGGGTACAAGGAGAGAGCATGGCGCAGGCGCTCGTCACCGCTTTCGTTGCCGCCCTGGCGGTTGCCGCCTGCGCGCCCATGCAGGCCTCGCGGCTCTACGCCAGCGGCACCGAGGCCCTGGATCGCGGTGAAGTGACGCTTGCCGTCGGAGAGCTCGAGCGAGCCGCGGTCCTGGCACCCGATGCCTCCTACGTGCAGAACCATCTGGGCCTGGCCTACGCGGCCGCGGGCCGCGAGGGCGATGCCCTGACTGCCTTCGAGCGGGCGGTCGATCTCGACTGCTCGAACGAGGCCGCACAGGAGAACCTCACAGCTGCACGGCGGCGCGCGAGTCATCCGACGCCGTGAAGGCGGACGACGCATGAGCGGCGACGACGACCGGCCCGACTACCTCGACCGCGAGAAGAAGAGCTTCTCGGAGCTCGACCGCGCGCGCCGCGAGGGGCGGGACCGGGGCGACGAGCGGGCCCGAAGACCGGCGGACCCCGCGCGCTCGAAGCAGGCGACGCAGCAGTACCTGAAGCAGATCGACGCGCACTTCTCGGGCGGTCGCAGCGCAGAGGTCGAACGCCTGGCGCAGGCGGTCCTCGACGCCCGCGGCACTCCGGAGCTGGCACCCGCCTGCCGGGCTTATCGGGCTGCAGCCGGCTCCCCAACGGAGATCCGCATCGCGGCCTGCTTCCTCGACTCGGAAGACCGCGAGCTGGTCCTGGAGGGGTTGGCAGCGCTCGAGGCGGCTGGACAGGCCGGGTCGCTTCAAGCCAGCGTAGGGCTCAAGACGCAGCTTCGCGGCCTCGCCGAGGATCCCGACGACGAGCTCGCGGGCGCGGCCGAGGATCTCCTCGACAGCTTCTGAGCTGGCCGCGAAGTTTGCCCGTCCCCCGGGCCTCGATTACCGTCGATGGCGATGTCGCACGAGGTCGAGCGCCGCAGTCTCGCCCGCTACCTCGAAGACCACAGCCTCAAGCACACCAAGCAGCGCGAGGCGATCCTCGAGGTCTTCCTGGGCGCGCCCGGCCACATTACCAGCGAGGAGATCTACAACCGCGTCCGGGAGTTACACCCGAACATCGGGTACACGACCGTCTACCGGACGATGAAGCTGCTCTGCGAGGCCGGGCTGGCCCAGGAGCGGCACTTCGATGATGGCATCACCCGCTACGAGATCGAGCACGAGCACCACGACCATCTGGTCTGCGTGAAGTGCGGGCGGGTGATCGAGTTCGAGTGCGCCATGATCGAGGCCACCCAGAACGAGATCGCGGACCGCTACCACTTCCGGGTGCTTCGCCACCGCCACGAGCTCTACGGGCACTGCGAGGACTGCCGCGAGGACGCTGGCAGCAGCCAGCCCCCGACCCGCTCCTAGCCCGGCCCCTGGCCTCCGGGCGAATGCGTTCGCATGACTGTGGCTTCGGGGTGTGGCCCCCGTGGGGGAAGCCGCTAGGCCATTGACACGGCTGCCGGGCAGAGACTAAGCTGCGCGCTCCAAGTGAAATTGAAAGTGATTTTCGATTTCAGCCACGCAGCCCCCAGAGCCCGCTCTTGAGCCAGCAAGCCGCCTCAACCTGCACCTCCCCTGCGCGCGTCGACTCCGAGGCGGCGGACTGTCGCTGCCTGTGCGGCAGCCTGCTGGCGCGCTGGGTCGAGGACGGGGTCGAGCTCAAGTGTCGCCGCTGCAAGCGGACCCTGCGCGTCCCGCTGCCGCCGGCAGCCCGCGACGGCGTCGCCCGCCCCATCCCAGTGATCCCGGTCGCAGAGGGATGACCACGCTTCCCTTCAACCCGAGGCCAGCGGTCCCGAACCCCGAGCCCTGCTTCCGCGCGCGCGCTGCGGCGTGCGGTGGAGTCAGGGCCCGATGGAAATTCCTACCCGATGGCTGACGCTCGCATTGGTATTGGGCTTGCTGCTGCCCGGCTCGATGGTTCGCGCGCAGGACGCGCACCCGTCGGGTGGCGCGGATCTCGCCTACGAGGACCGCATCGCGGAGCTCGAGCGCACGGTGGCCGTGCTGGCGAGCGAGCTCGAGCGCACCCGCATGGACGTGACGGTGCCCGAGGAGCCGGAGCTCAAGGGCGAGTACGGGATGGGCCCGGCCGCTTCGAAGGTCTACGGCCTGCTGCGCGGACTCTCGATCGGTGGCTACGGCGAGATGTTCTACCGGAACTACGTGGACGACACCACGCGGGTTCGCACCGGGCAGTTCTCGGACAGCTTCGAGACGCAGAAGCTCAGCAACGAGATGGACTTCCTGCGCGCGGTCTTGTACGTCGGCTACAAGTTCTCCGACCGCATCGTCTTCAACAGCGAGATCGAGATCGAGCACGCCGACGAGATCTTCCTGGAGTTCGCGACCCTCGATTTCTTCTGGCAGGACTGGGCGAACATCAAGACGGGGCTGATGCTGCTCCCGGTGGGTTGGCTCAACGAATATCACGAGCCCACCACCTACTACGGCGTGCACCGGCCGGACGTCGAGCGCTTCCTCATCCCGTCGACCTGGCGCGAGAACGGCGTGGGCCTGTTCGGAAGCTGGGGGGAGCTGCTTCACTACAAGCTCTACGGAGTGAACGGCCTGCGCGGCTCGAACTTCAGCACTGCGGGCATCCGCAGCGGCCGGCAGAAGGGGAGCAAGGCGCTGGCGAACGATCTGGCCGTGGTCGGACGCCTGGACTTCACACCCACGGAGAACCTGATCCTGGGCGGGTCCTTCTACGTGGGCAACTCGGGCCAGGGCGAGGAGGGAGCTGGCGGCCGGCTCCCGGGAGCGCGAACCACGCTCTTCGATGTGCATGGCCAGTGGCAGTGGCGAGGCCTTCACCTGCGCGGTCTCTACACCATGATCTTCCAGGACGACGCGGCCGAGCTGACGGGAGCGATCGATCCGAGCGCGCCCTTCTCGATCGCGAACGCGATGCTCGGCGGCTACGCCGAGGCGGCCTACGACCTGTGGCAGTGGTTCGGGGGCGAGGACCGCAGGCTCGAGCCCTTCTACCGCTTCGAGTACTACGACACCCAGTGGCAGGTGCCGTCCGGCTTCAGCCGCGACAAGACGAAGGCCATCTTCTCGCACACCGTCGGCATGCAGTGGAAGCCCATCCCGAACGTGGTGCTGAAGGCGGACTACCGCAACCGCAGGCCCGACGATGGAAGGATCGCGGATGAGTTCAATATGGGCATGGGTTACATCTTCTAGGGCCGCGGCCGCGGCGGTACTTCTCGCCGCGATTCTCGCGGTACCGGTCGAGCCGGCCGCGAAGGTCTTCTACAGCCGCAGCGAGGCCCTGGAAATGGCCTTTCCGGGAGCGGACCGCATCGAAGACGACACCTACGTGCTCGATGCAGCGCAGGTCAGCCAGATCCAGGACCTGTCCGGCACTCCCGTCGATTCCAAGCTGGTGAAGATCTACCGCGGTTTCGAGGGCGAGAAGCTCCTCGGCTATGCGGTGATCGACGTGCATCGCGTGCGCACCCTGCCCGAGGCTTTCATGGTGGTGCTGGATCCAGAGGGCGAGGTGCGCTCTCTGCGCGTGCTGGCCTTCCACGAGCCCCTCGACTACCTGCCGACGGAGCGCTGGTACAACCAGTTCGAGGAGAAGGACATTGCGGAGCCTCTGCGTGTGGGGGGCGACATCCACGGTGTCGTCGGCGCCACCCTCTCAGCCTACGCGACCACGCGCGGCGTGCGCCGCATCCTGGCCTACTACCAGGTCCTGATCCAGAACGGGCACTAGTCGGAGGCGGTCGGTGCGCTTCGTCATCACCGGCGAGTGGACTCGCAACCGTCTGCTGCAGCTGATCGTGACCCTCTACGCGATCTATGTGGGCGGGCTGTGGCTCACCAACGCGCTGCTCTACTTCCAGAAGATGAACCTGTATCCATCGTCGGTGGTGGAGTACTACCTGGGCTCCGAGGAGCGCTTCCTCTCGCCGCGCAGCTATCAGGGCTTGCTGGAGGTGTCGCACTTCCACCTCTTCGCCATGGGCATGCTGCTGCTGGTGCTGACGCACCTGATGCTCTTCGTCCCGATCTCGAACCGCGCCAAGGCCTGGCTGATCGCCTTGCCCTTCGGTGCCGCGTTGCTCGAAGAAGGCGCGGGCTGGCTGGTGCGCTTCGCGCATCCGGGCTTTGCCTGGCTCAAGGTCAGCGGCTTCCTGCTGCTGCAGGGGAGCCTGGCGACGCTGATCTTCGTGGCGTTGTGGGCGGTCTTCGTGGGCTCGCAGCGAAACCTGAACAGCGGCCTGCCCGAAGACTCCGGCGGGTGAGCTGCGCCCTGCGCGAGGCGCTCCTCCGCGTTGGAGGCCCGCGCCTGGCGAGCCTGCTCCAGCTCCTCGCCGTCATCTGGCTTCCGCTAGCGCCCGCGTGCGGCGGCCCGGTCGCAGCCCGGGCCCCCGTGACGCAGAGCGACGGGCGCTACGTGATGGGCACCGTGCTCGAGATCACCCTGGTAGCGCCCGACGCCGCAGAGGGTCGAGCTGCTCTCGACGAGTCCTTCACCCTGGCGCAGCAGCTCGGCGCCGCCCTCACCACCTGGGATCCGGACAGCGAGCTCTCGCGCCTGAACCGCGAGGCGGGTAGCGGGCCGCGCCCGGTGAGCCGCGAGCTCGCGCGCGTGATCGAGCTGTCGCTGCGTTACGCGGAGCGCACGGGCGGAAGCTTCGACGTGACCGTGGGGCCGCTGGTCGAGCTCTGGAAGCAAGCGGGCGCGCGCGGCAAGCTGCCGTCCGCCGCCGAGCTCGACGCCGCCCGGGCCAAGGTGGGCGTTCGCGGGATCGAGCTGCAGTCGGGCGAAAAGGTCGGGCTGCGCGCCGGGGTGTCGCTGAATCTGGGCGCGGTTGCCAAGGGCTACGCCCTCGATCGCGTGCGTGAGCAGCTCACCCGGCGTGGCATCGGCAACGCGCTGCTCTCCTTCGGCCAGAGCAGCAGCTGGGCGCTGGGGCGTCCGACGGACGCGCCGGGCTGGCGGCTGCTGGCGCGCGGGCCCGACGACGATCTGCTCGGCGTGCTGACCTTGGAGGATCAGGCGCTCTCGGTTTCGGGCAGCCTGGGCCAGTGGACGGAGATCGAGGGTCGCCGCTACGGCCACGTGATCGACCCGCGCAGCGGCCAGCCCCTCACGCGTCGGCGCCAGGCTCTGGTGGTCGCAGCGGATGCCAGCCTCGCCGAGGCGCTCAGCACCGCGCTGCTCGTTCAGGGCGAAGCGGGCCTGCCGATGCTCGAGGCACAGCCCGGCTGCGAGGCCCTGCTCGCGGAGGCCGGCGGACGCAGCTGGCGCACGACGGGCTGGGACGCCGCCACCCGCTTCGAGGAGCTGGACTAGTTCAGCCGGTTATCGGCCGGCTATCGCCGCCCTGCCGGCACGGCAAGCCTGCGGCTTGTTTTTCCGGTGATCGGCCGGCTGCGCCGCCCTGCCGGCACGGCAAGCCTGCGGCTTGCCTTGGGTGGTTGGGTGGTCGCATCTTGGGTCACGCTCCTAGGCGCCCTCGACCCAGGCCTCCAGATCTTCGGGAAATTCCGTGCCGTCGTCTTCGATGCGACCGAACTGCTCGCCCAGGTTGGCGATGAACATCTCGTCGAAGTGGGCG
>Ga0255057_10000897_pt1 | contig 17118 bp, 19 predicted proteins | sample Cases_109_6_MG_FD_189022 | JGI IMG/M metagenome (GOLD analysis project Ga0255057, IMG submission 189022) | Seawater microbial communities from Amundsen Gulf, Northwest Territories, Canada - Cases_109_6 | ecosystem: Environmental > Aquatic > Marine > Gulf | place: Canada: Northwest Territories... | reverse complement strand
CCCTTGCTGTGTAACACAAACGGGGGTCTAGAACCCTTATGCCATAAGGGTTCTCGGGGATGCTGCGATATCTGGCAGTCAAGGGGTCAGGGGTTCGAATCCCCTCAGCCCCACTCTGGGAGATCCCTTGTGAGGCAGGCGATCTCTTCGTTTAAGCGTTTTCACGCTCTCGGCGCGGTTGATGGGGAAGAGTCCGCTGATAGTCCGTGGGAGGCGCGGGTCATGGTGCCGCAGCGCCCAGTCTGTGCTCCTTCCTGGGCGTTGGTGATTCGAACAAATGGACACACGCGCTCTTGGGAACACAACGTGGATCACGAGCGTCGGCATGTCGCTGTTTCGCAAGACCGCGGGGATCGCCCAGATGAAGAGCGATTCGTAGAACACGACCTTCATCGGCAATAGCCATCGACGCCGGCGGATCGCTGAAGGCAACGGTCACACCTGACGACCCTGACGAGTTCATCACGGTGATCTCAGACTACGTCGAGGTGAGCTGAGCGCAGCCGAATCGGCCGGCCGATGCGGGCACGTCGGCCGCCCCGCGTTGCCGCTATGCGTCGTTCGGTTTCGGTTCGGGCTTGTGTTCGATTCCGTAGTAGAGGGTGAGGAAGCGGATGCCGTTGAGATAGAAGCGGTGGTCGGTCTTCAGTGTTCCTTGGTCGACATAGACGTCGATTTCTTCGCCGAAGTTTCTCAGCTTGAGGGTCGTGAGGGTTGAACCCTCTCCTTCGACCGCGCTGAGGTAGTGACCTGGATACTGGAGACTTGCGTCGGACTTCAGGAGCAAACCATCGGTCCGGTTGGCGAAGGGAAGCAGAGTGGCTGTGAAGCTGCCCTCGGGCAACGGGAAGCCGACGCTCACGTATCCCACGCCGTCGCGGCGGAGCACGGTGTAGATACCCACATAGATTGGCTCATTCGTCGCCTCATAGGCCCGCACCCATGCCCGAAAGTCCACCTGTCCGGTGTGGTCGAGGTCGATCGTGTCGATCCACGAAACGACGCCTCGCTGTACCTCCTTGATATCGAACGGCGCATTCGCCTGACCAAGCGGCCTTGCGATTATCGAGCGGTACACCAAGTAGACCGGCCGCATCCACCATCGCCAATCCGGCGTTATAGCGAGTTGGAATCGGCTGGTGTGCTCGTAGAACTCTCGGATCAGTGGATGAACCCGTGTCGGGTCGAACTCCGGTCCGGCGAGATCATCGAAGTTGTCAACGACGCCCACGTCCAAAGGGTTGCGCACGAAGTCAGCGCCAGCCAGGTCGGCATACTCCTTGAGGTAATCGACACCGACGTACCCGCCGTGCGCGGCGAACGGGACAACGAACTCCAAGTCCTCGGCAGGGACGCGTTCACCGACAATGGCGACTTGATCTCGATTCCGGTACATCCCGGCGGCGATCAGCCGGTATGCGACCAGCGTGAACGCCCAAAGCCACGACAGCCCCGCCTCTGGCCAGAACTGCTCCATCAGGAGTCCGACGACGACACCGACGGTCACTCCAAGGAGCATCTTGCGCCATCGAAGCCCCAAAGCACCCAAAAAGGCTCCGAAGAATGCGCCGTACACTGCAACGTTGAGATCGGGCGCAAAAAGGTCGAATAGCCAGCCAGCACCGGCAGCCAGGGCCGCTCCCGACAGGGTGCGCTGCCATAGAGGCTTCGGATTCCCTGAGATCCGCGTCGCATCCGTTATCGCCTCGCTCACGCCGACGATGATCGCGCCCACCAAGGTGCCGATAGCGGCGCCCACCGAGCCGAACGTCGATCCGAGAGCGAATCCACCAAACGCCCCAATAAGCCCACCAAAGACCCCAGCAGCAACGATCTGCGACGGTGCTCGGGACATGCCGTGAGGCTACCCGGCGTCAGTCTTGTGACTGCTCGGTTCCGCCCACGAGACGAACGCCCAGCCGCGAGCAGGACTCGCGATCTGCGTGTGGAGTGACGGTCCGATTCGCGGCTAGGCGGCCAGGCTCTGAATCCAACCGACGACGGTGATGACTACACCCACGATGACGAGGCCCATCACCGTTATGCGATCCAACTCGGAACGAAACGCCACAGGTTCTTCACCTGAACGTAGATGACTGTGGCGATGGAGAACACGGCTGCCGATAAGCCGCCCACCGCGGCGCTCAAACCCAGCGTCGCCTCCCACGTGGAGCCAGCCTCTGGCTCGGCCAACAACAGGACTAGCCCAGCAACAACAGCCACCAAGACGCCAAGGATCGCCAATCCGATCAATGTCACAGCAACTTGAAACCGATCTTCGGTCTGCGTCAGTGCTCGGTATCACTCGCATCGTCCCTCATCGATCGACCCCTAAATCCCACCGTAGCGAACCGTTCCTTCCGCCCGCGGCGTCCGACCTCCGACGCTCGACAGCAGCCGATATGCGCTAGCTATCGGGCTGCTGGTGAGCCGTGTGCTCGATGTGTAGGCAAAGCGACACCCGCTGCGCTGCTCACGACCCATCGCTTGTTGAACCCCGGAAGATGCCCAGGTACGGTTGCGAAGAACCCGAACTCCAGTGCGCACCGATGCCCGACACCAAGTACGCCAGAAGCGGCGACGTCAGTCTCGCCTATCAAGTGGTCGGTGACGGCCCCGGAGACCTCGTCTACATGGCCGGCTGGGTCTCCAACATCGAAGCGATGTGGGAGGATCCCGGATACGCACGGTTCCTCCGCCGACTGGCCTCCTTCGCCCGGCTCATCATGTACGACAAGCGCGGCGTTGGCCTTTCCGATCCGGTCCCCGCAGACGAACTCACCCATATCCCCCTCCGCCTCGAGGACGCCGAAGCGGTGATGGATGCTGCCGGATCCACATCGGCAACCATGTTCGGGCACTCCGAGGGCGCAGCAACCGCACTCCAGTTCGCCGCGACCAGACCGGATCGGGTCGACCGGGTGATCGTGACCGGAGGCTTCGCCAAGCGGCTGCGCTCCGAGGACTACCCGTGGGCACCAACGTGGGAGGAGCGTGTGGCGGAAGCAGAAACCTTCAATGAGGCCTGGGCAGACCCTCGCGAGGTTGCCGACTTCTACGCACCAAGCAGGGCGGACGACGACGCCTTCGTCGCCTGGCTGACGCACTACCTGCGGATGTCGGCGAGCCCGAGCACTGCTGCCGCCATCCACCTCGGGAACTCCCACATCGACGTAACCGCGGACCTCCCCAACGTTGGCGCTCCGACGCTTCTGCTGTACCGGATCGACGACCACGACGTGAACATAGAAGAAGGCCGGTACATCGCATCCAAAGTTCCGGACGCCAAGCTCATCGAACTTCCCGGTGCAGATCACTTCTTCTGGGCAGGCGATCCAGAGCCGATGCTTCAGGAAATCGAGGAGTTCGTCACCGGTCAGCGAGGCTCGGCGGAGCCGGACCGCATCGTCGCCACCGCCGTGTTCACCGACATCGTCGGGTCCACCGAGCTGGCCGTATCCCTCGGCGATAAGCCCTGGCGTGATCTGTTGCACCGGCATGATGAGACCACCCGCCAGGAGCTGGCCAGATGGCGGGGCCGCCTGATCAAGGCCACCGGTGACGGCGTCCTCGCCACATTCGACAGCCCGACCCAGGCGATCCGGTTTGCCAAGGCGCTCCCCTCCTCCGTGGAAGCACTCGGTATCGAGGTCCGCTGCGGGATCCACACCGGTGAGATGGAGATCCTCGACGACGACGTCGCCGGGCTCGCCGTGCATATCGCAGCCCGCATCTCGGCCCTCGCCGGACCGTCCGAGGTCCTGGTGTCACGCACCGTGAAAGACCTCGTAGCCGGGACCGGCATCGACATGACAAGCCATGGCACCCACAGCCTCAAGGGTGTCCCCGACGAGTGGGAAATCTACGCTGTCGCGTGATCGGCGTCCCCAAGTGCGTCCGCCAGCGCCCCGATCCGCCAGTGCCGGATGCGATATCTCGTCCTTCGCCGCCTCGGCATCTCGGGGGGTAGGTTCGTTCGGCGCCGAGGAACAGCCGCCCTCGAGCTAGCGCATATGTGCTGCCGCCTCAAGGCGTGAACGCAACACCATGGCGAGAGTTGTGTTGTCTCGCTTGGAGGTGTGGCGTGTCGAGAAGGTTCACGGAGGCGGAGATCGTATGCGCTAGTCGCCTCCAGGGGCCGTGCCTGACGCGAAGTGCTGAGGCTCAGGACTCGTCGGCGTAGGTAGAGTACGTCAAGTCATGGATGACAATATGAGGTTCCTGGGGATCCCCGTCGGGGTCGGCATCATCATCGGCACTGTGGTCGGAGCCGTGATCGGGGGCGGTACGGCGATCGGGGTCGGCATCGCGGTCGGTATCGTCGTCGGAGCAGCAGTCGGGGTCCTACTTCGAGAAGCGAGCAAGCCGAAGAGCTGAATGACCTGGGTTGAGCTGCCTGTCGTACCCGCGCATATCGGCACATATGCGCTAGCTGATGTGTGTCGTAGGCGGGGAGGTCGTCTATAGGCGGCATTTCCGAGCGATGTGGTATCGGAGTCCGCGGATTCCCCAGAGGACATCGGGGAAGGCGCCTCTGCTAAACCTCTGGTGATATGTCAACAGGTCGTGCAACCGCCTTGGTGATCGGGCTCCTAGCGATCGCCTCAGCAGGCTGCACCGTCGGGAACGAACCAACAACGACGAACGCTCCTGCCACGCCACCTGCTGCGCCGACTACGAAACCGCAACCAACGGAAACCACGGCTACCCAAACGCTCGACCTGAATACTCGACCGGGCGCTCAGCCGAGTGTGACCGACGGCATTCCACACATCCAGCTCGATCAGACCTCGAGCGATGAAGTACTCGCCGAGCTCGCCGAGTGGGCGTTTTCCCTCGATGGGATCGTCGAGTTGCCGAGCCTTGCCTCTCTCCCCGGTGCCCGGGCGCTGACCGTTGCCCCCGGGCTCCCGCTGAACAGCGGGGCGATGCTCGTTGCTCGCGAGTTCGCCCACATTCACCCGCAGCCAAATTGGGGGAGCCTGCACCTCAGGCTGTCTCCGGCCGCAGCGCAAGAGGTGGTTGAAAGGGGTTGGGGGGAGTATCACCCGTTTGCAATCGACGGGTCGATACCCAATTTGGTCATGGTCTATGCGCCCCGCAGCGGCGAAGACCTCGGTTCCGTAAAGGCGATCATCGAGGCCTCAGTGGCCTTCGCGACCTCCGGGTAGGGCGTCGGCCGCAGCGGCCTCATTTGCTAGCGCATATGTGCCGTTATGTGCGGGTGATGCGTGTCGGGTGGCAGGGTGGTGTTGGGCGATCACTCGACCGACACCACCCTGTCTGTCTATTGGTTGGGCTGGGCGGCGACGAATTCGGCGGTCGTCAGGTAGCGGACGGGGGATTTACGGGTGGATGGAGGCACGAAGTCCAAGCCAGGCGGGCGCCTACAGGTTGGTCCCGATTCAGTTCGGTTGGTTGTTCTTGTCTGACCGCGAGAAGCGTTGTATCACTGGGATCGCCACGGCGACGTACACGACCAAAGTCCAGGCGGGAAAATCAGTGATCAAAATCACGACAAGCCAAAGCGCCGCCGTGACAACAAACGCGATCGGGACCAGCTTGGTCAACAGATCGGATCTGTTCTGGGTCATGTTGTTTCCCGCTTCGTATGCCGGCGCAGGATATCGGCCGAACCGGTCAGACTCAAGGCGACTCCGATCACGATCACCGCCGCGGCTGCGACCAGCCACATCATTGGAGATCGCTTGTCGCCATTTTGTTCTGTTGGTTTGGTATCCGGCTGCGTCACTTCGCTGCTCCTTGTTTCAAGGGTTGCGAGGTAGGCAGCGGCATCGAGAGCGTCCGAGCCCAGACCATCCAGGTCGGGGACCGGGTTGCCTTCCTCGAACAATGCGAAAACTTCAGTTTCGGTGGTCACTGCTCACCTCCTTTCTGAACAGCAGGGGTGACTAAGTGTCAGCAGCGATCTGATCATGGAGCAAAGCATCCTCCTCGAATCACACCCTATAAGTCCACCCAAACAGGCAACTGTATGACCACCTCCACAAGAAAATCCGCCGCCCATAACCGGCTGGGAGGGATGATGTTGGCTGTGTGCCACGCACCCTGTCATGACGCGACACGCCGGTTGAGCTGATCGAGCCAGCTCGGTTGGTTCCCGTTCCCCGTGACGGTGGTGCATGCCACCCTGTTTGCCCTAAGCGAGTGAAAGGGGCGGTCATGTTGATGGTACGGAGCGTTGTTGGTGGTGTGGATACCCACTCTGATGCCCATGTGGCGACGCCACTCCTGTCCACCCAACCCACCCGCACCTTGACATACGAGATTCAATATGCGCTACCTGACTTGCCCGAAGGCCGGGGGTCAAACGAGGTATTTGGCCTGTCCTTCGTTCACTGTGACGCCATCAATGCCGTCCCCGAACCGTGCGATGCTCAGCCGCCCGCTCCGGTGCATGACAGACAGCCAACACCGAGGGTCCACTCCGCACGCCGCGGCAACAGCCCGGAAGCCGAATAGGCCCCGTCGCCGGCGCCGCGGATAGACAGCAGCTAGCCGCTTCACGGCCTCGGCGGCGAAGGCAGCCTTATCCGCATCGCTCAGCCGCGGTGGCTCGAGCTCAGACAGAACCGCGTCGACGACCGCGGCGAACTCGTCCGGGTCCATGGTCAGGTGATCTCGGTGGCGGATCGGATGAAGTCACACCACTCGTCACGCGTTGTCGCTTCGGCGGAGCGGCGAAGGTACTCGTCCCAGCCGTCGCGGCCCGCCGCAACCGAAGCGACCACCTGACCGTGCCCGGACGCCATTAACGCCGATACCTCTGGCCCATCGAGCCCTGCGGCTTCGGCGATGGCGCGGACTCCGAACAACGGTTTCATCCCGGCGATTCCTACGGCTCTGCTCATCATGGTTGTCTCCTTCGTCTATCAGTTCGTGTCATGGTCTCTCTCTTTCTGGTTGCAGGTCGGGAAGACGGGACGTGGAATGGCTATCGCTGGCCTTGTCCTCGCATACATCGGTGTGGCTACGCTCGCCCTGTTCATCATCTTCCTGGTTCTCGTCACCGCGATTGACACCAAGTTCGAGGAGGTTGGGTGACCCTACGCGGTGTTGGGTCGACGCAGGTCATGGCCCGTCGTCGCCGATCTGCATCGTGGACCGTCCCCGTAGGGCGCCCCCCCCATTAGCGTTGATTCCACAACCTGACTAGGTGAATGGCAGTCCACGATGTCCCTCGGTACGGCCAGGGCAGCCCTGAGGACAGACGGTGCACTCCATCCTGGTCGACTCCTGGGTCGGCTCACTGAGCGTCACAAGCTGGGCCTGCTCACTTTGGTGCTTGTGGCTGTGGCTGTTGCGTGCTCGGGGGGAGAGCCCGCACGCCAGGACACCAGCGCCCCTCGCGACTGGGAAGCAGTCGTGAGTTCCGCGCGTGGCCAGACCCTCGATCTCTATATGTGGGGCGGGAGCAGCGAGATCAACCGTTTTGTCGATCGCACCTATGGCCCGATCCTGGAAGACGAATTTGGGATCACCCTGAACCGAGTGCCGGTTGCCGACACTGTGGATGCCGTCAACAAGGTCCTCGCCGAACTGCAGGCCGGTCGGAACACGGGCGGATCTGTTGATCTGATTTGGATCAACGGCGAGAACTTCTACACACTTCAACAGGCCAATGCCTTGGTACGGGGTTGGGCTCCTCAGATACCCAACGCACGCTTCGTAGATTGGGATTCAGCAGCCTTGAACCGAGACTTCGGACTCGCCGTCGACGGCTCCGAGTCCCCATGGGGCAGCGCTCAGTTCCAGTTCGTGTACGACGGTGCCCGCACCGACGAGGACAGCCTGCCTCGCTCCTACCTCGAGCTCGGGGACTGGATCGCGGCCCATCCGGGGCGGTTCACGTATCCGGCGCCACCTGCCTTCCATGGCACGAGGTTCGTCAAGCAGGCGTTCTACGAGCTGACGGGTGGAGTGGAGCCCTGGCTCGGTCCGCTGGATGAAACCGCGTTCGCCGAGGACTCCGCTGGACTATGGGACTTCCTCGCTGACATCAATCCCGACCTGTGGCGCTCAGGTCGGACCTTCCCACCAGACATCGCCAATCTGAACCGTCTCTTTGCCAACGGCGAAGTCGACTTCACCTTCACCCAGCTGCCAGGAGGGATCCAAGCCGAGATTGATGCCGGTCTTCTGCCGGCCGGCTCCCGCCCGTTCGTCTTCGACACCGGAACCATCGGCGATTTCCACTACCTGGCGATTCCGACCAACGCAGGCGACTCAGAAGCCGCGATGGTGTTAGCCAACCTGGTACTCACCCCCAGACTGCAGGCCGCCAAGCTCGACGCCGCCAACGGGTGGGGGGACGGGATGGCCATCTCCCTCGACCTCGTCGATGGCGAAGACCGTGTTGTTTTGCAGCAAGTGATGGACAACCTGGGGGACGCGGCCGTGTCGTTCGACCGACTCGAAGAAGCTCGACTTCCCGAGGTGGATCAGGCGTACACGCTGAGATTGGAACACGATTGGGATGTCTTCATCCGGCAATCCCAGGATGCTGGCTGAGCCACGGCGCAGCGCGCCGTGGCGGATCTCCGACCGCTCGGGGAGAATCCGCGACAGCGCGTGGTTGAAACTCTTGCCCGCCCTGGTGGTGATCGTGCCGCTGTTTGCGGCGGCGCTCATGTTGGCGGTGATCCAGAGTCTGGGTTACTTCCCGCTCATCGGGTTGCGGAGCTTCAACGTGGACGCCTACCGATCGTTGTTTGGCAACGATGAGTTCTGGCAGTCGCTTCTGCTGTCAATACGAATCGCTTTCATGGCCTCCCTCCTGTCCACGGTGCTGGGCATCGCCATGGCGTTGGGGATTCGGGGAATCTGGCGGCGGAGCAGGCGCTCGGCGTTCTTGTTCCAGCTCAGCCTTCCGATTCCGCACGTCATTGGTGCCCTCGCAATCGTTCACCTCCTTGGCCAGAGCGGTCTGATCGCTCGACTGGGACACTCGGTACGTCTCATCGACACCCCCTCCGAGTTCCCGGCATTGGTGTTCGACCCGTATGCGCTTGGCATCGTCGCCGAATTCGTGTGGAAGGACGCCCCTTTCATCGCGATCGTGGTGCTCGGAGTGCTGGGAACCGTTGCTGAGAACTACGAGAACGTGGCGGCATCGCTGGGTGCATCGTGGTGGCAGCGATTGCGTCACGTCACGTTGCCGCTGCTCCTACCGGCGGTGGCGCCAATCTCGGTGATCGTCTTTGCGTTCGCCTTCGGCTCGTTTGAGGTGCCGCTGTTGCTGGGGGAGAGCTTCCCCTCAGCCCTTCCGGTCCTCGCCTATCGCCTCCACACCAGCGTCGACCTTGGTCTGCGCCCCGAAGCGATGGCCCTGGCAGTGGTCATGTCGCTCGTGGTAATGGCTTCGGCACTCTTGTATTTGGTGTTGGTCCGCCGTGTCCGGCGAGGAGAACAAACGTGACGGCGACCCAGCGGATGGATCGGGTGCCGTCGCCGTCTCCGTCGCCGTCTTCGTCGCCAACGCCGAGCCGGCGGCGACGGCATCGAGAGAGGGCGGGCAGTCGGCTCGCCGCAGTGCTGATCGTGGCCATCATCGTTCTTCCGCTCGTTCCCTTGGTCATCAACTCGTTCGCCCGCGGGTACGTCTTCCCGCAGCTGGTCCCCGCCGAGTGGAGCACCCGTGCGTGGAGCATCGTGCTCGCCACAGACGGAGGCACCTGGAGAGCCTTGGGGTGGAGCATGGTTGTCGCCACGACAGTCACCGCCCTGGCGCTCCTGGTGGCGTTGCCGGCCGGAAGAGTGCTCGGTCTGCGATCCTTCCGCGGCAAACGTGTACTCGAGTTCCTGGTGCTGACGCCGCTACTCGTGCCGGCAGTGGCCGTCGCGATCGGCCTCGACATCACATTCATCCGTCTGGGGCTCTCGGGGACGTTTTGGGGAGTCGTGCTCGTCCATCTCATCCCAGCCGCGCCGTACGCCGTCCTCATCCTGGCAGGGGCATTTGCGAATTACGACGCGGATTTCGAGGCGCAAGCGCGGACGCTCGGAGCAAGTCCCTTAAGCGTTTTTCGGCATGTGACATTGCCCGCCATCATGCCGGGTCTGATCGTCGCCGGGTTCATTGCCTTCATCGTGTCGTGGAGCCAATACGTCCTCACGCTCCAGATCGGTGGAGGAAAGGTACTGACGCTTCCCGTGCTTCTTGTCTCAACGGCCAGCGGCGGTGATATGGCCATCACCGGTGCACTCACCATTGTGTACGCATTACCGGTGGTGGTATTGCTCGTCGTGGCCTCGCGCCACGTCGCCCGGGCCGGGTGGGGGATGACGGGCACATGATGACCCGCGTCGACCTGGTTGGCGTGACGAAGCACTTCGGATCTGTGCATCCGGTCGAGGATTTCTCGCTTTCCATCCAGCCCGGCCGTGTCACGGCGCTGCTCGGTCCCTCCGGGAGCGGGAAAACGACACTGCTCAAGATGATTGCAGGGGTGCTCCGGCCTACGTCGGGGGACATCCGGTTCGACGGCGAGTCGGTCCTTGACCTGCCCGCGCCGGAACGCGACGCCCCGATGGTGTTTCATAATGCTCTGCTTTTTCCCCACCTCACGGTCGAGGACAATGTCGGGTTCGGGTTGCGCGTGCGAAAGACGCGTCCGGCCGAGCGGAGCCGTCGCGTGGCAGAGATGCTCCAGCTCGTCGGTCTCCAGGACCTCGGGACCCGGCGCCCCAAGCAGCTCTCCGGTGGCCAGCAACAGCGTGTGGCGCTCGCTCGGGCGCTAGTCGTCTCGCCAAAATTGCTCTTGTTGGACGAGCCGCTCGCCAACCTCGATCCCGACCTCCGCAGCGAGATGCGTGAGCTCCTGCTCAACGTGCAGCGCAGCATCGGGCTCACGATGGTCCTCGTCACCCACGATCAGGAGGACGCGATCGTCATCGCCGACCAGGTGGCGTTGATTCGAGACGGGACCCTGGTGCAAGAGGGCGTGGCACGCGAGTTCTTCGAGCGCCCCGCCTCAGCATGGGTTGCGATGTTTTTTGGCGCCGGCAACCTCATCCCCGGAGAGAGAACGAACAATGAGGTTGTGACCCCGCTAGGACGGCTGCGAGTCATATCTGAGTCGCCGGCGTTCGGACCGGTGCTGGTGACCATCCGCCCCGAGGCTGTGGTGCTCGACGCTGTGGAGGGTCAGCCGAACTCGTTCCAAACCAGGGTCATCGCAGCCGAATTCCGGGGCACCCATATCCGGATGCAGTTCACGGCGGCGGGCGTCGACCTGGAGGCGACGATCCCCGTCGACGAGGCGAAGTCCTACGCCGTGGGCGACACCGTCCGCATCACCCTGCCACCCGAGAAGTTATGGTCGCTTCCCGCCGAGGAGAAGCGTCCGTTGAGACCATCGCCGCGGACTTAAGACAGCTTGGTATCTGATCCACGCAAACGGACACCTCTTCGAAGGTCTCGACCGCGGCATACAGTTTCGAGCCCGATCGGTGACACTTCTGCAGTGGGAAGGCTGGGGTCATGTCGCGGGTTCAGGCCCGATCTGGTAAGCACTGCGGGCATGCCCAAGGACATCACCACAGGAGGGTCGAGATGCATGCTCCCGGCGTTGCGGTCGCCCCTTCGACGCTGGCAGACACCATCCCGCGTACCCGGGTTCGGGACGGCGTTTTCGTGGTCGGCTTTGCTCTCCTCACCGCCGGCGCCGCCCAGATCGTCATCCCTCTCGGCTTCACCCCGGTGCCAATCACCGGGCAAACATTCGCCGTACTCCTTGCCGGCGGTGTCCTTGGCGCCTTTCGCGGTGCCGCATCACAGATCCTCTACGTCGCCCTGGGGGCGATTGGGCTCCCTTTCTATTCCGGGGGAACCGGAGGCTGGGAGGTGGTTACCGAGGCTACTGCGGACTACCTCGTCGGGCTCGTTGTCGCCGCATTCGTTATCGGAGCACTCGCCGAACGCCGCCAAGACCTGATAAATGACCCGTCGACCCCACCCACCAAGCCCTTCTACGGGACGGTGTGACCTAATACGAGCCTGCCCACTACCCGGTGTGGCCCATCCCAGTCCTGTCCACCCAACCCACCCGCTACTTGACATACGAGATTCAATATGCGCCCCCTGCCGCTATCTGGATGATGGGTTTCCACCGTGTGAGGAGACCACGCATATCCACGTGGTGGCATCCGGGGGATACCGCATTCACGTCCCCGACTACACCCGGGCTCTCATCCGGCGGATCGTGGAGAACGCCGAGGTGTGGTGGTGCACCACGTGGCGGCATCGCGCCAACGACGAGATCGCCACTTTTCTCGGTATCGGGCCATTGCCCTTCGTCGACGACGGATCCGCCATCCGCAGCGTCGATTGGAAGGCGGCCGCCGCCCGGCCGCTGATCGACCGGGCACTCGCCGAGCGCCGCGAGGTGTATTGGATCGAGGACTTTTACGGGGAGCCGCTCGTCGGTGAGGTCCCGTCTGCGGTCAGGTTCATCGACACGGCACCAGACGGTGGTGCCGACGCGGTCCTTACTCCCGAGATGATCCCGAGCGTGCTCCTCGAGGGCACGTCTATGAGCCAGGAGGTGGTGTGACCATGGAAGCTTCGAACCCAAGACAATCGATGAACGATGGATGGCGGTCGGTGCTGCAGTTGGCAAACGTCGGCAACCCGGTGACCCGCGGCGGGGTGAGCTTGTTTCCTGTGTTCACCCAGGATCACGACGTGCGACCGGTGCGGGCTGGCGTCGACGCCACCACCGATCGGTCCGTGGAGCTCCGGGAACGTGAGGACGGTCAGGTCCCGACGTTGATCGCCACCTCGACGTCAGCGGTACCGGTGCTCTTCCCTCAGGGCGACACTGTCGTCGGGGGACTGCAGAACCGCACATTGAACGTGTCCGTACTGCTCGAAGCCGGCGTCACCATGATCCCGGTGTCCTGTGTCGAAGTGGGCCGCTGCTGCGGAACCCGCGACTTCGAACATGGCTCGACATTGGCACCGCGCCGGGTGCGCCGAGTCACGAGCGACAGCGTCGCCCATCACGTTCGGGCAGATCACTCCAGGCACTCCGATCAAGGTGCCGTGTGGTCGGCAATCGACGGCGAGCTGCATCGGACCGGCACCCACTCGGCGAACAGTGCCGTCCACGACATCTACCGCGAAGCCAACGGCTACGCCGACGAGCTGGCCGATCTAGGGCCGCTCCCGGACCAGACCGGTGTCGTCGTGACCCGTGGGGCGCGCGTACTCGGCGTCGAGGTATTCGGAACACCCCAGCTCCTGGAGCGCTACTGGCGTCCGATCATCGGCTCGTACCGCGTCGACATCGGCCGAGAGGGCAGGGGCTACCCATCGGCGACTCGAGCGCTGAGGTTCCTCGATCGAATCGCTCGCACTGAGTCGACGGAGGAGGCCGGGGTCGGCCTGGGCAGAGAGCACCACTTCCGCACCGACCGGTTCGTCGCTCACGCCCTCACGTGGGACGACGATCTCGTTCACCTCGCCGGGTTTGCCCGGTGAGCCTCGTCAAACCCGGATGCGGTTGTGGGTGCTTCGTGCCCGTGGGCTATCTGGTCTGGGTGGTAGGAGGACTGGCGGTGCTGCTCCCTGCGAGGGGCCTCGATCAGGTCGATCACCTCGAAGGGACGAGAGTGAACACGAAAGCACCGCGGTAGTCGTGCCTTGCATCTCGCTCGATGGTCGCTCTGAAGCCGGTGACACAGTGCGGGCCGCGGCACTTCGTACTGCGATGCGACCCTGAGGACTGCAGGCCTCGCATGCCAAGAGCTCAACGTCCGAGTACCTTCTCAGGGCGACGTGGCGAGATGCTTGCACCGCGCAGGGAGTCCCGTAGAAGGGAAGACGGATGCCTAACGGTGGTAGTGACAATTGCGCCAACTGTGGGTTTGGCGCTTCCGGGGAAGGGCGAGCGACGCAGCTCTTGAGCACGAACCAACAGATTGTCTGCGAGGCACGAGATATCTCGATTGAGAATCCCTTCTACACGTACTGTGCGAACTTCCATGTTCGCGATGGCGTGCTCACGCCGGTCGGGCCCGTATATGTTGCGAGCGGGTCGTCTCACCGGCGCGAGGTCTGGTTCCCTGCTCCCGTCTATGAGGGGCGCGTGAATGACCTGCTTCGCCTCCCAGTACAGCTCGACTCAGGCGAGGTTGTTCCGGACTTCGGGTCGCCCCGCGGGCTGGCCTGGATGGTGATTGAGGACCTGGGCAACCTCGATGTGGATGCTGTAATGCCGGCGTTGGTCGAGATCGCACGGGGTGACGACCAGCTGCGGCATATTGCACTCAGCGCGCTCACAAAGATTCCGGGGGACGATGGGCTGGCGGTTCGATCTGCGTTGGAGTCGCTCTTGGAGGCCTCTGATCCCGACATAAGAGCCGGCGCCGAAGCTGCGCTGATCGCCATCGCAGAGGCCGAGCGACGAACGCCATTGCCGCAAGGCGCCGAGCTAGATCGCCTTGTCGCAGCATTAGGAGCCTGGCGGGACAATACGGCGGAGCAGCTGGGTATTGCGGACTTCGCGGTGGTCCAAGACCGGACGATTGTGGAGATCGCGAGGTGGAGGCCCACTTCCGAAGAGGAGCTCGCTGCAGTGAGCGGCGTCGGACCCGTTACGGTCGGGAGGTACGGGGCGGACATTATCGGAGTCGTGGCCGAGGTGACCAGGGTGGACCAATGATGCCCGCAACGTCGGCATCACCTTGCCGCTGAGCCGGCGTTCACTGCCAGAACCCTTTCATTGCGCACCGATCACCAGCGGAAACGGCCGTCGTTTCCGGAGAGAGCTCCGCAGGCCCGGCCGGTACCGACCAGGTTCTGTGCACCCCCGGTTTCGCCTGGAAGAACGGTCTTCGACGTCGAACGCCTCTTCGTCTTCGACTTGCTCGACGTGGAGCTCTCGTGCGTTTCTTGTTCACTCTGGCGCTTCGTGGGCGTTGGACTCTCGGCCCTCACCGCACGACCGATGGACGAAGTGCGGAGGCATGCCGCATTGAGGCATCGAGCTTCTGGGGCATCCCGAGTGCCACCCTCGAAAGACGCTTTTCCTGACAGAACGACGCTCACCCTGCTGTCGAACACGCATCGGGATGCGCCCTAGAACCGGCATTCTGTTCGCGCTCCCCGTGCGACTTCGCCAAAATCAGCTAGCGCATATCCGGCAATATGCGCTCCCTCGTCCACCTCGCAGGTAGCGCATATGTGCCGATATGCGCTACCTGTGTGGTTCGGCTCTGGATTCTGTTAGATGCGTCAGCGTTGGTGCATCTTGAATCCGACCATCTGTCGATCGAGCAGACCGACAAGAAGGTCGAAAACGGCACCATCTCCCGACACGACGGAGGTTGAGATCTCCGCTCCGGAAATCCCGGCGGCAGTGGCGGACACCACTACGTCGGCGCCATCGGCGATACCCTCGGTAGTGATCAGGACTCCGTTGCGAAGCGTGACCGTCACTTCCTCGCTTGACTCGGCGTCGCGCACGCCCACTGTCAGAGCTTGGGTGCCAGCCTTCTCGAAGTCGAGCAAGTAGCGCCAGCCGCCGACGAGCTGGATAACCGACTTGTCGCCTCCGAGCATCGAAGTCATGGCAACGAGTAGCTCGGTCGGGTCGAAAGCTTCTTCCAGCTCAAGGGCTCCGGTCAGGTACCAGGAGCGGGCGATCGGATTGATCTCTCGATAGCCAAGCGCACGCAGGGCAGCTGCCTTGACCAGCTTGCCGTCCTCGTTGCCGGGGTTGGTCCTAACGGCGAGCTGGGCTAGCTCGGCAGCGAATTGGTGGTCACCCTCCGAGTGGTAACGCTTAGCCTCCTCCAGCACAGCGTCCTCGCCTCCCATCAACTCTACGAAACGCTCCGCCTTCACCCTTGGTTCAGTCGGCAGGAGATCTGTTGAATCCCCGCTGAACCAACTGACCCAACCCGTGAAGAACTCTGGGACCGTCGTGATGGGCGTCCCGTACATGGGTACCGAATACGGCGGTTCAACGAGATGCTCCGGGAGGTCCTTCAGCGCATGCTGCAACTCAACGGGTGTGTACCCCTTGTTGATCAAACGAATCGACTGATCCCACAGATATTGAGTCACATCGCGGTAGCGAGCAACGCTCTCGGTGATGTGATCCTTGCCCTGCATCGGGATAATGTGTGATCCCAAAAGCCATTCGGGCTCCAATTCGAGAACCCGGTCGAGCGCCCCGATGTAGTTGTCCGGGAGGCGCGGCTTCGACCCGCGAATGGTGTGCATGTTGGGGATTCCGGTGAAGAACTCATCAGCGATCATCACCATGTCGAACTCAGGCAAGTGAATCCCGAACTCCGAAATCGCCTCGCCACCGGTGTAGAAGACGTTGAGAGTGACGCCCGCAATCTCTAGAACAGTGGCCTCAGCGAGAAAGTCGGTCGGTGGGATGAAGCCGGGTGTGCCCCCGGCCGGGATCGTGCCAATTCCGTGATGGTGCTCGTCCTCCGGAGAGAGAAAGGCGCCTCCGTAGTAGGCGACTCCCATCGACTGCCGAGGGAGGATTTCGCCCCACTCGTTCGCCATCTCGTGGAGAAAGTTCTCCCAGGCATAGATCTTCACCTCTCCCGAGGCGACCTGTTCATGCGTGACCAATTGATTGGTGCCGTTGTAGTGGTCGGCGTGGTGATGCGAGTAGAAGATGGCCTTGATCGGCTTGTCTGAGATCTTGGCGATCTCCTCGGCGATGACTGCGCCGGCTTCGGTGTTCACGCCAGTGTCATAGACGATCAGCCCGTCTTCGCCTTCGATGATCGTGCTGTTGCCGAGGTATCCACTGGGACAGTGGACGGTCCATACCGGCAGGTCACCGCACTTATAGGTGCCCGCCCTCTCAACCGTATTCCGGCGATGTTCAAGGAAATAGTCCGGCCAGGAACGTTCAACATCGTAGGGATTCGGCATGGCTCCACCTTCCGTCTTGAAATGGGACGTCGGGCATCATTGCGGGACCCCCTGTCAGACGCAAGAGCTGAAGGTCACAACTCCCCGCCATAGTCGGCAATATGCGCTCCCCGACCCCGGAGCACAGCTAGCGCATATGTGCCGATATGGGCAGGGTCGGGGGTGCGGGTGTGGCAGAGGCTGGTGGG